>ENA-ORXM01003116-ORXM01003116.1-marine-metagenome-genome-assembly--contig:-NODE-3116-length-17261-cov-3.875349_pt1 | contig 17261 bp, 16 predicted proteins | sample MGYA00237867_ERZ511480 | MGnify/ENA primary metagenome ERZ511480 (study PRJEB26309, sample SAMN06266103) | marine metagenome | isolation source: Algal blade | place: United Kingdom:Sidmouth, United...
TCCTGCATTTTTTGCGCCATTTAAAGCAACAGTTGCCACAGGAACACCACCAGGCATTTGAAGAATGGATAAAACAGAATCCCAACCATCAATAGAATTACTACTTTTTACAGGCACGCCTATAATAGGAAGTGGCGATAATGAAGCAATCATTCCAGGTAAATGAGCCGCTCCACCAGCACCGGCAATTACTACTGAAAAGCCTCTTGTGTGCGCATGCTTTCCATAATCAAATAATTTTTCAGGCGTACGATGCGCCGAAACGATATCCACTTCAACTTCTATATCAAAATCTTTTAAGATGTCTATCGCATCTTGCATAACTGGTAGGTCGCTTTTGCTTCCCATAATTACTCCTACTTTATTCATTATCAGAATTAATTAAATTAATAATTATATTTATTATCAAATCTATTTCTTTAGGATGGCTTACTGCAACCATTAATGTTAATGCGACTAAAGTACTATTTGTTATTTATTTTGAAGCATCATTTTTATACAGAAATTCATTTTTGTTAAGATACCAAACAAATAATCAAGCGGCTATGCGTTTGTTATCATGTGTAAATGAATGGTTTTTTACAACGAGATAGAGTAAATTGGTAGCTTTTTCTTCAGTACTTGGGTATAAATTGTTGCCATTAAATGTTTGGTCAATGACTGCAATAGAACTTTTAAAAGAATCGTCTTTCTTATTGCCAAATAATTTTGAAGCACCAAATTTATCTCTTAATTGAGTAACTGCAGTAATAGCTTCATTATAATCAATGTGAAATACTACCTTCTTTGAAACCGCATTTTTAGTAATGCGTTGGTGGTCGTAGTCATCAAGTATATTAAGAGCTTGAGAGTAATCCCTTAAAATGGCTATAAAACTATCAACGCTAATGTCTTGGTGTTTTATTGATTTTGATGTTCTTTGAACAAGTTGTATTGTTTTTTTTAATTGATTTAACCGTAGCTCATTTTGAGTATAACTTTTGATTAGATGCTGTTTTAGAATTTTATTTGCCCAAATTCTAAATTGTGTTCCTTTAGCGGAACTAACTCTATAACCTACAGCTAGTATAACATCAAGATTATAATATTTTATTTGACGCAGCACCTCTCTTTTTCCTTCTTTTTGAACTGTTGCATTTTTTGCAACAGTTGCATATTCAGGTAGTTCTTTTTCTTTGTAAATATTTCGAATTTGTCTAGAAATAACGGGTTTATCTCTGTCAAAAAGTTCGGAAATTTGGTTTAAACTTAGCCATAAAGAGTCATTTTCATAAGTTACTTCAACTTGAATTTCATTTTCCTTTTTATAGATGACAATAGCACTCATAAAATAATATTTCGTTTTTTAACAAACATAAGAAATGATGACATCAAGATTATAATAATTTATAGGCTTATCAGAATGACTAAAATACATTTTTACACATTGCTTTTTTTTGGTAGTTTTTTTTCTTTAAAATATTATTAATGTGTTTTGTAATCGCAGAACTGTCTCTGTCAAAAAGGTTAGAAAGTTGATTTTGATTTAACCAAATGTTTTCATTGATAAGTTTTGCTTCAATCTTGGAAGTACCATTAGTTTCTTTATAAATAGTTATTTCTCCTGATTGTTTCATTAATCTCCTTGTAAAATTAACTACTTTTTAATTCCTTCAAAATTTCCAATAAAACAGAACAGCAAAAGAGTTTTTTTTGAATGAGATATGTAATAATTATAAATTTATAGACTTGTACATTTTTTGCACAAATTTAATTTATTCGCTTATAACCTTAATACTTTTCTTTACCTCCTCAGCAACACGTCTTGCTTCATTTAAATCTTCATTCACAATAGTAACATGTCCCATTTTTCTAAAAGGTCGCGTTTGCTTTTTACCATAAATATGTGGTGTCACACCATCCATTTTCATAATGTTTTCTATGTTTTTATAAACTACATTTCCAGTATAACCATCAGCGCCAACTAAATTAACCATAACACCACCAACTTTACTATCTGTTCTGCCTAAAGGTAAACCTAAAATAGCTCTAATATGTTGTTCAAATTGGCATGTAAAACTTGCTTCAATAGTTTGATGTCCAGAGTTATGAGGTCTTGGAGCAACTTCGTTTACTAATATTTTATCATCATGAGTTTGAAACATTTCAACAGCAAGTAAACCTACATGATTAAAAGCCTTAGATGTTTTTAAAGCAACCTCTTCAGCTTTTTTTGCAACCTCTTCAGAAATTCTAGCAGGACAAATTACATATTCTACTTGGTTGGCTTCAGGATGAAATTCCATTTCTACAACTGGGTAGGTTTTTGTTTCGCCTGATGTATTTCTAGCTACAATAACGGCTAATTCATTTTTAAAAGGAATTAAATCTTCAGCAATACATTCGCCAGTAGGTAAATTTTCCAAATCTGATAATTTTCTAACCACTTTTACGCCATTCCCATCGTACCCAAACTGAGCAGCTTTCCAAACAAATGGAAATTCTAAACCACCATTTTCAATAGCATCCTCAATTTCAGATAGATAAGCAAAGCGTGTAAAATTTGAAGTTGGAATTCCTTGATCTCTGTAAAATAATTTCTGTTTCGCTTTATTTTGTATTTTTCTCAATGTTTTGGAAGCAGGATACACTTTAATACCTTCTTTTTCAAGAGTTTCTAAAGCATCAATATTTACATTTTCAATTTCAATAGTTAAAATATCAACTTGTTTTCCAAAATTGTAAATGGCATCATAATCCATCAAATTTCCCAAATGAAATTCATTGCAAGCCGTTTTACTAGGTGCTTCTTTGCTAGCCTCTAAAACACAGGTGTATATGTCAAACTTTCTAGTGTTGTAAAGCAACATTTTACCAAGTTGGCCACCACCGAGAATACCTAATTTGAAGTTCGAAGAAAAGTAGTTCATTAATTCATTTTTATTAAAATTAAAAATCACTTAGTACTGCAAAAATACATTTTAATCTGTAATGAATTGTCACAAAATGATTGTTAGTTTAAGAATAGAACGAGAAGATTTAAACATCGGTATATAATGGTTTCTTCGATAAAGTGATCGAAAATACGGCTGTAATATTCGATGATGTGATCAAAAACCAAGATGTATTTTTTTAATTATGTATTAAATTTGTTAATTACTAAATAAAGCAACTAAAAAAAAATACTATGATAAAAACTACTTTTTTTAAATACTTAAGCGTTCTATGCTTTGTTACTTTTACTTCAAGTTTATGTTTAGGAAATACCATAAATAAAACTAAAGATAGTAACACTAATTTTCAAATATTTAACACAGTTTCAGATTTACCACAAAATCTTCCATTAACAGCAGATTTTACGGTAATGGCTAAAATTAAAATTAATGACTCTAATTCTACATTATTTTCATGGTCTAATGAAGAAGGGGACGTTTTTTCAACAATTACTATCACTGATGATTATAAATTAAGATTCAGCATCCCATCAATAGGATACAGTATAGATTCTGATATTTCATTGGAAACGGGATGTCATCATGTAGCTGTAGTTTGCGATAGGGGATTAATAACACTTTACATAAATGGCGTAGAAGAAATTTCCACACAAATTAATTTAGCAGAATTAGCATCGTATATAGGTACTATAAATCCTGATACTATTAAAGGTAATTTAAGCAGTTCTGGAGGTTTTGATATTAGCGAATTTGCACTTTTTGAAAATCCTTTAGCACAATATTTGATTCAGCAATACATTTCATCACCACCAGTAATAACATCTGATGCTGAAATAGGTTTATTATTAGCGCTTAACTTTAATATACCAGGTATGCCATTTGCAGGTTTAAGTTCAAATTTTAAAGCAGAAATTTGTTTAACACTGTCTTCAGAAAATGCAGATAAAGAGGTATTTAAAATATATCCTAATCCAACTTCAGAATATATTAAAGTCTCTAAAGACTTCTTAAACGCTTCTTATAAAGTTCACGATATTATTGGGAAACAAATTATGTATGGTAAATTAGACCAAAGCAGAACTATTAATGTTAAGAAATTAAAACAAGGGGTTTATTTTTTAAATATAGCTGATAAATACGCAGTTAAGTTTATAAAAATATAAAACAATAAGCATAAAAAGCCATAACTTAATAGTTATGGCTTTTTTTATGTTTTAAAGTTATAAAAGATAACACAGGCAATGTATCGTTAAAATAATAGACGAAATCTTAAACAGACTCTTAGTGTATTGATTATCTTTGTTTTTTTAAAAATGAGTACTTGTGATTAAGCTACACGATAAATATTTTAAACCCTTTATTTCTGCCAAAGAAATTGACAATACATTACAACGCTTAGCAGATGAAATAGCGAAAGATGTTGGCGATGAAATCCCAGTATTTATTGGGATTTTAAATGGGTCGTTTATGTTAACCAGCGATTTTGTTAAAAAGTATCCAAAAACATGCGAGGTCACGTTCATCAAATTAGCATCATATGAAGGCGTTAAGTCTACAGAAGATATTCAAAGATTAATTGGTTTAACCCAAGATTTAACAGGGCGTACTATAATTATTTTAGAAGATATTATTGATACAGGAAATACGCTGAACGAAGTTTATAGGATTTTTAAAAATGAAAAGGTAAAATCACTTAAAATTGCCACGCTTTTTTATAAACCAGAAGCATACAAGAAAGATTTTAAATTACATTATGTTGGTATTGAAATTCCAAATAAATTCATAGTAGGTTACGGCTTAGATTATGATGGATTAGGACGAAATTTGCCAGAAGTATATCAAATAAAAGAAACACAACACATGACAAACTTAGTGCTATTTGGCCCTCCGGGAGCAGGAAAAGGAACGCAAGCAGAATTCTTAAAAAAGAAATATAATTTAGTGCATATTTCTACTGGCGATGTTTTTAGATACAACATGAAGAACAATACTGCTCTTGGCATGTTAGCTAAGTCATATATTGAAAAAGGGGCTTTAGTTCCAGATCAAGTTACTATAGATATGCTAAATGCAGAAGTAGAAAAAAATGCGGATGCCAAAGGATTTATATTTGATGGTTTTCCACGTACCAATGCACAAGCCAAAGCTTTAGATAAGTTAATGGATAGCAAAGATTCTCAAATTAATGCGATGATTGCTTTAGAGGTTGATGATGAAATTTTAGTAAAACGTTTACTTGAAAGAGGTAAAACGAGCGGAAGAAAAGATGATGCTGATGAAACTGTAATTAGAAATAGAATAAAAGTGTATTATGATGAAACCGCCATATTAAAAAACTATTTTACAGCTCAAGATAAATATTTTGGCGTGGACGGTGTCGGAAGTATTGAAGATATTACAAAAAGGTTAAGTGCTGTAATTGATAATCTGTAAATTTCTGCAAATACAGAAATCTAATAACAAAAACTATAACTTTAAAATTGAAGTTATAGTTTTTGTATTTTATAATTAATTAAAATTATTTCGCTTTTTCGAAAAATTAAAATTTAAGCGTATTTAAAGTACCAATTATAAATTATAACTTAAATCATGACTGAAGGAAATTTTGTAGACTACGTAAAAATGTTTGTTTCTTCCGGAAACGGAGGTAAAGGCTCTGTACATTTACATCGTGAAAAATATATTACCAAAGGAGGTCCCGATGGTGGCGATGGTGGTCGTGGAGGTCATGTTATTGTTAGAGGAAAATCGAATCTTTGGACTTTACTTCATCTAAAGTTTAAAAAACATGCAAGAGCAGAGCACGGAGGGCATGGAAGTAGCGGAAGAAGTTTCGGTTCAGATGGTGAAGATGTTTACATTGATGTACCCTTAGGAACCGTAATTCGAGATACAGAAACGGATGATATTCTTTTCGAAATCACTGAAGATGGCGAGGAAAAAATTATTGCCGAAGGCGGAAAAGGAGGTCTAGGAAACTGGCACTTCAAAAGTTCAACCAACCAAACACCACGTTATGCACAACCAGGAATCCCCATGGAAGAAAGGTATGTGACGATGGAATTGAAAGTGCTTGCCGATGTTGGTTTGGTAGGCTTCCCTAATGCAGGAAAGTCAACTTTATTATCTGTTGTTACATCAGCAAAACCTAAAATTGCAGATTATGAATTTACAACGCTTAAACCAAATTTAGGCATTGTAAAATATCGTGATTTTCAAACCTTCGTCATGGCAGATATTCCTGGGATTATTGAAGGTGCTGCTGAAGGTAAAGGGCTCGGACACTACTTTTTACGTCATATAGAACGAAATTCTATTTTATTGTTTATGATTCCTGCTGATGCTACGGATATCAAAAAACAATACGATATTCTGTTGGATGAACTGAGAAGATACAATCCAGAAATGCTTGATAAAGAACGCATTATAGCCATTTCCAAAAGCGATATGTTGGATGATGAACTTCAAGCAGAAATGAAAATTGAGTTAGATAACGAACTTCCAATTCCATACATATTCATTTCATCTGTTGCCCAAAAAGGGATTACACAGCTCAAGGATATGTTGTGGAAAATGTTAAATGATTAATATTTGGGCGTTACCTAAAGGTCGGGCTTTTCTCTACAATCTTTTCTAAAAATTCAATGTTAAGTACTATATATTTTGCGCTATTTTATCTTGTCTTAAAACATTAAGTATAGGTTCTTAAATTTTTAAAAAGGATTTGCACTGCAATCCCTAACCACAACCAACAAAGTCTTCATCTAGAATCAACAATCTTAATTTCAAATACTGTTCGAAATACATAAATCGTTAATCTAAAATCGTTAATCGTAAATTTTAAATATATCTTTGCATAAAATTAATAAGTCATGAACAGACATCAAGGGAGTAAAGGAAAAGGAAAACCATCAGGACGCGGCAATGGAAACACACGTTCTACAAGTTATGTACGAGGAAATGCGCCTATCGGAAAAAATAATCCAGCACCAAAAAAAACACATAAACACGTACCTAAAAAAACAGGTAATCCTGATGAAATTAGATTAAATAAATACATCGCTAATTCTGGAATCTGTTCACGCCGAGAAGCGGATGAACATATTGCCATTGGTTTGGTATCAGTTAACGGTAAAATTATTACTGAAATGGGCCATAAAGTAAGACTTGGAGACGAAGTTCGTTACGATGGTGCCAAAATAAACCCAGAGCAGAAAGCTTACGTTTTGCTTAATAAGCCAAAAGGATTCGCCACAACAACAAGCGAAGGGAAGGGCAGAACAGTTATGGATCTAGTAGCTAATGCAACATCTTCCCGAATAAAACCAATAGGACGCTTAGGAAGAAACTCAAAAGGCTTATTGTTATTTACAAATGATGATGCTATAGCAGGTAAATTTACAAATTCTAAACATGGCGTTGCGCGTTTATTTCATATTGAATTAGATAAAAACTTAAAGCTAGAAGATTTAAAAAAAATTCAAGCTGGGTTTAAAGTGGAAGGAAAATTAATTGAAGTAGAAGAAATAAGCTATATAGACAATGCTTCAAAAAAAGAAGTAGGCTTAAAAATAAAGAATACAGGAAACACAATAATCCGTACCATTTTCGAGTATTTTAAATACGAAATTGTGGGTTTAGATTGTGTAGCTATTGGTCACTTAACAAAAAAGGATATTCCTCGTGGTAGTTGGAAACACCTTACTGAGCAGGAGCTGAATACGCTTAAAATGCTTTAGGTTCTTTAGTTTTAAAAAGTATACATTAAATCCTATTATTGGTAACCAATAATAGGATTTTTTTATTTAAAAGCGATAAAATTTTTAACACCTTAAGTTAAAGTTCAAGACAACAAAATATTATCTTGAAAAAAAAATTGAATTATTATGAAAAGAATATTGCAAATAGGTAATAGTATTGCCTTTGTTTCAGTTGTATTTATCAATTATCTTTCTAATACAGGATTGATGAACAATACAACTATTGGTGAGATTTCAGGCAGTTACAGGTCGCTTTTTACACCAGCAGGTTACACGTTTGCCATTTGGGGTGTAATTTATTTTTTGCTTTTTGGTTTCGTGATTTATCAAGGCAGAAGTTTGTGGTCTAAAAAAGTTAAAAATGATGATTTTGTAACTAGAACGGGTTGGTGGTTTATCGTGTCTTGTATTTTTAATTCGGCTTGGGTTTTCGCATGGATTTTTGAGTATACAGGATTATCATGTGTTTTAATTTTATTACTCCTTTTCTCTTTATTACAAATAATATTTAAAAATAGAATGAAACTTGACGTTGAGTCGCTACCTATAATTACATTCTTATGGTGGCCTTTTGTTATTTATAGCGGGTGGGTTACAGTAGCGAGTATTGCTAATATTTCAACATATTTAATTAAAATAGGTTGGGAAGGTTTTGGAATTTCAGATGTGATATGGGCCATCATTCTTATCATTATTGCTACTTTAATTAATATTATCGTCATTTGGAAAAGAAATATGTGCGAGTTTGCTTTAGTTGGTGCTTGGGCACTTGTAGGAATTGGTAGTGCGAATATAGATAATCACGATATTATTACATATACAGCATTCATATCAGCTGTATTACTCATAATTATAAGTGGTATCCACGGAATTAAAAATTTTCATATGAGTGTGTTTAAAAAGCTTAAAGAGTTGATGGTTAACAAATAGTACTTTATAAAAAGCAGGATTCGCGAGTCAGGAATAGCAATGATACCCTCAAAAAAAATCTAAATTTTATAGGGTTTTTGGAATTTATAACGAATAGTCTGATTGCTTACCTTGAGCCTTTACAAATAGTTTCTTGACGTTAAAATAGATATTTCAAAAAATTTTTAAAAATGTTTGTTATGTCGAAAAATAAATTACATTTGTGCCACTTTTTAAGATTAAAACTTAAAAGGTAGCTGAACATTTTGAACCCTGTTTCTATCTTCGGGCTTTTGAAAATTTGGAAGACATATTCAAGAGCAGCTTACAGATTAAGTGACCGGATTTTAAAGCTAACTTCCTTATCCCCTATCCATGCCATTCAGCATGAATATGCCTTTGTGCCTACTACAGAAAAGGAATTTCGTATTTGATATTGTTTTTTATTGAATTATCACCTACTTTAATACATCATTTACATTTTTACTATTAATTAAAATTTACATTTTACATTGAATACTAAATATTTTGATTTAATAAATCAGACTTATGAATTTCCACAAGAGGAATTTAAGGTTGATAAAGGACAATTGCATTTTCATGACATTGATTTAATGCAACTTATAAAACAATATGGCACGCCACTAAAGTTTACGTATTTGCCGCAAATATCTAACAATATTAATAAAGCGAAAGGATGGTTTGCAAACGCTATAAAAAAACACGATTATAAAGGGAATTACAACTATTGTTATTGCACAAAAAGTTCGCATTTTAAGCATGTGTTGGATACGGCTTTAAAAAATGATATCCATATTGAAACGTCATCGGCTTTTGATATTGATATTGTAGAACGTTTAAAGTCTGAAGGCAAAATTACAGATAATACGTTTGTGATTAGCAACGGTTTTAAGCGTGCGCAATACGTTACAAATATTGCGCGCTTAATTAATAATGGGCATAATAATGCTATTCCTATTATTGATAATTACGAGGAAATTGAGTTGCTTTCTCAAGAGATTGATGGCAAGTTTAATGTGGGAATTCGTATAGCTTCAGAGGAAGAACCGAAATTTGAATTTTATACCTCGCGTTTAGGAATTGGCTACAAAAATATTGTACCTTTTTATAAGAGTCAAATTGCAAATAATGAAAAGGTTGAGCTCAAAATGCTTCACTTTTTTATTAATACAGGTATTAGAGATACGGCTTACTATTGGAACGAATTATTAAAATGTTTAAAAGTGTATACAAATCTTAAAAAGATTTGTCCGACGCTAAATAGTTTGAATATAGGTGGTGGTTTCCCAATAAAAAACTCATTGGCTTTTGAATTTGATTACGAGTATATGGTTGATGAAATTATCAATCAAATAAAATTGACTTGTGAGGAAGAGGAAGTAGATGTTCCAAACATTTTTACGGAATTTGGAAGTTTTACGGTTGGAGAAAGTGGTGGTGCGATTTACGAAGTATTATATCAAAAACAACAGAATGATCGCGAAAAATGGAACATGATTAACTCATCTTTCATTACGACATTACCAGATACTTGGGCTATAAACAAACGTTTTATCATGTTGGCAGTAAACCGTTGGCAAGATAGTTATGAGCGTGTACTTTTAGGCGGTTTAACTTGTGATAGTGATGATTATTATAATAGTGAGCAACACATGAATGCGATTTATATGCCAAAATATAATAAGGATAAACCCTTATATATTGGCTTTTTTAATACGGGTGCATACCAAGAAACCATTGGGGGATTTGGTGGTTTACAACACTGTTTAATACCATCGCCAAAACATATTTTGATTGATAGGGATGTGGATGGAAATATGACTACAGCGTTATTTGCTGAACAACAAAAAAGTGAAGACTTACTTAATATTTTAGGTTACGGTAAGCTAGAAAAAACTTCTAAAAAAGAAGAAGTTTTTAAAATAACTGAAACACATAACTGATAAAATGATGAATACATACGCTGGAATTCCAGAAGCATTAGGAAAACTAGAGCAAGCAAAAATTGTTTTAATTCCAGTACCTTATGATGGTACAAGTACATGGCAAAAAGGTTCTGATAAAGGACCCAAAGCTTTTTTAGAAGCTTCAGAAAACATGGAGCTTTATGATATTGAAACGGGTACAGAAGTTTATAAACAAGGTGTGTTTTTGGCTGATGCGATTACTGAAAATGAATCGCCAGAAGCCATGGTTGATACCGTACATATAGCGACTAAAAAATACATTAAGAAGAATAAATTTGTGACTATTTTTGGTGGTGAACATTCAATTTCTATTGGAACTATTCGTGCATTTAACGAAATGTTTCCAAGTTTAACAGTATTGCATATTGATGCGCATGCAGATTTACGAAAAGAATACGAAGGGTCTACTTGTAATCATGCTTGTGCTGTTTATGAAGCCAGCCAAACTACCAATTTAATTCAAGTTGGGATTCGTTCTATGGACGTTATGGAAAAAACCGTAATGGACGAACAGAAAACGTATTTCGCTCATGATATGGCAGTGGATGATACGTGGATGGATTCAGCCATTGATCAAATGACGGATAATGTATTTATTACGTTTGATTTGGATGCGTTTGATCCATCAATTTTACCAAGTACAGGAACACCAGAACCAGGCGGTTTATTATGGTACGAAACATTAGACTTTTTAAAACAAGTTTTTGAAGATAAAAACGTGGTAGGTTTTGATATTGTTGAATTATGCCCGAATAAAAAAGAAAAATCATCAGACTTTTTAGCTGCAAAATTATATTATAAAATGCTGAGCTATAAGTTTATGAATGATAATGTGGAAGATGATTTTGACAACACAATTCAGAAAAAAGAGCAAAAAAATAACGCATTAAAATTTACCGAAAATGAAAACTACTAAAGGACCAATTTCTCAATTTATAGAGACACATTATTTACACTTTAATGCAGCAGCTTTGGTTGATGCCGCAAAAGGTTACGAAGCACAATTAGATAATGGTGCAAAAATGTTGGTTTCTTTAGCGGGAGCCATGAGTACTGCGGAATTAGGTAAAAGTTTTGCTGAAATGATTCGTCAAGATAAGGTACAAATCATTTCTTGTACTGGCGCAAATTTAGAAGAAGATATCATGAATTTGGTTGCACATTCACATTATAAACGAGTACCTAATTATCGCGATTTAACACCTCAAGATGAATGGGATTTGTTAGAAAAAGGATTAAATCGTGTGACTGATACATGTATTCCTGAGCATGAAGCCTTCCGTAGATTACAAGAACATATTCATAAAATTTGGAAAGATGCAGAAGCTAACGGCGAACGCTATTTACCACATGAGTATATGTATAAAATGCTTTTATCTGGTGTTTTAGAGCAATATTATGAAATTGATTTAAAGGATTCTTGGATGTACGCTGCTGCGGAAAAAAACCTACCTATAGTTTGTCCAGGATGGGAAGATAGTACGATGGGAAACATTTTTGCAAGCTATGTTTTAAAAGGCGAATTGAAAGCAAGTACCGTTAAATCTGGTATTGAATACATGACTTTTTTAGCAGAATGGTACAGCCAAAATTCATCAAAAGGCATAGGTTTTTTCCAGATTGGAGGCGGTATTGCTGGTGATTTTCCAATATGTGTGGTGCCAATGTTGTACCAAGATATGGAGCGTACAGATACCCCTTTTTGGAGTTATTTTTGTCAAATTTCAGATTCCACAACGAGTTATGGATCGTATTCTGGTGCCGTTCCAAATGAAAAAATTACTTGGGGCAAATTAGATATTAATACACCAAAATTTATAATAGAAAGTGATGCTACCATTGTAGCACCATTAATTTTCGCCTATTTGTTAGGTCAATAATCATGGATATAAAAAAAATTGAAAATATTGAATTGAAATACTTAACGGTTGATGATTTTGAGGAATTAAAAGCAGCAACTTTAGAGTCTTATGGCGGTGTTCTGGATTCCTATTGGAAAAAAGACCATATCCAAAAATTAACCACCATGTTTCCAGAAGGACAGGTGGTTATTAAAATTGATGGTAATTTAGCAGGTTGTGCATTGTCGCTTATTGTCGATTATGATAAATTGGATGACAATCACACATATAATGAAATAATTTCAGGAGAATCTTTTAAAAACCATGATTCTAATGGTGATGTATTATATGGCATTGACGTATTTATAAAACCAGAATATCGTGGCTTACGTTTAGGACGACGACTTTATGATTATAGAAAGGAAATCTGCGAAACGCTTAACCTAAAAAGTATTGTTTTTGGAGGCAGAATGCCTAACTACCATAAAAATAAGCAATTCACACCAAAAGAATATATTGAAAAAGTAAAACGTAAAGAAATTCATGATCCGGTTTTAAATTTTCAGATTTCAAACGATTTTCATCCCGTTCGCGTGTTGAAAAATTATTTGGAAGGCGATACAGCTTCTAGTGAATATGCCGTTTTAATGGAATGGGATAATATTTATTATACCAAACCTAATAAAAAAGCAGCTACAGTAAAAACAATTGTAAGGCTTGGGTTAATCCAATGGCAAATGCGCCCTTACAAAGCGTTGGAAGATTTAATGCAACAGGTGGAGTATTTTATAGATAGTGTAGCAGCATACCGTTCAGATTTTGCTGTTTTTCCAGAGTTTTTTAATGCCCCTTTAATGGCGGAATTTAACCACTTGCATGAATCTGAAGCCATTAGAAAATTAGCTGAGTTTACAGAAACTATTGTGAATCAATTAAAGCAATTGGCTATTTCTTATAATATCAATATTATTTCTGGAAGTATGCCAGAAGTAGTTGGTGATAAATTATTTAACGTGGGTTATTTATGCCGTAGAGATGGTAGTTTTGAACGGTATGAGAAAATTCATGTAACACCAGATGAAGCTAAAGTTTGGGGTATGCAACGCGGTAATAAATTGCAAACTTACGATACAGATTGTGGTAAAATAGGAATATTAATTTGTTATGATTCTGAGTTTCCAGAGTTATCAAGATTATTGGCAGATGAAGGTATGGATATCTTATTCGTTCCTTTTTTAACCGATACACAAAATGGATACTCACGTGTGCGATTATGTGCCCAAGCAAGAGCCGTAGAAAATGAGTGCTATGTTGCGATTTCTGGTAGTGTTGGTAACTTACCAAATGTGAATAATATGGATATTCAGTATGCACAATCGGCAGTATTTACACCTTGTGATTTTTCGTTTCCAAGTAATGGTATTAAAGCTGAAGCTACGCCGAATACAGAAATGATTTTAATTGCAGATGTAGATTTGAGTTTATTAAAGGAATTACACTCCTTTGGTGCGGTTAAAAATTTGAAAGACAGACGAAAAGATTTTTATAATGTTATTCGTGTTAAATAATTAGAAATATTATCTTTATAACAACTATTAAATACAACTCAAAGAAAAATGAAAAAAAGAAATGATAATTTAAAACGTGTTATCGTTGATTTTAAAAAATTAACCCCAGAGATTTTGGCAATGTTAGTAAACAAGTATCCTGATGGTTACGATGATGATGATATTGTATCTTTCAAAAATCAACATAATGAATTGATTGAAGCTGTTGAGATAATTACTAACGATACTAAATATTTGGTAAAAGTAAGTACTAAATTGGAGGTAACTATGGAGAATTATGATGTAGATGATTATGAAGATTTTGAAGATGACGATCCTGAAGCAGTGCAGCCTCCCGATATAGCTGATGAAGAATTAGAAGAAGATTTTTAACTACATTATTTTAATATTATGAGAATTGCCACTTTTAAATCTTTTAAGGATGGTTATTATAATTTTTGGTTCGAAAATGGCGAGGAGTTAGCTTTTGAAGAAGTGCACCCTCGCGTTTTGAAACAATTTGATTTAAAAAATGACGAAAGCTTAATTGATAAGGATTTCAGAATTACGTTTATTGAAGACGGAACCGATGATGAGCCTATCTATAGAGTTGAAAGTCTAAAACCCCTTTAATTGGTATTTTGTTTGTTTTGAAATTAGATAAGAGTACTTTAATTTAATATAATTGCGGTTTAGAATTGTGAACTTTGTTTACGGCTTCATACCTAAAAATTTTGTATATTTAATGGGTTGTTATTTAGTTATTAGTTAACATATAGTGGCATGTTTTTTGAAACATTATTTAATCTAAAATATAATATTATTAATATGAAAAGTAAAAAAATTATTTTATTAAGTGGGCTAATGCTATCCCTATTTGTGTTTTCAAGTTTTAAAACTGAAGACATTAACACTAACATCATTGAAGTTAAATCCTCCGAACAAGACGGCTTAATTGTTTATGCTACTTATGATGGTAAAGAAGATTATGGTTATAATTTTATAACTAAAGATAGAGATGGTGAAGAGCAAACGTTAACATTCCAAAATGTTGAGTCTGCAGTTTTAGCTGAATTTGATTTAAGTGGAAAATCATTTGAAGGTACCAAGTTTAAAATTACATTTAATAGAGATTTGAAACTATCAAAAGATGCTGATGGTATGGATGATGAAGATGAGACGAATATTATTACAAAACTAGAAAAGTTATAGTTTATCACATTAAATTATTTTGCTGAGTATAGTAAAATACGCTTCAGTACTACATAACATAAAATTTAGGCTTCCAATTTGGGAGCCTTTTTTATGAATACCTCCAAAATAAATACACCATAAACGATTAAATACTCTAAGGCAATAACCCAAAGGTTTTCAGATTTATCGGCTTGATTTATATTTGCATAAGCCAAATAGCTAAGTATAATAACAAAGCTCCAAACTAACGGGAATTTGTATTTAGTAAATACTGATAATATTAAAAGCGTGGCTATATACCAAGGATGCACTGTAGTGGCTGTAAAATAGTAAAATGATAATGCTATCAACATGGCTGGAATAAGTTCAACAAGTGTTTTGTTTTTTCTAAAAAATGTAATAATTAAAACGAACAGTATTACAATTTTGGCAGAAGCTTTACCAATAATAGCAATTTCGTTGTAACCTCTAAACGTATATCCAATTTCTCTAGCTATGTAGTATAAACTGCCATTAAACTCGAAATTTTGAAACCAAAGCGCCACTGTTTTTGAATAGTTGTTTATAAATTCTGAAGAATAAAATGGTACAAAAAGCAAAAGTGTTATGATGGTAACTATCGTATAAAACCCAATGAGCTTTTTTATTCCTGAGAAGGTGGGAATCCAATTTGAGGTCTTATTATTTTTAGAAGTTAACCAAGTAGTTGCTTTCTTTTCTTGTTTAGTTGAACCTGATAAGTTCGCTTCATTCACAGAGCCGTCAAAATTATTATCTTGAAGAGATTTTAGGGGTGTTTTAGTAATACTATTTGACTTCTTAAAAACAAAGCATTGAAAAAATAAAGGCAAAAAAATCAAAGGAATTAATTTAACAGAAATAGACAAGGCTAAAATCACTGCTGCAAATTGCCATTTACCAACATAAAGTAAATACAAACTCCATACTAAAAAGAAAATCATAACGCCTTCAAAATGCAGATTTCCAGTAAGTTCTATAATAATAAATGGATTTAATATATACCAGAATATATTATGTGCTGGAATTTTTAGTTTTTCTAAAAGTTTTTTTCCAAAGTAGAGGGTTCCAAAATCGGCTGCGATGATTAGTATTCGCATAACCATAACTGAGCCTAAAATACTTTTGCTAGCAAACAGTGCAGCAATTAAAAAGCATAGTTGGTTGATAGGTGGATAATTAGTAAAATGGTTTGCATTTAAATTGCCCATACCTTCGCGCAGTTTTAAGGCTTCGGCTACAGGAAATTTACCTTGACTTATAAACGATTCTACAGTATATAAATAAGGGTTTATACCTTCTAAAATCATTCTGCCATCCCAAATAAAACGATAAAAATCTTGAGATAGGTTTGGAATAGCCATTATGAAAACGAACCGAAAACTGAAGGCTAAATAGGTTAAAAATTGAATATTACTTTTGAAACGCTGTACTAATTTATAGAAGAAAAAAAACAGCGCACTATATAACATGATGAGTTTAAAATACTCCGTTCTTACTAAATCATAGGCGAAAGTCCAATAGAATAAAACACTAAACAATACCATGAGCAAAGGCATTCTATTTAGTTTTAAAAACGTTGGGTTTAAAAGCATGCGGTAAATATAGGATTATTTGTTTGTTAGTTTGAAAGTATAAAAGGATTACAAATAGCAAACACCCCTTATTTTGTTACAAATATTTGACAAAACACCCTTTATTTTGTTACAAAGAACTCATGAATTACCATATTATTCAGTAAATTATTTATCTGAGTATATTACTTATTTTATTGATAATTATTAGGACGCCAAATTCAGGATTGGTTATAATTTTTAAATGCAATTTCTTGTTTGTTCTTGTGAGAAAAATTAACTAGTTTAGTTCTTCTTAAATATTAAACTAAGTTTTTGCGATTTATAACTTAACCTAAACAATGAACACCTTCAACGACATAAAAGAATTAGTTACCGCTTTGAAAAGAGAAGAAAAATTAATATCTGAAATGTTTAGCAAAAGGAAGTCCATTGACTACAAATTAAACGATGCTTTAGAACTAGTTGATTATGAAGAAAGTCGTATTGACTTATTA
>ENA-ORXM01003120-ORXM01003120.1-marine-metagenome-genome-assembly--contig:-NODE-3120-length-17239-cov-12.530183_pt1 | contig 17239 bp, 17 predicted proteins | sample MGYA00237867_ERZ511480 | MGnify/ENA primary metagenome ERZ511480 (study PRJEB26309, sample SAMN06266103) | marine metagenome | isolation source: Algal blade | place: United Kingdom:Sidmouth, United...
GGCGAGGCTTTTTAACGAAGAAACATGAAGAACAAAATAAATAATTACCGTCATTCTAAACTAGAATTGGTATTAAAGCTCAATAGATGATAACTTTATTATGTATAATTTATCATTGATAAAATCTACTTTCATTTAATAATAACTTATTTTTGACATACTTAAAAATGATAGATTTATGAAAGCTTTACATATTCTCTTTATTCTATTACTAGGGGCCTGGCATACAGATGCTCAATATATAAGTAGTGTTAATTTTCCTGATACGACGCAGGCTATCGTAGAGGATTCAGCTGATCTATCTGTAAAATATGCAGGAACTATCAATGGGGCGGATATAAAAAAGCATCTAGATATACTTGCCTCAGACGCATTCGAAGGAAGAGAAACAGGCGAGCCCGGAAATGACAAAGCTTCGGAATATATTGCTAATTATTTCAAGTCACTCCAGTTAGAAAAAAAAGGAGAAAACAATTCATATTTTCAGCCTGTAGCATTTACAACTACGAGGTGGGAAAATACAGAAATGTTTATCGCTGGAAAAAGACATAAGCATTTATGGGATTATCTAGCCTTCCCTTCCATAAATAATAATATTCCATTTATCGGAGCTACGGAAATAATATATCTTGGATATGGTATAGATGATCCTAAGTACAATGATTACAAGGGCGTAAATGTAAAAGATAAGGTCATCATGATATACAACGGTGAACCCATGAGTATAGATTCCGTATCCATACTGACAGGTAGCAAAACAATGTCTAGCTGGACAACGGATCCAACTAAAAAACTAAATCGTGCCTACAAGGCTGGTGCTAAGCTCGTCCTAATTATAGAAAATGATATCAAGCAAAAACTAAACGACAATAGAAGAATTCTACTTGGCGGACAGATGGCTCTAGGAGATCTAAGTAAGGAAGAAATAAAATATCCTAACCACGTATATATTTCTCCCGTTACTGCTCAACTTATATGGGGAGATAAGCAAAATGATATCCTGAAAGCTAGAGATAATAGTAAGCTAAAAGCTAAGACGAAGTCTATAAAAATAGATCAAAACTTTGCTATCAGAATGGAGAAGAACCAATCTGTACTGAAAGGAAAAAATATTCTAGCTTATATAGAAGGAACCGATAAAAAAGATGAACTCATCGTTGTATCCGCACACTATGATCATATCGGTAAAAGAGCGGATGCTGTCTACAATGGAGCCGATGATAATGCCTCTGGAACTAGTTCTGTTTTAGATATTGCAGAAGCCTTTCACCTCGCTAAGAAAAATGGTGAAGGTCCTAGAAGATCTATCTTATGTATGTTGGTAACAGGAGAAGAAAAGGGCCTCCTGGGGTCAGAGTATTACTCAGAAAATCCAGTCTTCCCTATAGAACAAACTGTTGCGAATATCAATGTGGATATGATAGGCCGTATAGATGAAAAGTACAAAGATGACCCTAACTACATCTACGTAATAGGTTCAGATAGACTGAGTACTGACTTACATAATATCAACGCTGAAGTAAATCAAAAGTACAGTCAACTTGTCCTAGATTATACCTACAATAGCGAAGAAGATCCTAATCGTTTCTACTTTAGATCTGATCACTATAATTTTGCTAGGAAAGGTGTACCGGCAGTCTTTTTCTTCAGCGGTGTCCATAAGGATTACCATCGTACAACAGATACGGCGGATAAGATACTTTTTGATAAGACAGAAAAAATTGCGCGTATGATCTTTCATACCGCCTGGGAATTAGCTAATAGAGAAGATAGAATTGTTGTGGATGGAGAGGTGAAAACAGACTAGGCATTATCTACAATCAAACAAATTATACCTTGTGACTAGCTGTTTATAATGGTAAATTGTATATTTAAAATTACAATTTATGATTATGAAAAATACTTATCTAGTTCTAACTATTTTCTTTTCGCTATTGACAGCAAAAAACATCTGTGCTCAAGATCAAATCTTACAGAAAAGTGATCGTGCTGAAGCTGAGTTCCATACGGCCATCAATCCACTAGATTCTAATAATATTGTACTCGCCACGATGCATGGATTCTCTAATGTTGAAGATTCATACTTCTCCATCTATGTTACGAAAGATTTCGGAGCTTCCTGGGAACTCAGTTCATTCCAAGGGAAACATGATGGGATCACAGGCACAGGAGACCCTGTCATTGCATTTAATTCGGATGGAAAATTAGTCCTAGCACACCTAGTTCTCACCGAAGATGGAGAAATAAATACCATGTTATCAGAATCTCTTGACGGCGGAATAACATGGTCAGCTGCATACACTTATCCTGATGAATTTACAGACAAGCCCTGGTTAGCGATAGATAGAACGGAGAACGAATCTACTCGTAATAACATATACTTACCTACCGTATCGAATGAGCTAAAGTTTATATCACTTAACGAATCTTATGAGGTCTTGTCTGACTTAGTTGTTCCAGACGCAGATCACATCCCTTCTGTAACGGTTGCGAGTGATGGAGATATATACTTATGTGATATCAAAAGGAGTGACCCGATCGATATCTACTTCCAACAATATTCTGAGGGAGGTAGCGCCTTGGTCCATTCCACCTATGTAACGACGATACCTGATTTCACATTTGACGCTGAGGATGTCTCCACAAGATATAATCCCGCTCCTTATATTGCTGTAGATAATTCGGATGGCCCTTATTCTGGGAGGATATATATTGCCTACACCGGATCTGAGGCTATAGATGAGACTTACTTCAACATTTTTCTTAGCTACTCAGATGACAAAGGGCTTACATGGTCAGAACCTACCGTTGTACATTCTGATAACTCCGATTCTATCCAGCAGTTCTACTCTAGTATTTATGTCAATGATAAGGGCACCCTTCTCATAGACTGGTATGATCGATCGAATTATGATAATTCTAATCTCATCACAGATTTTTTCCTAGGTGTCTCTTTTGATGGCGGAGAAAGCTTTATAGAAACCCAGCTTAATTCTGAGTCCATGGATTTTCTCACAGCTATTATCGCTGGTTATGGATTTGGTGTAGGAGATTATCATCAGTTAGTAGCTACAGATAATACAGCCATATCTTTCTGGTCAGATGGAAGAACGAATGATGGCGACTTAAATATATATTTTGCTAAAATAGATCTAACAAACCCTATCTCTTCTATCATAGAACAAGGCATCATAAATGATGCTATCAAAATAAAAGCTTTGTATCCACAACCTACTACGGACAAGATAAATGTAGATCTAGAATTAGATAAACCCTTTGACCTGCAATACCTGATTATGAATATTAACGGACAAGTCATCTTCCAGGGGCAACCTGAAAATTATCAGCCTGGTAAGCACTCCATACAAATTCCGCTCGACCTTCCATCTGGTTCTTATATGCTGAGACTAGATGACAATAAGGGTTTCTTTAAAACCTTGAAATTTGTAATACTTTAAAATTATGAGAGTCGTATTTTTTCTCTTAGTCTTATCTTTCTATGCTTGCCGTACAAATAAAAAAATTTCTTCTACCTCTTATGCTGACGAGCTACAAAAAATAGCTTACGAAAAATATGGTAATCGCTATACTCTATATCCTAACGATACAGATAGCTATACACTTGTCAAAAAGAAAACGAAGCGATTTTCTGAGATGGGTTTTGATATTGACTATTTCGTTTTTAGTCATGTAGATATGAGGATCATTATAGAAGACACACTTCGTTCAGGACACGTAGAATGGATCTCTGATAAGGCTATCAAGGTAGTCAATAGGAAAAAAGATCCCAACAATAAAGGGAAGCTAAACAAAGAAGTCTACTTGTATGATGTAATCAAGAAGGAAAAAAATGTACTAAAGGATTAACATATATACCAATTATACTCATCATACGGTTGTACATTAGTTTTTCACCACTTTCTGAATATACACCTTTCCCGAAATATCCATTGCTTTTAAAATATAAATACCTGATGAATAATTACTCATATCTATACGGTTAAGCCTATCGAACGATTTTATAACCTGACCATGAACATCCATAACTGAAAATTTAATATAATCAGATTCTTCAGATATCAATAAAATATCTGAAACTGGATTCGGGCTTATATTAATTTTATTTTCTAAATTAACTTCCTTTGTTGAAGTTATACCAATTCTGTTTTTAGATGACGGAAAAGGATTTAGAATTGTTCAAAATAGATCAAGGCAAGGACGAATGAGTTAGACGTAGTCAAATAAAGTACGATAGTGCTTTAAATGTGAGAACCCTGCCTCCTTGCATACGGCAGGCACAGCACGAAGCGGGCGTGCTAGAAAAGAACCCATAGGTTCGGCGAGGCTTTTTAACGAAGGAACATGAAGAACAAAATAAATAATTACCGTAATTCTAAACCAGAATTGGTATACAAATAAAAAATAAGGAGACACAGATTCCTTCTGATATGGATACTCCATAAGCGTATCTGTCTCCATCGTTTGTTTATCTATACATAATACAAAATCTGGCCACTTATCCGTATCTGTAATCCTATACCAACCCGATGCTACATAGTAATCACCAAAATATATAATCCCACTTCCAAAATTGAAATCTATACTATCCTATATTGAATATGTATCGACAGATATATCTTCGAGTGTCTGTCTATCGGATGGTTATAAGCTGAGGACTGTCCCGAAGGGCAGTCTTCCGTCTTATATATTTTTAGCATCAGTTCATATTCTCAACATTGCACTTAGATTAAAATTGTTGTAATCAAGAATGCTAACATATTCGTGTTTTATACCCGCATAGATATTATTATGAATTTGTATCAACAATGAAGTTGCAATATTTGAAAAAGAAATTTCACTTCTTCCACGAGATGAATAACCTACAATAGTGGGTTCAAAATTACCTTCAGCAGTTAATCTTGTCATATTTTCTATCCCTGAAACATATGACACTAGATAGTTTATTTTGAACAGTAATTTTCTATAAAAATTGTTCTCAAATGATACACCAAAACTTGGTAAATTATAATTGACATTTGTACTTTCTTGAAAGAATGCACTTGGATAAACTGCATTCGATATGTCATTTGTAAAGACAAGACTAGGATTGACTGGATTTTCTGTTTTGTTGTAATTTATAGATTTATAATTTAGAACTAGTCCAAACCCTTTATATAATTTCCTAGTTATTCCAACTCCAAAATTGATTCCATTCACACTGTTACTTTTATTTCCAAATGTGAATTTCATAAAAGAGATACCAATATCAGACTCGATACTTAATTTTTTTTGACAGTACACATTACTGCCTATAATTAGAATAATAAATAGAGTATTTAATACTATTTTCATATGCTATATTGATATGAGCACCTTTACAAATCAATGCAGAGGTGCAATTGAAATTTAGTTTTATCTTTCGCTCATGTAAAAGTCAACATCATTACTCGGATGATATTCAAATCCATTTGGATCTATATCTTGACAGTATTCTACTATCGAAGATCCAATTAAATCGTCCTTGCTTCTGTAGTTAATAGGAATGTCCCAAGAAACTCCAACTCCATAAACTTCAAAGCTTAAGGTGACGTCTCGCACCCTTTCTCCTCCTCCATCATCCTCATACCAGATATGAGTCATTCTATTACCAATCTCTTCTTGATCCCAAATAATCATTTCAAAATTAGGGAAAACAAACTGGTTGTCATCTTCTACACCATCGTATCTAGCAATTCTAAAATCTAAAGTTTCACTAGTTTTTCAGTTTGTATAGGTCTACCCTGTTCATCATAGATTTTCATCAAAAAGAAATTAGGGCTTTCATTTCTAAGATCTATCTTTTCTAAAAAGATATCTGTTGCTCTTTTAATTTCCCTGCCTTCTATATCATAGATTACATAGGAAACTTTTGTCCGTTTATCTCTTTCATCCTTAATCGTTATTTCGCCATCTGATGGATTAGGAAACACTAAAAATGGTTTATCTTCACTTACGTTTATTAATATTGGATCACTAGTAGAGGTAGGTAAATAATACTCAAAACCGCACTCCATATTATCATCTGTTTCACAGCCATCGGCAGGGAGCTTAATTGCCCAACTATTATCCTTAAGGTAATTTCCATCAGCATCATAGATTCTACTCCATCCTGTCCCAATAATACTGCCATCTGATAGTTCATGAATCTGGCGCATGGTATAGGGTAAGGTATTGCCGTATTCATCATATTCTAATATCGAATATTGCCAAAGCAAGTCTCCCGTCTCTCCATCCAATTTTAAAATATAAGGTGCGTAATATAATTCTAAACTATCAGGTAAAGCAGGTAAGGTATCCTCCAGAGGATTATAGTCAAATATTGCTGGATAGTTAAAATGCCATCTTGTATAACCACAGGCAAGAATATCTCCTTTTGTTGTCTCCGACATATTGAGGATCTCTTTTATTCCAAAACCACCAGTGTAACTAAATCCTGGCTTATTAAATCTCCATTTGATATCACCATTGTCATCGATACACAAAACATCAAAATTAGAATTCCAAGTATCGGGAAATACTTGACCATCCTGTCCATACCTTTGCTTGTAAATCATATCTCCATTATCCATTTGCAGAGCAGCGTGTGGATATTGATGATGCGTACTTATATCTATGGTATCTAAATAATTGGACACAATGTTTTTATTCTTATCAATTTTTAAAAATCCTCTAGAATCTACTTCTATTCCATTCTCATTAGTCCATGTCTCAACCCCTGACCAATAAACAGTGAGTAAACTATCAGCATCTACAAATAAAAATTCTGGAACGATAGTTTCTTTTTCATAAGGATATTCTATTATGGTGTCAAGTTCCATAGTTTCTTTATTTATCCAAATTATTAGATCTGGATAAATTGTTGAATCTTGAATTTGTGTTGTTGCGCTTATTATAAAATAATTGTAGAATTCTATACACCCTGTAATAAAAAGTTGATCTGTTGGGTAGTTAAGAACGTATTCATTTGTTTTTAATAACTCTAAATTTTTAATTGAAACTTTATGAATTTTGTACTTCGCTGGAGATTGTCCTCCCGTGCCATCTCCCAATATTATTTCACCCTCTATAACTTGCCAGGGTATGTTGCCATGTTCTTTAATACTTAATTCTTCAAATAGTTTCTCTTTGAGTATGTTGCCATCAGAATCCATCATGCCTATGGTATTGCACTCATCCCAATCTTGTCCATCAAAATTACACACATTGAAGGTCACATAATACAGTGTATCATTCACCAGATGTGAACTCTTGATATAATTGGTTAATTCTGTGTTGCCAGCGTTCCACGTCTTAGACCATACAGACTGCCCTTGCACTAAGGATGATATGCAGAAGAAAAGAGTATGTAGTAATAGAATCTTTCTCATATGATATAATTAAAATCATTGAAATATATCAGCGCTGATAGCCATCTATCAACGCTGACAAGTTAACTATTATTTTACTAAAATTATTTTTTCATGATGGATCAATTCACCACTCTTATTATATCTAACGGTTACTGATAAGCGTCGTCTCTCATAAGGTACGCAGTGAGATATGATCGACTTATCTATTGTCGTCAAGAGTATTCCATTAAATTTTAGAAACTTGCATTCCCCAAAATATTCTTTTTTTATTTTCTTTAGGGTATAATTCTATTTGGTATAGACCACTAGGAAATAAAGTAATATCCAAATCTAATAAGACCTTACTTGATACTTCTTGCTGTCTTATAATCTGGCCATCTATATTAGATATAGACATTATGCCCTCTGAAAAACCATCTGGTATCTCTATTGTATATTGCCCATCGGACGGACTAGGATAAACCTTAAGTTCTTTTCTGTAAAATACTGTGTTCCCAAAAACACTAGTAAGTAAAGGATTACATTTTTCCTCCTCATCTACTCTGAATCTTGGGAAATTAGGCATGCCGCCAAAATTAGAAAGTTGAGGTAGCTTCAGTCCATTCTGCACAAAATCACAATCACTTCCAAGTTCATCTGGCTTATGTATCACATGATAAGATCTTGTTCCACTTTGTGGTGCCATATATATTTTGCAATCTGGTGCTTGTGCCATGATAAAGAAATTCGTGGAAAAAGGATCTTGTGTTCCGTTATAAGTATCTATTAATCGTACACCGTTTTCTTGGATATTATCTTCCCATAGGTCAATCTGGTGCAGAAATATACTCGACGCAGTATAAATAAATCTACTATTTGGTGACCACTCTACACTACAAAAAACACTTTCTCCAGTGTGTTCATAAGGTATAATTCTTTCTGTAAATGTCAACTTACCATTACCTCTATCAAAATTATAAATGAGTAAGCCATCTACCTCATTATACATTGCATATTTTGTTCCATCAGGACTAAATTTTGCTGTACCTGATGCCGACGTGTGATTTGTTGTAAAATAATGGTGACTATTTTGTATTTCACTTAATTTTATTTCCTCATTATCTATAAGATAAGTATGAAAAAGAGAATCATCGGCTAAAGCTTGAATAATCCACCAATCTACTCCATTTTCGTGACTTATAGCTGTAAGGTAATTTAACAGGAACTGTCGGCTATTATCCAGAATTTGATTTTTCAAAACTACATCTCCTAGCCCTCCTTCTACATCTAAATTAACCTTGCTAAACCATAAATCTACAGAATCTTGTAATCCATTTCCATTATATACTCTAGGTTTATGTATGATATAGTATTCACTTTCATTCCCAGGATTAGATAAAATTAGGTGATCTTGAAAACTACCTATTGTCCCTATATCACAATCATGATTTGCTAGATCCCATAGTATACTATAGCTGAGACTATCACCATTAGGCATCATTTCAAAATTTCTATTCATAACAGCACAACCATTCATGTAGATTAATAAATTCCCGTCTTGGTCACAAATTGAAGTATTTGCTTTTCCTATCCCTATATTATTATCATGTTCCGAAACCTCCATGGGGGGGTGATTAAAGTTAAACATATAACCAGTTTCTAAAGGAAACGTTTCTTCATCAACTCCAAAAAGCCAAACATAATCTTGTTTTGACTGAGCTGATATACTGATTACAGTTATAGAATAGAATAACAATAAATATAAATATTTCATTTATTCTAATTTTAAGAGAGGTGTGAGAGCTAACTCTCACACCTCTCTTATTTATTATTTGAAATTTATTATTCGTTTAATTAGTACTTTTTTGTTCTCTTGGATGAGTCTAATAATATGAACTCCGCTATTTTCTAACTGCAAAGAGACTTTATCTCCCTCAACTATTCTAAGAAATACGGAGTACAGAATTTTTCTACTCTCATCGTTTTCAGATTCAATTTTCCAATCTGTACTATTTATTAAATCAAGGAACTGGGTTTCTTCTTGACACATTCGCATATAGTTTGATTCATCTCCACTGTCAAGATAAATTATAGCTTGAATTGAATACCTTATCTATTTTGAAAGATAATCGTTCTCTTTGTCTTCATTGAGATAATTGTAATTTATATTCTAACTGAAATGATATAGGTAAAAACACGCAATAACTTAAAAAATCATTGTCAGTGAGCTATACTCACCCTAAATCTCCTCACCAAACTAAACTTCTGCGCGATCACAAGTAGACTATATTCACCTACTGGATAATTAGAAATATCTTTTGTGATGGTAGTTTTACCAGAAAGAATGCTTATTTCCTTTTCTTCAATAAGCTCAGCATTGGTATTCACAATTTGGTAGGTGCCTTCAGTAGGAAGACCGTCAGAAATTAACTCTATCCTTATCTCCGACTGTTTAGATAAATAAAAAATATCCAACATCTGATGTGGACCTTCATAGTCCGTATCAGATATGGAGTATTTCTTGATTGTTTCTGCTGGCGTTTCTAAATTATTCGTAACCATTGTAAAATCTTCAGATGCTAATGAAAATTGTCCCTGTCCAATTAATGGACTACTAATGACAAGGCTAACAGAAATGCCTATGATTAAAGACAATATAATAGTTACGTATTTCAAATTTGCTAATAAATTGTTTAGTGACAAGCCAACAGCTCTAACTTTTTCAAAGATGAGACTAAATTCTCTACTATTCTGACTTTTGTAACGAACGGTAGGTTTGGTGTAACGAACGGTAGGTTTGCTGTAACGAACGGTCATTACACATAGATAGAAATATGGGTTTACGCTTATATATAGGTATAATCACCTAAAGAAATAGGGTGGTGGGACAATTCCGATTACCTTATTATATGCTTAAGCTTATAAGGATATGATCGTATAATGCTCGCATAGCAAGAATAAGCATAATATGCAGTCATGACTGTTTATAATAGTTATATACCTACTTTTTAGCTAATTCTAGAATCAAACCTTAATGGTTGTATGTTTGTAACGCTTATTTGTACAATATCTTTATGTCTGGGATTGATAAGGAAATTGATCTCTTGCGGGACAATACAACTGGGTACCTTAAGTATCAATGCCTGATCCTGTCGTACAAAATCATCTTCAGTATATTGTGTTACATCTATAGAAGGTTTAGCATCCCAACCCTTAGATAAGTCGATAGTTTCTATTTCCAGAATTACCATATAATAAGTTATCTCTATCTCTACATAGTATCGATCTACAGGTAAGTCTTCTGCAAAATCTAGAAGCGCAGATACTTCTAAGGTTGCTGTCTAGATATATTTCTCTTTCTCACTTCAGTTCCTGACAGCAATGCTTCACATTAACCTTCCTATACTTTTACTATCGCAATCTCTACTTCCAAATCTTCAGAAACCAATACTTTTTCGCCACCAACTCCTTCTTTGACAGATACCTCATCCGCTAACACCTCATTAGCAACATAATCCTTATGTCCAGCTATCGCTTTCTCTATCTTATCATGATACGCTATATGGACATGGATACGATCCGTAACGTCCAGCCCTGATTCTTTCCGCATATTCTGGATAAGCTTTACAAGGTCTCGAGCAGTTCCCTCCGCCTCTAGAGCTTCCGTCAGGGTAATGTCTAGTGCCACCGTTATTTGACGATCTTGAGCAACCTGCCATCCAGGTATTTCCTCCGCACTGATTTCGAAATCTTCTAAAGCTAAATCATACGTAGTTCCATCTATCATCAGATTATAATTTCCAGCAGACTCTATAGTCTTTATATCTTCCTGACCTAGTGCCGTAATGATTACACCAGCAGCTTTCATATCCTTGCCTAGTTTCTTTCCTAAAGTCTTGAAATTAGGTTTGATTTTTTTCTTGATAACACCAGAAGAATCTGTTATATATTCCATTTCCTTGACATTCACCTCAGCAAGAATAAGGTCCTCTACTTTTCTTACCTGCTGCTCAAATTCTGCATCCAGTATTGGTAACATAATTTTCTGTAGTGGCTGTCTTACTCTTAAGTTTCCTTTCTTTCTAAGGGACAAAACAAGAGAAGAAATACGCTGAGCATAGCTCATTCTCTCCTCCAGTTTCTTATCGATGACATCAGCATCTGCTACAGGAAAATCACTCAGATGGACAGATATATGCTGCTCCTTATTAGATACATTGTTTAGGTTTCTATACAGCCAGTCTGCAAAGAATGGTGATATCGGCGCCATCAGTTGACTGATGGTTTTCATACAGGTATAGAGTGTCTGATAGGCCGCTATCTTATCTTGAGAATACTCTCCTTTCCAGAAACGTCTACGACATAATCGTACATACCAGTTACTTAGGTTATTTTCTACAAAATGCTGTACTTTTCTACCTGCTCTCGTAGGCTCATAATCTGCAAAATCTTGTTTTACTTCCTCACATAAACTGTTCAGTAAAGAAATGACCCATCGATCTATTTCGGGCCTATCTTCCAGTGCGATTTCTTCTTCACTGTAACTGAATCCATCTATGTTAGCATATAGCGAAAAGAAAGAATAGGTATTGTATAGGGTACCAAAAAACTTTCGCTTCACCTCCTCTATACCATCTAGATCAAATTTTAAATTATCCCATGGATTAGCATTGGTCATCATATACCATCTCGTAGCATCAGCACCATATTTTGCTATCGTATCGAATGGGTCTGCTGCATTACCTAGACGCTTTGACATTTTCTGTCCCTTCTTATCTAACACCAGTCCCGTAGAAACCACATTCTTAAACGCTACACTATCCTTCACCATGGTAGATATAGCATGCAAGGTATAGAACCATCCACGTGTCTGATCTACCCCTTCTGAAATAAAATCAGCGGGATAGAAATTTCCTTTTCCATTCTTACCATCGACCATCTCCTTATTCTCAAACGGATAGTGCAGCTGCGCAAAAGGCATCGCTCCAGAATCAAACCATACATCGATAAGATCCAGCTCTCGCACCATCTTACGACCATCTTCTGCCATCAGTACAACATCATCTATATAAGGTCTATGCAGATCCTGTGGTACTTTCTGATCTAAACCTAAACCTTCATTAGCCGCTCCTATTTCTTTTTCTAGTTCCGCTATAGAACCGATGCACTTCGCCACTTCTCCATCTTCCGTTCTCCATATCGGCAATGGAATTCCCCAGTATCTAGATCGCGATAAGTTCCAGTCCTGCAGATTCTCTAGCCAGTTCCCGAACCTACCTTCTCCCGTAGATACAGGCTTCCAATTGATTGTCTTATTCAGCTCCACCATCCTGTCCTTAGCTGCAGTTGTTTTGATAAACCAACTATCTAGCGGATAATACAATATCGGCTTATCCGTCCTCCAGCAATGCGGATAATTATGTGCGTATTTCTGCACATTGAAGGCTCTGTTCTCTTCCTTTAGCTTGATAGAAATATCTATATCTACACTTCTATAATTTTCTTCGTTCTTGTAATCTTTCACATAACGTCCAGCAAAGTCTGTCACCTCATCTATAAATTTCCCTTCCTTATCTACCAGCGTCAGCGCACCCATGCCATACTTCTTTCCCACCTTCATATCATCCGCACCGAACGATGGAGCAATATGTACAATGCCTGTACCATCAGAAGTAGAAACAAAATCTCCTAACAAAACCTTGAATGCATCACCTTCTTCTGGCTGTACGTAAGGAAATAATTGCTCATAAGAAATCATCTCTAGATCCGCTCCTTTATAAGTACCGGTTACCGCATAAGGAATTAATTTATCATCAGGCTTATACGCTGCAAAATCTAGTTCAGCCTGCTCCGGTTTAAACCATTTTCCTAGCAACTCTTTTGCCAGAATTAGATTTACTGGAAGTTTAGTGTACGGATTATACGTTTTTATTCTTATATATTCTATTTTCTTTCCCACAGCAAGGGCAACATTAGAAGGAAGCGTCCATGGCGTTGTAGTCCAAGCAATAAAAAAAACATCTCCCTCAGATTTTTCATCGAACAAAAAAGCCGACTTATCATCCTCCGTGATTTTGAACTGCGCCACGGCAGAAGTATCTTTGACATCCTGATAAGCACCTGGCATATTCAGCTCATGCGAACTCAGTCCCGTTCCTGCAGCAGGAGAATACGGCTGCACCGTATAACCTTTATAAATCAGATTCTTGTCGTACAAATTCTTCAGTAACCACCAGACAGATTCTATGTAATTATTCTCAAAAGTCACATACGGATTATCCAGATCTACCCAGTAGCCCATCTTCCGCGTGATATCATCCCATAGGTTTTTATAACGCATCACCGTCTCTCTACACTTCTGATTATAATCCTCTATACTGATCGTTGTACCGATATCTACCTTGGTAATTCCGAGCTCTTTTTCCACGCTCAGCTCTATCGGTAGACCATGCGTATCCCATCCTCCTTTTCTATCCACACGCTTACCATCCATCGTCTGGAATCTACAGAATATATCCTTGATCGCTCTCGCCATGACATGATGAATACCTGGTTTCCCGTTTGCCGAGGGTGGCCCCTCATAGAATACAAAACTATTTTCCTCAGGCCGCTGCTCTATACTTTTCTCAAACACCTTTTCCGCCTCCCAGAATGCCAATATTTCCTTATCTATCGAGGCCAGATCCAGCCCCTTAAACTCTCTATATTTACTCATGTTTTCTCTTTCTGTAATCACTAATACGTAAAGCTATCAAAATGCTAGAAATATTCCCCTTTCCAGCCACTAGGAAATAATGATCACTAAGCAGAAAATGTTTAATACTTATTTGGGCGTCACCCCTGCCTGCCGAAGCTTCAGCGCAGGAGGGCTCTCTGCCAGCAAGAAATATATCATCAACTTATAACGCTTTCTCCTGATTTATAGGGTCTATCGAAAATCCTCCTGCACCCCACGCTTTCTCCATTCCCATCCCACAGGGTCGGGTCATCCGATACTCCGCGTTCGCTTCGGTGCTCCGCACATCCCTTCCGTTACACTGCAGGTATTATCTACTACCCCTGACGCAAAGCCTCTTAAAAATAAGTAGCTACAAGCTAAATGTAACTCAATGCTAGATTTGATATATTGCCTCATCCTCAGAGGATGTTTCTCTATCTCGCATCGTAAGTTCTACGCTATCATTAATAGCGATAAATTTACATGGTGTTTTGATCTCCAATCCCAAACTCACCATCAGAATTATAATCAAAAAATTCCTAGCACATAGGATGTCTGAATAAACGATTAAAAATTAATTTTTAAATGTATTCTTTTTATGAACTGACTAACCTGAGTTCAATATTAAAAACTTTTAGTTGAGAGAAATAATACCATTTCTATTTTTAGATGACGGAAAAGGATTTAGAATTGTTCAAAATGGATCAAGGCAAAAAACGTAGGCGAACCCATAGGTTCGGCGAGGCTTTTTAACGAAGGAACATGAAGAACAAAATAAATAATTACCGTCATTCTAAACTAGAATTGGTATTATCTAGCTGATAATCATACATTTTTCACACCAGGTTTTTAGGTATAAAAAAATAAGCAATTATACCCGCCAGAATGTTGTTAAAAAAGATGTGGTATGTCCTATGTCTGGAAGGTTTAATCATGTAAATACTTTTTAATGGTTCATTGATGGTTTCGATGATAGATCTCTTACGATGCCTTATTTTTATCAAACTAGGGCATAAGCGTATTTTCTTGTTTTTTCTTATTGCAGTAAATTCTCTATTGCTCTTGCATAAGCTTACTGATACAATGGAGGATACACAGTTAGCTAATCACGTATTATTTAATATATATATAATTGGTACTCAATTATTTAATAATCGAACTCAGGTTATTAGATAAGTTTACGTATTTTTGGGCCATTATGATGGATGAATTAATAAAAAAATTTCCTGCACAGCTAAAAGAAGCGATAGCAATAGGTGAAAATGCAGAGATCGAAGAACCGACAACTGACATACGTAATGTATACGTAGCCGGCTTAGGAGGTTCTGGAATAGGTGCTAACTTTGTATCCGAATTTATAAGTGCAGAATGTCCCGTGCCCTTCACCATAGGTAAGGGATATAGTATACCTGCTTCTGTCAATGAACATACCCTAGCCATAGTCAGTTCCTATTCTGGAAATACCGAAGAAACCTTAGCCTCGTTCCACGCTATGGAAAAGACTGGTGCTATGATCGTAGTTATATCCAGTGGTGGAAAACTTATACAACTAGCAAAAGAAAAATCTTATGATTACATACAACTACCAGGGGACTGGCCATCTCCTAGAGCATGCCTAGGATTTTCTATGGTTCAGCAGTTGTTTATCCTGCATAAGTTGCAGCTTATAGGCGACAACTTTATTAACCATCTGAAGGCGGGAAGAGAACTACTTAACTTTGATCAAGAAGATATAAGTAAGCTAGCACAGGGCATAGCACGACAATTGCACAACAAAATCCCTATTATCTATACTACGGACAGAATGGAATCCGTCGCTATAAGACTCCGTCAGCAAATCAATGAAAATTCGAAGATGCTGTGCTGGCATCACGTCATCCCAGAAATGAATCACAACGAATTAGTTGGATGGAATCAGCATAATAAGAACCTAGCAGTACTCTTTCTACGTAACGATGATGACCTGAAAAAAAATAAAGTAAGAATTGACATCAATAAAAAAATAATTGCTAAATGCTCAGATACTATTATAGAAGTATACTCTAAGGGAAACACGCTGATAGAAAAGGCAATCTATTTTGTGCATCTAGGAGACTGGATAAGCTGGCACCTGTCTGTACTGAATGAGGTAGATGCATCTGAGATAAAAGTCATAGATTATTTAAAATCTGAATTAGAAAAAGTACAACAACAATAATATCATAAACTACATTAAAATTAAAGATTTGCTACCTTTCCAACATTACGCATTTGACATATTTTCTCTCCCTCTTACTATATACTAATCAATGGGAAAGCGTAGATACAGAAAGAAACAAACAACAGATAATAACATTTTCAGCTGGATATACTTTGTTATATTTGGCATCATAACCCTATGGTTATTATCCTCTATATATTTCCGAAAAAGCCCTACTCAGATTCTACAAAACTGGGATGATAAGCTTAAGACAGATGAAAAGTCCGAGCCTTTAACCTGTGATAGTTTATTCGCTAAGATCGAATTGCAAGACCTAGAACTACAGCAACTCAGAAGATCTCTATCTGATTGTGTACAAAACCAGGCTTTCCCTTCTGCTCGTATCAAAATAGATAATAGTGTCGTAAATATGAGATCTGAACCTTCTCTAAGCTCAGATATACTTATTAAACTCAAAGATTCTTCTGAGGTAAAAATCCTTTATTACGGTACAGAAACCTTCTTCCTAGAAGGAAAAGAAGGGAAATGGTGCAAAATAAGATATGCTAATAAAGAAGGCTGGGTCTGGGGCAATTTCATAGAAGAATTATAATTATATGTAAAAATTGGAACTAGCCAAATGTACCTCTTCGTTATAAATACATAAAGAAAGACTATATGCCTAAAAAAATGAAAAAGAAAGGAAATCCAGTTGTTCACGATGAGCTTAACGGATTTGACATAAAGATAAATACCTTCGGAGAAATGGAAACCAATCTCCAAATAGATAAACTCAATGATTTCCTCAACAGAACCGTGGAGGACAAGAAAATAAAGAACACGATAGAAGGTGGAGATGAAGAAGAATAAGAGATCCATATTTTTAGGTAGTCTCTCCTCTAATACCATTTCTATTTTTAGATGACGGAAAAGGATTTAGAATTGTTCAAAATGGATCAAGGCAAAAAACGTAGG
>ENA-ORXM01003121-ORXM01003121.1-marine-metagenome-genome-assembly--contig:-NODE-3121-length-17234-cov-8.243341_pt1 | contig 17234 bp, 14 predicted proteins | sample MGYA00237867_ERZ511480 | MGnify/ENA primary metagenome ERZ511480 (study PRJEB26309, sample SAMN06266103) | marine metagenome | isolation source: Algal blade | place: United Kingdom:Sidmouth, United...
CAAATACAGAAGCGCAGCTCTCGCTACATTTGGCGTTTCAATACCAAAAGATTGGCGAGTTGGCTCGATCGGCGACTGTAATATTTACTACCTATGCAGCATCTTGAGCAATCTTGCAGATGTCTATATAAGATCGGAACAAAAAGCCAACGCAATTAACATCTTACAAGAAGCATTGGCGCTCGTCGAGTCCAGCGAGCCAGATATAACGTTTTGCGCAAGAACAATCCAAAATAGAGCAGAAGTTAGTCAAGACTGCAAGTCTATAAGAAGGGCCAACATCACGTTTAGTCATTTGCTGCTAAACGCAATATTGGCTTTTTCCTCGCTCACTCTATCTTTCGGACAGATTGATAATTTATCCGTGTCCTCCTGCACCTTGGTGTCCATCCACTAATGCTGGTATATCAGCATTGTCTGCGGATGGATTTACTTCACTTATGTTCCATGAAACGGCTACAGTAGACAGAGCAACAAACAGCAGTGCAACCAAAACTTGATGACGGACTTTTGAAATTCGACTACTCATCTTAATACGCCTCCTAAAATTAGGTAGGCTCATTAAGCTTAAGGGCCCCAGCAGCGCACGAGGCGCTGCCCACGCGTGTCCCTTAATGAGCGTCTATTTACATTAAGTACAGTTAATTTTTTGTCATGACAGTTCCTAGTTTACGGGCTGGTTGTTGTGTTTGGTGCGTTGCATCTTTGCATTTGCGTGGTATGCAATGTTTGACCTCACCCTAGCCCTCTCCTGACCGCTACGCTAGGAGAGGGGACCGTCACGGCATGGCAACGTTTTGGCCTCATCCCCTACCCGAGGGGCAAAAAGATGAGGTAACTGGCACGGTGTGAATAGCTTTGCTGCTTCCCGCAAATCCAACAGTATTTGAAGAATAATCCTGGCGCATCAAGAGATATGAATTACTACCCGAGATTTGCTCAACTGCTGGATCAATACCTGTCTTCGGCTGACCGCTCTGGAAGTTGGTTGGCGCAGCGTATTGGTGTTAATCCTGGGACGGTCACGCGGTGGCGGAATGGGGAATCGAGGCCGAGGAAGCCAGAGGTTGTGATCAAGATAGCGGATTGCTTGGCTGTTCGTGCGCCTGATAAGCGGCGCGAGTTTCTTGGTGCAGCGGAGTATGCATACATCGAGGGCGACGCAGATTCGGCGGCCAAGATGCAAGCGTCTGCTGCGCCGGGGCCTGACTTGCGAATGGCCTCGCATCTTTCGTTTAATTTTGAATTGACCGATGCAGTGCTGATCGCGACGCTGGGTTCTGAGCCACAGGTGATCGCTATTGCGGCTCAGCTTTTGCAGCGCCAGTCTGAGCCTTTGAGCGAGGTTGTTGTCTTACATACGGCTGCTAACAAGGATCCGATTGGTAGAGCATTACCCGCAATACGAAAAGCGTTTGCAGATAACCCCGACTGGCCGCAACTGATTCCAAAACTGATTCCGACTGATGATATTCTGACGCCGGAACAGATCGATGTGTTTGCCCGCGAGCTTTATGGAACGTTGAAGCACTATGTCTCATCTGGGGCGCGGATTCATTTGCTTTTGGCCGGTGGGCGGAAGTCTATGGCGATGGTGGGGGTAACGGTGGCGCAGCTTCTGCTGGGGCCAGATGATCGTATCTGGTATTTACATTCGTCAGATGCGCTGCGTTTTTCTGGGCGGTTTGGGTTAGAAGTGGCGGACCAGGCGGAGTTGATTCAGGTGCCGCTGCCTCAGATGAGAACGGCTCCCGCTGTCTATACACAGCCTTTTCAAGAGGAGACACCGCGTGGTGCGTTTGAAGCGTTGGCACAGGAGCAACAACGGCGGCTGCAACGTTTTGTTGAGCAGGAGTTGACGCCTGCAGAACGAGAGCTGTCCAACCTTATCATTGAAGATGTTGCCACGGTGGTAGAAATGGCGCAACGGCTGAACAAGAAACCTAAAACTGTTACGAATCAGCTGAACTCGATTTATGCCAAGCTAGAAGCCACGTTTGGCCTACAGCCGGATAAGGGTGTGAAGCGAGAGTTTTTGCGAAAGCAATTGGGTAGCTATTTTGAACACTTGCGAACAAATAATAGTAATCGATGAGTGTTTGTGTAGAAAGATAGTAGAAAAATTGGATAGTATATGAGATATAGTTGGTGAGGTTTTCGACTCCCATAAAGTGTGGGAGTTAACGCCCATGACAGCATAGAGGCGGGTTGATATACTTTTTTTGCTGTGATGATGAAGTAGTGTTTGTCAGAGGTTTAAATAATGATACAAAGGAGCCAGAAGGCCATTTTAACTTTATGATTAGACTGGAAGAGATTCCCCAAAAATGCAAGACAGATCATCTGTTGCTACTTGTCGGCAACAATGCGTTACCTAACTTTGTTGCGGCAAATTTACTCTCTCATGACCAAACCACCGTCCATATTTTGCATACAGATAACACAGGCAGAGTTGCCAAAGCATTAGATGGTGCTATTGCTCAGCGGAGACCCGAAGTACAAACCTTTTTTTGGCAGATTGATGTAGCAGATAGCGTAGAGATTACTGAGCAGGTTGGAAGCGTTCTGCGCAGCATTAAGCGGGATGAGTCTATTGGCATGAATTATACCGGCGGGACCAAAGCCATGTCTGTACATGGCTATCTCGCTGCCACCGCCCATAGGAATGATGTTGTCTTTAGCTATTTGGATGCGCAGACATTGTCGCTGCGGATAGATGGAGGGGTAGCGGAGCAATCGATTCGGATTGACGCACGTGATCTATGTCCTGTTGATCTTGATACGTTGGTGCGCATACATGGTTATTCTGGGTTTAAAAAAGTTCTGGTTCAAGAATCAAATGTTGAGCGTTCTAAGATCATTGATGCATTACTTAAGATACATTTAGACGTAGATGGTTTTCAGCAGTGGGAACGGTATTTAACTTTTGAAAAAGAGCTTACCGCTCTGCCTAGCCTCGACACCTATCCAGAATTGGCTCCTTTTGTTGCTTGCGTTAGGGAGCATTGTGGGGCCAAGGCAACAACTTCTGATTTGGCTAAATTATTAGGTGAGAAAGAGCAACTGGTTTCCTATCGCAAATGGCTCAACGCTGAATGGCTTGAAGAGTACACGTTGGGTGTTGTACAAGCCATTGCTGCTGAGATAACAATTGATGATTGGGGGATGGGCCTTGAGCCAATCAGTGGACGACGGAAAGGTGCACAACCTTTATTTGAACTAGACGTTGCGGCAATGCGCGGATACCAGCTTTATGCTATTTCGTGTATGGCCTCTACTCGAAAAGACGCTTGCCAGGAACATTTTTTCGAATCGTATATTCGCTCTCGTCAACTTGGTGGAGATGAAGCACGTGCAGCACTGGTTTGCTTTTCTGACAAGCCTCACCAACTTGAAACGAAAATTCAAGAGAGTTGGCTGACATCTGGTGACGTTCGTGTCTTTGGTCGCGAACATTTATCTGATTTACAGAAACATTTACGGCAATGGTTTGAAACTCCAAACAAATAGGACGGGTTGCAAATGTCAGAATACACATTAACAATTATTGATACAGCAGGGGTTCAATCCTATCTGTTCAGGACCAACAATATCCGACAGAATGCGGGCGCATCGTTTTTGGTGGATTGTGCGACAAGAAGTTGGATACAAGAGGTTTTGGATGATATTACGGGATCGGAACACCATAATGTCAAAGATCTTAATGCCCCCAGCAGTAATTTTTTTGAGGATAGGCAGATTACTGATGATGAGATTTCTGCAGAGGTGATCTATGCAGGTGGTGGGAATACGGCAATTCTATTTGATAGTAGTGAGTTGGCCCGTGTCTTTACACAAGTACTGACAAAGAGAGTTATGCTGAACGCGCCGGGATTGAAGATGTCTATCCAGCATAAAGTAATTCGCTGGGAGAGTGAGGCGCTTGGTGGTGATGATGGCGTTATGAAGCAAGCTTTTGAGCTGCTTGGCCAACGGAAGCGCTCCGTTTTGGCTTTGCCAGCGACCATGGGGCTGAGCGTTTCATCGGAGTGCGTTTTCACTGACTTGCCCGCGAATGGTTACGATCGAGATGGTAGGGCTGTTTCATCTGAGGCCAAGGCTAAGGATGATGCAGAATTTGATGAGCGAGATCCTAATCGCGAAACAGCTTATAAACGCCTAACAAGTTTAATCAATTTTGGTTCGTATAAACCGGCGCGGCAATTTAAGGATCTTGGTGCAACGCACGGAGATTCTAGCTTTATTGCAGTGGTTCATGCAGATGGTAATGGTATAGGGCGGCGGATTGCTGATATTCAAAAGCGCTATGCAACCGCAGGCGAAAATCGAGCGTACATCGGTGCAATGCGTGGGTTTTCGGATTCTTTACGCGGCGCAGCCATTGAGGCTTTACAAGAAACAGTTAATTATTTGATTAGCAAGGTTTTGCATACCCCAGCCCAAAGCGGGCAGAAAGAAACTTACAAGATTGGCGATATTGAACTTGCTCGCGACTACCATGATGGCACACTGCTGCTGCCGTTTCGACCGATTGTGTTTGGTGGTGACGATGTGACGTTTGTTTGTGATGGTCGACTGGGGTTAGAGCTGGCGGCTTATTATTTGGATAAATTCTCTAGCAAAGTGCTGGATGATGATAACCACGCGCACTGTCGAGCTGGTGTCGCCATTGTGCCAGAGCACTATCCTTTTGCTCATGCGTATGAATTGGCAGAAATGCTTTGCAAATCGGCCAAGGGCGCGATTCAAGAATGGGTAGAAGAACCACGTCGACAGGAGAGTGGTGTGACCGCGATGGATTGGCATTTTGCGGTTGGTGGAATGATTAGCACATTAGAGGATGTTCGAAAACGAGAGTTTACGAGCGATTCGGCGATTGGATGTAAGAAACGCTCTGGGGATCTGCTCATGCGCCCGGTGCGACTAAGTGATCCTGATATTGATTGGCAAAATTGGCAGAGCTTTCAGCAGGTTATGCGGGAATTCAAGGGCGATGCATGGAGTGATAAGCGAAACAAAATTATGGCATTACGAGAAGCGTTACGGCGTGGTCATGAAGCTGTAAAAGTTTTTCTGCATAACTTTAATCAGGGTCATCCTTTACCCGTAATTCCACGACAGCGAACAATGATGACCGAAGGATGGCAAGGCCAACGGTGTGGCTATTTTGATGCGATTGAAGCGCTTGATTTCTATATGGATTTAGAGAAGATTAACGCTGGAGAATCTTCTACAGAGCAAAGGGTGCAGGTGTAACATGAGCCAATATTTTTTGACCTTTACGTTGAAGAGCGACGGTGCCTTTGGTCGTGGCGATGGCGTTGCAGGATTTCTTAACCAAGAGGTGCAGCACGATCGATATGGGTGTCCGTATTTAGGTGGCAAAGCGCTAAAAGGAATCCTCGTAAATGAATGTGCAGACATTTTGAGCGCTTTAGATGAATCTATGAGACCAAAGTGGCGTGATGTTGCCAATGCACTGTTTGGGCAGCCCAGTAGTGATTTAAGCAGCCAGCCGCAACTGCACATTGGTGATGCTTGTTTGCCAGCCGAACTTCGTCACGCCATTGTTGAAGACATCGATTCATCGAACCCGAGCCTGACACGTGAGGATGTGGTTTACTCTGTTAGCGCCTTACGCCACCAAACTGCAATCAATGATCAAACGGGTGTGGCCAAGGATAATACATTACGCACTATACGAGTTGTATTACGCGAAACCTTGTTCTCGTCTCCGTTGCTGCTAACAGAGACTGGCCCCTATGTTGATGTGGATCGTATGTTAATGTTGCTAGCGGCAACGGTTAAAGCTTTTCGGCGGGCGGGTACCGCGCGAAATCGAGGGCTTGGTCGTCTTTATCAAGTGGGATTGATAGATTCTAACGAGAATCATATTACGGATGATTATTTTGAAAAATTTTGTGTAGAGGTACAGTCATGAATGCGCTCACCTTTGAAATTGAGTTATTGGAACCATTGCTGATTGGACGATTTGGTGCCGGGGATGAAAACAGCGAGACATCATTTGATTATGTGCCGGGTAGTACATTGCGGGGGATGTTTATCTATCGCTATACCCATGCAAACAAGTTGATCACACATCGAGCAGATGAATTAAGCCACAGGCTCTTTTTTAGCAATTCGGTAAGATATTTGAATGCATACCTTATGACGGAAAAGAGGGTGCGAACATTGCCGACGCCACTCTCGTGGCGCATTGATGAGGATGATGGCTCTGCCGCAGACGAAGCGATGATTTACGACAGCGCATTGATGCAGCTAGATGCGATAGATAAACCTGAACGAGTAAAGAAGCCATTCTGCTATACAGGGGACGGCGAAGCGACCCTGTATGCGCCTACGCGCCGGATTGGTTTACACAATGCCAGTACGACACGCTTTATTAAGCGTTCGGAAGATAGCACTGTCTTTCGCTATGATTCGCTTGAAGCGGGACAGATTTTTGGTGCGGTTGTGATCTGTGACGATAAGGATTTATTGAAAAATAGCTTATTGCCATTGCTAGATGATACAGACCTATTTTTGGGTCGTTCGCGGAGCGCGGGATATGGGCAGGCAAGAGTTATTGCGACATCTATTAAGGAAGAATGGCAAGAATATGTTGCGACTAAAAAGCCAACAGAGGAGTTGCTGACCCTAACGCTGCTGAGTGATGCTATCTTACGAGATAGGCGGACAGGACAGATTACGCTTGATGTACAAAAAGGGTGTGGTTGGGAATTTAAGCCTAAAGAAGTTTACATGGCATCAGATGCCGTCGGGAGTTTTAATCGTACATGGGGACTTCCTTTGGTGCAGACACCCACTGTGCGGGCTGGCACGGTTTTATGTTTTGAAAAAAGTGCTGAGGTTGAGGCGCATCTGGCTCAATGCGTTAAGAATGGGATTGGTGAACGGCGCAATGAAGGATTTGGTCGCGTTGCGCTCAACTGGACGAGCGCTGGCCAACTTAAACAACAAAGTGATGAGCGTAAACGAGAGCCAAAGGAGACGGTTGCGCTAGTGAATGGTGACCAAACATTGGCACAAGGAATGGTCAACCGTCTACTACGGCGTGAGCTTGACGCGCAGCTTGAGGAAAAACTTGGTGAGTCGGGTTTAAAAATTGCTGGTAGGATAGAAAATGCGCAGCTTGCTCGCTTGCGCCTGATTGCTAGAGATGCATGGCGTACCGATCAAGCTAGCTTAATTTCTTGCCATCTAAAAAGTATGCGGCAGACAGCGAAATCTCAGTATCGGGCAGCAATTGTTGATGGTAAAGATTTGGGCACTTGGCTCGGGGATGATTGGATCGACAGGTTGTGGAGAGAGAATTTTGCGAGCGTCGTAAAGAATGCGCGTCAGATTGGTGATGTGCGTGCAGCAGTTGATGAGGACATAAAACTTGAGTATGTGGTTCGGCTTATTGATGGGCTTTGTGTTAAGCGGATTAAGGCCGAACAGCAAGAGCCAGAACTGACTGAGCAGGGGGTTGCGTAATGAGTGCTCAATGGATGAACCCACGTGGATTAGCAGAACGCATTGTTGTGAAGGGGAGGCTGACGCTTGAGACGCCAGCTCATTTTGGGAACGGCGATGGTGATGGCTTATTGGACATGCCACTTCATCTGGATCCGCTTGAAGGCAAGGCTTTGATTGCTGGCGCATCGTTGGCTGGTGCATTGCGCAATTATAGCTGCCAGCGCGAGCCGGATATTACACAGCGGCTTTTTGGCGACGTGTATGATGATAGAGAAAGTGATCGGGTTGTGCGTCGTGGCCGAAGCGAAGAGAGTATGGTCATTATTGACGATGCACTTGGCCCCAAGCCGATTGTTGAATTGCGCGATGGCGTTGCGATTAATCCAGCAACGCGTACGGCGGCAGATAAGATGAAATTTGATATTGAGCTGCTTGCCGCAGAGACTACGTTTGACCTTTCGTTTGAGCTAATGGTTCCTGCCGGCAACAACCAAAAGGAATTGGTTGCGGCATTTGCCTATGCATTACAGGGGTTAGAAAGTGGCAATATTAGCTTGGGTAAACGCAAGCGGCGTGGCTTTGGGCGCTGCAGCGCAGGAGATTGGCAGGTAGAACGTTTTGATATGACGACAACCGAGGGGATGTTAGAATGGTTGCGTTATGATGCAGCGGCGGAGAAAGAGCCAAGCAAAGGGGATTCGATTTGCCAGCTACTTGATGTAGATGCTGCGTTTTTGCGTGTGCCCGTTTGCACGATTACGGCTACATGTTTGATTGATGGGTCTTTACTTGTTCGCTCCACCCCAAGTAGCAACGATAGCCCGGATGCCGTACATCTTCGTTCTCGGCGTAATGGTGAGAATGTTCCAGTTTTGAGCGGAACAAGTCTTGCTGGTGCGCTGCGAGCGCGAGCTTTGCGGATTGGCAATACGTTGAGCAGTGAGCCTGAATATGGTTATCATTTGGTAGATGATCTTTTTGGGTATCGGCCTAAAGATAAAGGTGATAAGAACCCAATGACGGCCAGCCGTGTTTGGGTCGAGGAAATGGAGATCAAGAACCCTCTTGATTTGGTGCATACGCGTGTAAAAATTGATCGCTTTACTGGTGGCGCTTACCCCGGTGCGCTATTTAGTGAGCAGCCCGTTTTTGGCAAATTAGATACGTGCGTGCAGGTGAAGTATGCGCTAACGGACGATATTGAGCGAGACAGCGGCACGGCGCAAGAAAAAGAGGCGCTAACAAAGCAGGACATTGGTTTGCTGTTGCTCTTATTGAAAGATCTATGGATAGGTGATTTGCCGCTTGGTGGCGAAATTAGCATTGGGCGCGGGCGCTTGCGGGGCGAATCGGCCACAATCGAGATTGGTGGGAAGCAGTGGACGATACAGAATAATCATGATAAGGGCGAACTTGGAGAGCTTGTGATTGAGGGTGGAGAGCAAGACGAACTCGAAAAGTATGTACAGGCGTTTGTGGAGAGTGCGGCATGAGAATCGCGAAAAATTTGAGCTTTAAGCGGGATGATGGCATTGATTTGGCGGGGGCAGAGAATGATGTTGTGGCGTGGCTAGAGCGAGAGGCCAAACGCTTGAATCTTGGGCCGCAGGTTTGGCTGCTAGCACACGCGGTGGATGGCATTGTTTGGGGTCGCCTTGATGGGACTGGTTCGCTGCAGACTTCGACAGGTATTTCGACTACAAATCGTTCATCATCTTCACCCGAACTGATGTCACTAACGCTGTTGGAAGCAAGGTTGTTTGGCGCAAATGCGCAGCTTCATCTTTGGCGGAACGAAGATGATATGGCAAGCAACCCCTTCTTTGCCTGCTGTATTCGGGATGAGGCTGGGGGGGCGGTTGATGACGCTCATGGTGATGCATTTGACGAGTATCATCATCTATGGGGAACGGACGCAGAGGGGTGGCAGGATGGTTTTACCTTACTGACCGATGGCCAAGTTGGGCTGCGCCACACGGTACCAATCGATGTGCCAGCGTCTGCCTTTGATCCGAAACGTGCCAGTTATCGGCCCGTAAAGCTGTGTGTGCGTCACTATTTGGACTTTTATGAAGAGACGGGTGAGGCATTTATTGCCGGTAGCCGATTGGTGTCGATAGGGGTATGATTGGTAGTTTATTTACAGCAAATGTTTATGAGCGAGAGTGGTTTACACAAGGAATGAACAGATGAGCGCAAAACAGAGTAACCCTAGTAGCCCACGGCGTACTGCTAGAGCACCTTATAATTTTATTCCTCTGCCGGATGAGGTTTTGCTTAGTCCAGAAAGCGTAGACGAACTGCCTACACATGATTGTTATCACCACGAAGAGCGACATACGGGGCGGATCGACTGTACCTTTGTGACTCGATCACCACTCTATGTGCGTAGTGCGGTCAATTTAAAGTTTTATAAGGACTGGCCAAATGGTCTGGATGATTTATATAGCAATGAGGAAGATAGCAAGAATTATGCTAGTTTTTTCAATTTAGATGAGTTGCAACATCCTGTGGTTCCAGGCAGCTCTTTGCGTGGGATGATACGTGGGTTGATGGAGATCGTTACGCATGGCCATATGCGCTGGGTGGGTGATAAACCGACCTTTACATTTCGGGCGGTTGCAGCACCTAGAACTGATCCGCTGAGTGAACCGTATCAACGAGTTATCGGTAGATTTAGCCGCAATGTTGAGGCTGGTTACTTAGAAAAGCGAGGAAAAGAGTGGTTTGTACGGCCAGCTAAGACTACGCGAGAACTTAACTTTTCTGGAGAAAAGAGTTCCTATTTGAAGGTGAGAGAGGGCGTGATTAACGGTGATGCGGTTAAGGGCTTTCGCCGATTTGATGCCCCAAGCTATGAGCCAAAGTGGTTTCCAGTTTGTTTTGAGGTTGAAATTGGGAAACGGGGAAACGCCTATGTTGATCAGATTGCCGATATGGGGGGCGCATATAGCCATGTGGGGGTATTGGTCTGTAGTGGCAATATGCTAGAGACGGCGGATGGTACAACAAAATCCCCACGGAAAAATCATTCGCTTGTATTGGGGCCGAACCTAAAAGCAGACTTGATTCAAATTGATAACCGCGCAATCGAGGATTACAAAGCTGGATTGACGGATTTTCAGAATGAACAACTTGATGCATGGGGTGGAAAGGAGATGGGTTGCCTACGAGATCGCGCACCAATTTTCTTTGTGGCTGAAGAAGCGGAAAATGGCGATGAAGTCATTCGCTATTTTGGATACACACCGAATTTTCGTATTCCAGCTCGCATTGCTGGTTCAGATAGAGCAAGCAACCCGCTGGATTTTGTACCTGCTCACCTGCGTAGCGGTGAAGCCCCCGATATTACAGAGAGCGTATTTGGATGGGTCGAAGAAGATAAGGATGGGTTATCTGGGCAGCGGGCAAGCCGCGTCTTTATTGGGGACGCCACATTCGTTAAAGCGGATGATGGGATTTGGTTACGGGACAACCCATTAACACTGCATACATTGTCGGGGCCGAAGCCCACAACGTTTCAGCACTACTTGGTACAGGACAAGAGCAAAGGACATGATCCAGATAATGTTTCACGCCTCGCCCACTTTGGTTCATCGCCACACGAAACAGAGGTACGTGGGTACAAGCGGTATTGGCCGAAAGGCGAGTCGCCCGATATTGAGGCATCGGAAAAGGAGCGCAAGCACCCGAAGCAATTAACGCGGGTGCGGCCCGCTAAACCCGGTGTACACTTCTCGTTCTCTATTCGCTTTGAGAACCTGAGCGATGTCGAGTTAGGGGCATTGCTGTGGACGCTTAGACTGGCGAATGAGGCAAGCAAGCCAGAGGAGCTGGCTACACAGAAATATTGCCATATGTTGGGGATGGGCAAATCGCTGGGCATGGGCGTTATTTCGATGCAATCAATGCTACATTTGGATAATCGTGCTGAGCATTATAAAAAATTGTTCACAGGTGCTGGGTGGCATGTGCCTAGTGAAGTAGCTGAGATGGAGCCATATATTGCACAATTTGAAGAGTATGCGCTGCAGCATATCAAGAAGGGCGTACAATCATTTCGAGATTTGGATCGCATTCGCGCTTTGTTGACGATGCTTGAATGGCGTGATGGAAATAGCGCATGGCAAGATCTAACGCGCTATCAAGAGATTGAGCGGGGAACGCGAAAAACAAATGAATACGATGGGCGACCTGTGTTGTCTACACCCGAGGCAGTTGCTGCGCATTATAAGCCAAACCAGAATAACGTTTCTACTGTTCCAGAATCTACCACAACAGATACAGACGAAACCTATCTGCTTGGGACGGTTATAAGCTTTGGTGAGGGAAGCAGAAAATCTCACGGGTATATTAAACCAGAGAATTCGACGTCTCGGATAATTGTTCATAAAAGCCAGCTAGCTGCAGGTGTTATTGAGTTGAAGCCTGAACAAAAGGTTCGGTATAAAGAGGGGCGTGGGCCTAATGGCATTGAGGCCCAGGATGTGCAGATCATAAACTAGGGAGAATACTTTGACTGTCGAGGCCATCCGTTTCAAAAACTTTATGGCGTTTCGTGATACCGACTGGATCGATTTACGTGCCATTACATTACTTTTTGGCCGTAATTCAAGCGGGAAGAGCGCCTTTATTCGCGCGCTGCGGTTGCTTAAACAAAGCTTGTATACATCGGGTAATAACGCGCTTTTATTTTCAGCTGAGGGGCAGGTTGATCTTGGTGACTTTTTTACGGCCTTGCACACTCGCCCAACTTGTGCGGATGATTGGGACGAAATGGAGGCGAATAAAATGACGTTTGCTTTTCGTTGCGAAATGACAGGTGACGGCATAGAGCTTGTGTACAAGAGAATTAATGAATATCGAGAGAAGCATGGGTTGAAACGGTTATTTAATGATGAGTTTCCTAACTGGGTGGAGTTGAGCCTTCAATATAGTTGTCGCAATGACCAAGATGGAGGGGATGTCATTCTGGTCGGTGTTTTTGTTGACTGCCCTTGGGAAGGGCTGATGGATCTTACAGGTCACGAACTGTTTTCTGCGGAGCGCTATGGAACGGTTGAGCGCTATGGCAATGAAGAGGCCACTGTTGCTGTTGTCTGGACAGATGAATGGATATGGGGTAGTGATCTAAATGTGGGGGCCATAGAGGAAGATGTCGAGGTTTTGAGTGAAACGCTTGCATTGAGCTGTGATAGTAGTTTTTTCCCCACGGTTAATGTTAGGCAAGATTTCTCGGGCGCGACAGATACACAGCGTGGCCCGAGCATAGCCCTGATTGAAGTTTTATTGCAGAATTTGAAAGAGGAAGTTGGTAATTTCCTTGATGGGATTGAATATTTGGGTCCCATTCGGCCAGCGCCACAGCGGCTGTATATGCTTGATCAACATGGTATGAAAAAATGGGAAGCAAACGGTCTGCGATCGTGGATTCGATTTTTGGAAGAGACATTGAATATTGTTACAGGCAATTTTATGCCGGAGGATGAGTGGTACGATGATTTAGAAAGTGATAAGGGTTCTTTACAAAACGGAAATACAGAATTGGAGATGACGCAGATTGACGAATGGGTTCAAGCGCTAAATTTAGGCGAACATGCACGGGCTAGTTCGCTAAATATTCCGAATAAATTAGGCGTAAGCTCACAAGTCTTTTTCTTCAAATCCTCGACTTATGATGATAGGGAAAATTTAATTGATGTCGGATATGGTGCGTCGCAGGTCCTTCCTATTATTACAGCAAGTGTTGGTGCAAAACCGGGTAGCCTCGTCATTATTGAACAGCCTGAGTTGCATCTGCACCCGCGTGCACAGGCAGATCTGGCTGATTTATTTATAGGAAAACAAAACGATGAAACCCGATTCCTTATCGAGACTCATAGTGAGCATTTATTGCTCAGAATGCGACGGCGTATTGCCGAAACAACTGTTGGAGAAAAAACAGCTATACATCATCCTGATTTTTCCAAAAGACTTTTCAGCGTATTATTTATCGATAGAGAGCAAAACAAAAGTACTGTTGCTCAAGTTCAAATTAATGAGTTGGGTGAAATGGATTCACCAAAGGGTTTTAAAGGCTTTTTTGCCGATGATGCAATTGAAGTGGCAAAGCTAACTAGAGTCCGACTTAAACGACAAACTTCGAAGGAGTGATCATGATTGTTTCTATTGATCCCGATGTCATTGTTGCTATCGAGTCAGATCGTCCCTGCTTACTAACTTTAGAAAATTTATTCTACGAGATGTATGAAAGCAATGACACTCGCGTCGCTGTCGATAATGGAGATATAGAGCGAGAATACAGCAAACTATATGACGAGTGGCTTGATAAGGATCCTGATCATTGGATTATCAAATTGTTCAAACAAATTTTCGAAGATCAAGACATCAGATATCCTATCAACTCGAAATTGCAGTCGCATTACAGCAGTGTAATTAATGGTCTGTTATGCACAGAGCCAATTCATCGTATTGAATCACTATTACTAGGTATAGTTTCAAATATAAAAGACAATAGCCTTGAGGATGCCCACGACCTAAAATTGTTGTTATGTGGTCCCAAGCTACCCAATCCACCTGCTCGGTATAGAAAGCTTCATGCTCATGCAGTACAAAACCAATTAAGAAATACTTGGCCTTGGCTAAATGTTGCGTTTGCCTGTGAAACAAAAGTTCACTCATCACTTTCCGAAAACAATGAGGTTCATCCAAAACAAAAGGAATTTGAAGGCAAAGTCGCCCTTCATCTTCCTCATAAATGGCCTAATCTACGCACGATGACTTCTCCGTTACCAGAAAAGATAGATGGAAAGAAAATAGGAGATATAGATGTATACGGCTCTGAAAAAGTCGACAATAGATTAACGGTAGTGCTAGGTGAATGTAAACTGCGCGAAGAAGGAAAAGAGTCGAAAAACCCATTAAAGTGTGAGGACATTCTTAAACATTTCAAGCGAATCAAGGCTATCAAAGAACACAAAATTCTTGAGAAGACTCTCGGCTGGGAGATAGCGGAAATAGATATCAAAGCAATTTTTGTAAGCAATGCAGGAGATCTCGAATATGGGGCAGAAGAGTTATTATTGAATTACGCAAAGGAATTGGATCTTGAAATAATCGTCTATAAAGTTAGTTTGACTAGAAATTGGGAGCGAGACGAACATTGGAAGCTCAAGGACCTCTCATGTATCTGGACATCGACGATCATTTAATTATACTCTTACAATAATTGATTAAGATATGGTTTTGAATGCTCCTCCTAAATTTCTCTCATCCGGTTACTAATGCTCATTTGGAACAGATCGCAAGGATGCTTGGTGACCAAGTGATAGACGTGATCCATGTCCCAATGCACTTTGATAGTATCAGCGCGTATCAGCCACAGTTAGAGAGGCTATTGGCAGAGGTTCCACTAACGGCTGATGCGTGGCAACAAGAGCAGATTTTGATTGTGTTGCCATCGCAAAATTATATTGCGGCTCTGCTCGTAGCAGAACTGCATGGGCGTATGGGATACTTTGCACCGGTTGTGCGTCTACGAGCGGCTGAGAATGTTTTACCTCCCCGGTTCGAAGTAGCCGAGATTCTTGATTTGCAATCTGTGCGCGAGTGCGCACGCAAGACGCGATGAGTCCTCTATGAAGCAATTGTTAAACCGCATCCAACCACGTCGTTTGCTGCTTACGCTGCTGGGGACATTTTTGCTGCAGATTGTGTTGCTGAATGTTCTTTCGGGATTGGTTGCAAACTATTTGCAGATGCAATTTGGCGAGGGTGAGGATCTGCCATGGCTGATCATTGTTATGTTCGTTGTTACAGCGATTGTTGGGTTGATGTGCCTAGTATTGGCGCTGATGGAGAGGCCAAAAGGGCTGTCTGTCCCGGCGCAGAACCCGCCGCGCTATGCGGGCTTGATTGTGATTGTTGGTAAGCGGGGCACGCGAGATGTGGATCCTGATAAGCTGTCTCACAATTCGTCGATTGAGTATCACTTGGATGAGGGCAATGCAAATGGTGTGGCGCTGCGCGTTTGCTGGTTGATTGCTAGTGCGGGAGAAAGTGGTAGTGTGGATATAGCGAATCGAGTAAAGGAACGCTATGGTACGCGGTGCCACATAGAGGTGTATGCTGTGCAAGATGCTTTCCACGTACAGGATACGTACAAAATTGTGCGCCATATTTATGAGAATGAGGCACGCAAATATAATTTAATGCCAGAAGAGATTTTGGCTGATTTTACTGGCGGTACGACGCCAATGTCGGTGGGGCTGGCGCTGGCTGCGGAGCAACACCCTATGCAATATATGTATGGGGGTCGTGCTGATATAAAGAGTGAACCAATTTCGATTCGATTGGAGAGAAGTTAACCTTATGCAAAGCATTCCGCAGGTGGATCTCACAGTAGAAAGTCTCCCTTCCCTCTACCCTGCCCATCTGCGGGTGGGCGTCTATCGGATCACTATGGAAGCCCTTGATCGCGTTGAGCTGGCCGACTTCTCTGCGGCGACGTTGCGGGGGGCGTTTGGGTGGTCGTTTAAGCGGATGGTTTGCTTTCAGCCGCAGGTGAAGAGTTGTGATGGTTGTTTGTTGTGGGGGCAGTGTCCGTATCCACCGATTTTTGAGCCGCGGCCTGATGGTGGTTCGGTTTATGCTGGGGGGAAGGATGCACCTTCGCCTTATGTGTTGCGGCCGCCAGAAGGGGGCAAGCGATCTTTTGGGGTGGGGGAGCGGTTTTCGTTTGAGGTGGTGCTGGTTGGTAAGGCGATTGGGTTTTTGCCTTATTTTGCGGTGGCGCTTCAGCAGCTAGAGGAGAGTGGATTGGGCCGCAAGCGTGGTCGGGTGCGGGTGACCAGGATTGAGGACCCCCTCCTAACCTCCCCCAGATTAGGGGAGGGACTGTCACGGGATGCGCAGGGTGATGGTATTTTGTTTGATGAGGGGGAGCCAGAGGTGATCCATAGCCATGCGGGGTGGGCGGCTGGGGAGTGGATTTCGGCGCAGCCTGTGCCAGAGGAGGTTACGGTGCATTTCTCGACGTTGACGCGGCTTAAGTCTGAGGGGAAGATGCAGACGGAGCCAGCGTTCCATGTGCTGTATCGGGCGCTTTTGCGGCGGGTGAGTGCTTTATGTAGTGCGCATACGGATGTGCCTTGGGAGACGGAGTTTGCGCATTTGGCTGAGCTGGCGCGTGGGGTGGAGGTTGAGAATAGTATGATGCAAGCTGGCTCGCGGCATCGACGCTCGGATAGGCAGGAGCGGCGGGTTGAGATGCGGGGGACGCAGGGTATTATGGTGTACCGAGGTGATCTTGCTCCGTTTTGGCCGCTGCTGCAGTTGGGGCAGGTTTTGCATGTTGGGAAGAGCTGTACGTTTGGGCTAGGGCAGTATCGGTTGTTGACTCAACCTGTTTGATCGATGTGCTGTATGAAGTCAAAGCATGGCAAACCCAATCGGGGCACGATGTATCATGCCTGTGCGAATATGCCCAATCGGGGCACGATGTATCATGCCCGTACGAATATGCCCAATCGGGGCACGATGTATCATGCCTGTACGAATATGCCCAATCGGGGCACGATGTATCATGCCTGTACGAATATGCCCGATCGGGGCACGATGTATCATGCCCGTACGAAGATGCCCAATCGGGGCACGATGTATCATGCCCGTACGAAGATGCCCAATCGGGGCACGATGTATCATGCCTGTACGAATATGCCCAATCGGGGCACGATGTATCATGCCTGTACGAA
>ENA-ORXM01003122-ORXM01003122.1-marine-metagenome-genome-assembly--contig:-NODE-3122-length-17208-cov-14.954819_pt1 | contig 17208 bp, 15 predicted proteins | sample MGYA00237867_ERZ511480 | MGnify/ENA primary metagenome ERZ511480 (study PRJEB26309, sample SAMN06266103) | marine metagenome | isolation source: Algal blade | place: United Kingdom:Sidmouth, United...
CTCGCGAGCAGACCTGTCACCCACTCCAAAGCCCAAGCAATTTCGTTCTCATCGAAGATATTGCGCAGCGGCTGAAACGACAGGCCAGTATCCTTTGCTCCAAGCGCGTAGAAATCACCGCCCAAAGCATCAATTGTAGCGCGTGAAGACGCGCCTTTGTCGAAGGTAAATACTTGCGCGCCCGGATAGCGTTTGAACTGTAAGGACAGTAAATTGAGCAAGACGGATTTACCGGCCCCTGTTGGCCCAACAACGAGCGTATGGCCGACATCACCTTGGTGCGTCACAAGCCTGAACGGCGTATGCCCTTCGGTGGTTGCATATAATAGCGGCGGGCCGCTCAAATGCTCATTACCCTCTGGCCCAGCCCAAACAGCAGAGAGGGGCATAAGATGAGCAAGGTTCAAAGTTGAGACTAGCGGCGTTCTGATATTGGCATAAGCATTGCCGGGGTGTGAGCCAAGCCACGCATCAACGGCGTTGACGGTTTCATGGATTGTCACAAATCCCCGTCCATTAATAATGCGCTCAATAGCATGAAGACGCGCCTCAGCGATTGCGGCGTCAGTGTGCAAGACACAAATCGAAGTTGTCAAATATCCATAGCCGACATAATCACCGCCAAGGTCTTGCAGGGCCGCGTCAGCATCTGCCGCTTTATTATCCGCATCACTATCGACCAAGACCGATGTTTCATTCATCAAGGCTTCTTTGAGCAGCGCGACAACGGATTTGCGTTTCGCAAACCATTGGCGGCGCAGCTTAGTAATTGTCTTGGTGGCTTCCGATTTACCCAAGGGCAGATAGCGCGTCATCCAGCGGTAAGAAAAACCAAGCGTGTTTAGCTCATCCAGCAAGCCCGGCGTTGTCTCATTGGGAAAGCCGCGAATAGAGAGAATATGGATTGAATGATCTGCCAGTCGCGGCACAAGCCCGCCGACAAGATCAGCGCCGCCAATAACCCCGTCAATATAGGCTGGAATATCTGGTGTTTTTATAGCGTGCCGTTTTGGCGAAACCGTCGAATGAAGATATGATAATGTTGCGTCGTCATCCAGCCAAGCCGCCAGTGGAAATTGGGTGGCAAGCAAGTCAAGGCAGCGCTCCGTCTCATTGATAAAACCATGCAGATGGTCTTGTGAGGATAAACTGGCTTCATCTTTAGGCGTTTCAATCAAAAACCCTTCCGCTTTGGAAGAACGGTCAGCGGGCGGCATAAACTGAAACGTCATATAATAGACGCTTTCAAACAGCTCGCGGCTATCTATCTCTTCTTCAAATTCGCCGCGCCGTTCTTGCTCAACAATCCAAGCTGCGGGATCTGTAAAGGTGGATTGAGGATAGCCGCGCGCCGGAATACGCGCCGCTTCAAAATAGAGCGCCCAGCCCGATCCAAAGCGGCGCAGTGAGTTATTGATCCGCGCGCACGTCGCAACTAATTCTTCCTCGGTCGAGCTTTCCAAGTCAGGTCCGCGAAACTCTGCTGTGCGCTGAAAGCTGCCGTCTTTATTCAGAATAACGCCGGGTGCAATTAGGGCCGTCCAAGGCAGATAGTCTGCGAGGCAATTGGGGCGTTTGCGATATTCTGTGAGAATTAACATGACAGATAGCTCTTATGTTTGATGTGGCGCACCAGCACGTCCATGAATTTTGGATCGCGGGTAGCGAGAAAGACGCAGAGTGTGTGCGAGACAATCCAGTAGAGGATACCAAGGAACCAAAGCTGCAAACCAAGCCCGAAAGCAGCGGCCAATGTCCCGTTAAGAATAGCGGCTGTTCGCGGCGCGCCGCCAAGCAGAATTGGCTCAGTCAGCGAGCGCCGCAGGGGTATAGCGTAGCCCTCTGGAAGCGTATTTGGCATTAGATCACCGCTCCGCCGGAAAACTTAAAGAAGCTTAGGAAGAAGCTGGTCGCCGTGAAGGCAATGGAGAGACCAAAAACGATCTGAATGAGCTTACGCACGCCGCCGCCCGTATCACCAAAGGCAAGGCCGAGGCCCGTCATAATGATTACGACTGTGCCGAATATCTTAGCAACAGGACCTTCAATGGATTGCAGTATTTTTGTTAGCGGCGCTTCCCACGGCATGGCCGAACCTGCGGCATGGGCAGTCTGAGGCAACAGCATCATGACAGCAATAATTAGAGCGATCCCTATAAAGAGGCGTGAGTTGAGGTCGAGTGCGAGTGGTCCCGGCATGATAAGTCTCCATCAAATGTGAGTTTAGGAATGAGTGACGGTGCCGTGAGGGGTTCGAGTTCGTAACTCTCTCCTTTCACATCAATAAGACGCGCAATTGTTTTGATGCGCCTTTGAGAGCCTCGTCCAGAAATGAAGACAATCACATCGATTGCCTCCGCGATGAGAGCGCGGGGGACCACCGCCACGCCTTCAAGAATAAGTTGTTCAATTCGGGCCAATCCGGCTTTTGCGGAGTTGGCATGAATAGTTGAGATGCCGCCGGGGTGACCTGTGTTCCAAGCTTTGAGCATATCGAGAGCTTCAGGGCCGCGAACTTCGCCTATAATAATGCGGTCAGGTCTTAATCTCAGAGTTGAACGAACTAAGTCCGACAGACCTACATTTCGACCATGGGTTCGCAGTGCGACGGTATCCGCAGCATCGCATTGAAGCTCCCTCGTATCTTCCAAAATTATTACGCGGTCTTTTGTGTTAGACACGACCGCCAACAAAGCATTCGCCAGCGTTGTCTTTCCGCTAGATGTGCCCCCAACAATTAAAATGTTTTGACGGCTCTCAACGGCGTAAGTTAGCGCTTTGCTTTGATCCAAGCTCATTGACCCGGCAGCGACGTAGTCGGGCAGCGAGAAAATTGAGATCGCGCCCTTACGGATTGAGAAACTGGCAGCGGCAACAACTGGCGGTAATAGCCCCTCAAATCGTTCGCCGTTCCCAGGAAGTTCGGCGCTAACTATAGGCGTATCGACATTAACGTCTTGGTTGATGTGACTTCCAACAAGGCGAACAACGCGTTCAGCCTGATCCGGAGTAAGAGAGCTTTGCGTATCCGTAAGTCCAACGCCGATACTATCCAACCAAATCTTCCCATCAGGGTTTACCATCACCTCAATTACTTTTGCATCGCCGAGCGCATTCGTAATGACAGAGCCCAAAGCGGTACGCAGCATTTGGAGCGTGCGTTCATAGGTTTCGGTATGCGAGTTCCTACTCATCGACGTCGCCAATTGTCTTAGAGCGCTGTGATACTTTTCCTAATTTTGACAAATCTTCCAGTGTGTAAAAGTCATCAGGCGTTGCAGTATAATCAGGGAGTGCTTCTTTAAGCGTGCCGCGTCCGTCTTTCATCCGTTTACTTAAGCGGTCCACGAATTGGTTTAGATCGGAGAGACCTTGTATGATGCGAGCATCCTTAGCGTTCTCGCTAATTGTAGGGGCCATCGTAAAGAAGTATTGCATGAAGAGAAAAAACGACTCTGTTTGCAGAGCGATATCCCTTTGCACCGCATGCTGATGCCTGCTCATGCTGTCGATGCGTTGTAGGATTCTGGCATCTCGATTATCATCAATCTCGTAGCTGAAAAAAGCTGACAAAGATCGGTCCATGATATTAGATATAGAGTTGTTTTTTGATTTTGCCGCCGCTGTCAGCCTGATCCAATTACTTTCTGAAATACGGCCTCGAATACGTTTAGTTACATTTTTCATTTTACACCTCCAAGCTCGGCTCAACCGTTTGCCCAATGGCATGAGCGCGCGTTAAAACGCTGCTCTGCCGAACAAAGTCGGGAATGTTGATTGATGGATTGACCTGTGTGACCCCGGCATCTTTCAGGGGCTCGTCTGTTTCTTTAGCAAGCGACTGTTCGCTTTCTGGCTGATCTAAATCAGGTGTCATATCTTTTCCGCCGTCATCCTTGTTCAAGGCTGAAGCGATTTCGTTTTGAGTGTTTTTCTCAGCCTCCGTATAAAGGCGGTCATCCACGGGCCGTGTCCGGGCGCCCCAAACGCAAGGCGATGAAGGGAGAGAGTCGCCTTTGCCATCTGGAGAGAGTTGGGGAGGACTAAAAACACGGCCCGTGAAATTCTTATCCGCATAGTAGCGAACTTTATCTGCTTTGATGGGAGAGAAACCTGAGAGAAGAATGAGCTCTTCATTGCTAGGAAGCTGCATGATTTCGCCGGGCGTGATGAGCTGGCGGGCCGTTTCTTGGCGAGAAACCATGACGTGGGACAGCCACGGCGCAAGGCGGTGACCTGCATAGTTGCGCATGGACCGCATTTCTGTCGTGCTGCCGATGGCATCGGACAGACGTTTCGCGGTGCGCTCATCATTGGTCGCAAAAGCCACCCGCACATGACAGTTATCGAGGATGGAATTATTCGGCCCATATGCCTTTTCAATCTGGTTGAGGGATTGGGAAATCAAGAAGGCTCGCAAGCCATAGCCCGCCATGAAAGCCAATGAACTTTCAAAAAAGTCGAGACGGCCAAGCGCGGGAAACTCATCCAACATAAGCAGAAGTTGACGCTTTGGCTGACTCTCGCCCGACACGACAAGCTCTTCTGTAAGTCGGCGGCCAATCTGATTCAGAATAAGGCGAACCAGCGGCTTCGTGCGCGAGATGTCAGACGGCGGAATGACCAGATAAAGAGAAACGGGCTTATCCGCCTTCATAAGGTCAGCGATGCGCCAATCACATTTTGATGTCACCTCAGCGACCGTAGGGTCCCGGTAAAGACCGAGAAAACTCATAGCCGTTGATAATACACCTGAGCGCTCGTTTTCAGATTTATTTAAAAGTTCACGCGCTGCTTGTGCGACCACCGGATGGACTTTCGCCTTTACCCGGTCGCCGAGATGATTGGTTTTCATCATGTCCCGAAGCGTCTTTTCAAAAGTACGGTTGGGGTCAGAGAGGAATGAGGCTACGCGAGCCAGCGTCTTTTCGCGCTCTGCGTAGAGGATGTGAAGGATAGCTCCCACTAAAAGGCTATGGGCTGTCTTTTCCCAATGGTTGCGGCGCTCAAGCATACCTTCAGGATCAACCAATATGTCAGCGATATTTTGAACATCACGAACTTCGTCAGCGCCTTTACGCACTTCCAGTAAAGGATTGTACTTTGCACTTTCCGAATTCGTTGGATCAAATAACAGGCAATGCGAGAAAGTTGATCTCCAACCGGAGGTGAGCTGCCAGTTCTCGCCCTTGATGTCATGAATAACCGCACTGTCTGTCCATGACAGAAGCGTAGGAATAACAAGGCCAACACCTTTACCTGAACGCGTCGGCGCAATTGCCATAATATGCTCGGGGCCTTCGTGACGGATATAGTCGTGCTTTGTACGTCCAAGGAAGACGCCCTTGTCATTCAAAAGCCCGGCCTTGCTGATTTGTTTGTCACTCGCCCAGCGTGACGACCCGAAAGTATTGAGTGCTTTAGCAGACCGTCCACGCCAAACCGAGCCAATGACGGCAAAGATAGTGCCGACAAAACCGCCGCCCGCAGCTATCTGGCCGCCTTTGTTGAAAATTTGCGGAGCAAAAGCATCAAACTGATACCACCAAGGGAATAAGCTCCAAGGCGCGTAAACTGTATGCTCACCAAATGAAAACAACCCAGTTCCCAAATAGGCATCGTAGTCGAACTGGAAGGCAACCCATTGTGTCGCATACCATGTGGTCAAGATGATCGTCGTAAAGACGATGACAATTTGTCCGATGAGTATGCTTTGTGGCGACATAGCCTAAGTCCTTTGAGAAAGTTGAACTTAGGCTGTCAGAGAATTAGGTATTTATTCTAGTCCGTTAATCGGGGGAAACTGGGGGGTTTTCGGTGCTCATCGGGGGGTATTGGGGGTCTTCATATGTTTTTCAGCATCCTTAGCAACCAAGGAAAACGCTTATACGCTAAGTCTGATTGTGAAGTTCATCCTCAAAGCCGACATTGGAAGTCCCGTCTGATATACTACAGCAGGTTCGTATAATTGTTTGCCAAACAGACGCATCACCTTAAAGTCTGAATCGGAGCTTACGATATATGTGGTGGAAATAATGGCAATCAATCGGGTCAAAATTCAGAATTATCGTACTTTAAGAAGTGTTGACCTCGTCTTGGGGCCAGCGATGAATATCATCGTCGGCGATAACGAAACCGGAAAATCCACCTTACTTGAAGCGATAAACTTGGCATTAACTCGCCAACTTAATCGTAGGAACGCTCAATATGAGCTTCATCCCTTTTTGATCAATACTGATGCAGTTAATGAATTCATTAAAGCGCACCGTGATGGCAACCCAACTCAGCCGCCAAAACTTATCATCGAACTATTTTTCGAAGACGATCCCGTCTTAGCAGAGCTAAAGGGCACAAATAATTCTGAAAAGGAAGACGTACCCGGGATTAAGCTGCAAATTGAGTTATCTCCCTCTCGTCATGCAGAATTCGGCGCTTATGTCTCTGACCCCACGAAGCTGAATAGTATCCCGATTGAATACTATGATATTGATTGGAAGAATTTTGCCGACAACGAAATGCGGCCATACATGAAGCTTGTTAAAACTGCGATGATTGACCCTAGTACGATCTCCAATTCATATGGCACTAATAAGTACATGCTCGAACTTGCGAGAGATATATTATCGGCCAAACAACAAGGCGACCTAGCCCTATCCTATCGCACTATGCGAGATGTATTTCGCGCAGACCCCAATGTGACTGCCATTAATGCAGAGCTGGCCGCAAAGACAGGGACGATATCTGAAAAAACTCTTTCAATGGAGATGGATACGACTACGCGCGCCAGCTGGGATACAGGTGTTATGCCGCATTTAAACGGCGTACCTCTGACGCTTGTAGGCAAGGGCGAGCAAAACGCCGTCAAAATCAAGCTGGCCTTAGAAAATAACACAGCTTGCCAGATACTGCTTATGGAAGAACCTGAAAACCATCTCTCTCATACGAACCTCAACAAGCTTATTTCCCACATTACGAACCAAGCTGATGGTAAGCAGCTACTCGTAACAACTCATAGTAGCTTTGTGTTAAATAAACTTGGCGTCGATAACGTACTTATGTTCGACGGCGTAAACGGTGTCACCCTGAACGATTTACCTGACGACACAAAAAAGTATTTCCAAAAGTTACCTGGCTACGACACTCTGCGTATGATTTTATCGCGCCGCACAATTTTGGTTGAAGGGCCATCGGACGAACTCCTTGTCCAAAAAGCTTACATGGTAAGTTATGGAATGCTACCAATGGAGAACGGCGTTGAGGTCATTTCCGTACGCTCGCTTGCCTTTAAACGCTTCTTGGACATCGCAAAACTTATGAATTTTGACGTCCGTATCGTCACCGATAATGACGGGAACCGCGCCGCTGTCGACGTTAAGTATGCGAACTATTTAAGCGAGAACAACATCACTCTCTGCTGCGACTCTGACGAGGATTTTCCAACTTTAGAACCTCAGCTTCTTAAAGCCAATGGCCGAGAACTGATAAATACTATCCTCGGTAAGACATACGACAATGACGTTGACCTTCTGACGCATATGGAAAACAACAAAACAGATGTGGCACTGAATTTCTTAGAAACAGCAACAGCATTCACTATCCCAAATTATATTCTTGATGCCGTCACAGAATAAAATAATCGTTGCAGCCGCAGGGTCGGGCAAGACAACGACGATCATTCAAGACGCCGGGTCTGACCCCGACTGTTCTTCCTTGATGATTACTTATACGGTAAACGGCCGTGATGAGTTGATCAAAAAGGCATATGAAGAATATGCTCACGTTCCTAGTCATCTGACGATAATGACATGGTTTACATTCCTGCTAACTCACATTGTTCGTCCCTATCAAAACCTATTTGAAACCAGTGGGCAGCGAGTAAACGGAATCTTTTTTAACAACGGAATATCCGCGCAGTATGTCGGTGCGGATGATATTCGGCGTCATTATTTTTCAAGTCCAGGTAACATTTATCGCGATAAAATTTCGAAATTCGGATGTGAGGTCAATAGGACTACTGGTGGCAAGCCATTAGTTCGATTACAATCCATCTTTGACCGTATTTTTATTGATGAAGCGCAGGACTTAGCTGGCTATGACTTGGATATAGTTGAACATTTATTACGCTCAGGATTACAAACGAACCTAGTTGGCGACCCGCGACAAGCAACTTATTCAACCAATGATGGCCCCAAATATAAAAAATACCGGGGAGCTAAAATTATAGGAATATTCGAGCATTGGGAAAAGAAATCCCTATGCGAAATCAAGCATCAGAATTACAGCCATCGATGTGTTCAACCCATCTGCGATTTAGCGGATAGATTTCATTTATTAGATAAAGACACAGAATCGCGCAATAAAGCCACCACTGGTCATGATGGCGTGTTTGCTATTCGAAAGAGTGACGTCTCGGCTTATTTGGCAATGTTCACCACGGCACCCCAAGTTCTAAGGTTTAACAAAAAGACTAAAAACTTACCAGGCGACCCTATAAACTTTGGGCTGTCAAAAGGAATGACGTTCGAGCGCACACTGATATTTCCTCACGCATCTTTTAAGAAGTTTTTCACAACGAATGACATCGAGGATGCCGGAAAATCGGTCGAAAAAATCTATGTGGCTTTAACAAGAGCCCGCCAAAGTGTGGGCATCGTTGTTGACGATAATTACAAAGAAGAAGTTTTACCAATTTTCAAACTTTAGAATCAATATTTTTCCTAGTGCCTGCTTTGCCCCCCGAGCTGAAGTCGCGATCATCCTCATTGCGGACGTTAGCCGAGCGGCTTAAAACGCCCAAAATAGGTCGCTGGTTAGGTTTTGTGATACGGCAATATGTGCGTGAAGCGGTATATTGCCACCATGGCCTAATAGAAAACGTATGGGCAGAGCTATTTACTATTTCAGAAAATTTTTATGGTTGAATAGGTTTGTGTTTTTGATCCCACTATTATTCTAGTAAGGAGATTTCAAAATTCTTCTCAATATCGGGAGTACATGTACCCCCGTTTCATACCGTGTTGTTTTTTTACGCCATTCACTCCATATTTTAGCACTTTCTGCCACAGGCAAATATTCTGAATGAGCTCCGAGTCCGCACCGACTTAAAGTTCTCCTCAGAGCCAGTTCTTTATTTGAAGCGTGAACACCATTTCCAAATTCTGCTATTTCGAATGCAACTGTGCGCGGCACCCAGATTAAGTCAGCCCACTCTTTGCCCCAATCGCGAAGCCGTTGGATAAGTGAGAGGTCAAATTTTGCTAACTTCATTACTTGAGATATAATATTGGTTTTATTTCGTTCATCACAAGTCGCGTCACTGAGTAAATCAAAGATGGCGATACAGGTTTCCTCATACAAAGGTGTTTCAAGTTCAGGGCTTTTAGCGCGCCGGCATACGATTAAGCTCGTCATAAGTCCGATCATATGGGCCTTGTACGAATTTGATTTTTCTGACCGCGTTTTCTGTAAAAAAGACGGATAGCTAAGCCACAAAGTATCTAGCGTCAGAGATTGTCGATTGTATAAATCGCGATCACCAGAGGATGATTTAGGAAAACCTGGATTGAGAAATTCAAAACTCTTTGGCTCATTCTGGTCCTCGAATTCTTCTCTTACCCATGTGATATTTTCCGTGAGCATCGCGATACTTGCTGCAACTATTTCCAAGACCTCTGCAGGCCGTGAGTCCTCATTTATGATCTTTATATAAAACGGAATGACTGCACTTGCCGCAACTTCATTGACATCTTGATGCTCAATTTCACAATTCAATTGAATGCACGATTGAACGGCTATTGATGGGTCTTCCGTGAGGATGGATTTGAAAATGGAAATTACATCGACAACTTCATTATAAATATAATCAAATCGCTTCCAATCGATACGCTCAATTTCAGAGAACCACTCTGGGAGTAAAGTGCCGTCGGTTTCTTTATTGGGCTTGGCAGTTCCGAAAAGACGTTTTTTCATCGAAAGTGGTTTGTCCTAGAGCCTATAAATCAACCTCAAGGTAAATGAAAAACATTACACGTCAGTTAAGTCACTTGCCTGAGCTAATTGATATATGGCCTCAATAGGTGTAAACTCAAGCGTCCTAAAATCGCTTCATAACGACCGCTGGTAATGTTTGAACTTTCGGACCCGCTGAGGTCCGGTTTGCCCCCGAACCTGCCTAAAGCCACTGACCTGACCTTATCCAATTAAGAGATCCCACGACCTTTAGCCAACGCCCAAGAAATCGTCTGCCCTTTTGAAATACCAGTTATAGATTTCCCTAAGTTACGATCCATTGTTTCGCGCCAAGGAACCAAAGTGAATTCTTTTGATTTTTCTATCACGGCATATTTACCGCTGGGGCGTTGTATTGCCTGTCGGTAAACACCTGAGACCTGTCCGGATTGAGGAGCTACCCTATAGGGCTTTTCATATTGTCGGCTCAGGGTTTTCCCTGCATCTTCGAGATCTAAGGCTTCAAGTGCCTTTAAGGTATCATTGGTAACCTGGCCTTCCTTGGCAATTATTCCTTTCTCCATCAGAAATTTCCGGCGTTGTAATTTTGCTGCGTTCACATCTTCACCAAAACCAGAATATGCATCGGTATCATCAGAAGGTTTTAACTCACTATCCAGCCATGTATTGCCGACTGAGCGCTCCATATCTTTAAGCGGCAGTTGTGATAACACGTCCACTTTTACAGGATTATTGAAACCTCGTTTCTTTTCAAAATCAGATGCGCGTTTCAGATAGTCATTTGGCAGCTGCCATGACCCATCAGAATTGCGCTTAACATGGCCGGCCCTGCGAAGTGCCTCAAGCCGCCTGACATGGGCTTTTATATATTCTTCTCCGGCGGAGGGGTCGCTCCGCTCATGGAATGAGGGACTATATGTTCCGCCGCGCCTAACGGCGATTTTATCAATTGTATAATCCGATTTTTTAGGTTCAAATTTTCGCGGACCTATTTTAACAATCATATCACGCTCAATGGTTTCAATATTTGCCACAGCGCCTGTTTCAACAAATATGGCTTCGCCCTGCAGAGTATCGACAACAATAAAGCTCCGGTCATTCACATCATCAAAAACACCTGATTTGATAACGCGGCCAGTGATGATCGGTCTGTCTAATGCCAACGGGTCGTAAACGGGTTCTTGTACGATGGGCCGCTCCAATCGGGACTGCGTGAGGGCGCGTTGATAGGTTCGGATAATATCATTGCGTTCCCCCAAACGCCTCAAGGTGCGTTCCAGATTGTCATCGAGCCTCCATTTATTTGGCCCTACTTTTTCTGCAAGCCCCAGTCCGTTTAGATATTTAGCCCTTTGGCTTTCAAATCTATTTTGCCAATCCATTTCAGCTAAGCGGCTACGTTTTAGATTGACGATTCCATCTTCCATTTTTGACATCAAATTTCTGTCCAATGATGTCAGGCGGTCTTGCCGGATTTGCAGCGCGATTTTTTGCGCGTAATTTATTTGTGTTATTGGCCCCAGCTCTCGCGTCAGCAAATCCTCTGCCGCGTCCCGCATACCGTAAGAAATATACTCGCGTGGGATAATCAGGTTTTTACCGTCATCTCCAATACCTCTGACCACAATATGCGTGTGCGGTTTAGCCGTGTCATAATGATTGGCCGCGGCCCAATCGAGTTGTGTCTCAAGGTCTATTTCCATTTGCCGCATCAAGTCACGGGTGAAGACGCGCAGGTCACCCATCTCCTTACCGTCTTCAGGCGATACAATAATTCTGAATTGATGACGATCATCTGCGCCGCGCTCATGGAAAGCCTCAGCATCCATTGCGTTTTCATCACGGCTATAAAGTACGCCCTTATCACCTTCCGGCGCGGCACTATCCCGGCCAATATAATCGAGGTGATGACGCTGCGCGTCCGTGCCGTATTTGCCCATTTTTACAAGGCTGACTTTTACGATAACGCGGCGTGAAAAATACTGCTCTGTGCTGACGCTTGTTTTCTTCACCCGTCCACCAGACGAACGGCTACTTTTGTTGGCGGCGCGCCTCACTCTATTGGCGAAGCTCACAAAGCGCCCTGTACCGTCAGGCGAGAATATGCGTCCAAGTTTAATGTTAAACGGATCATCAGCCATTAATTGCGTCTCCTTTCCTCAATTTGCCTACATTCTAGCCGTGGCCCGGGCTTTTTCTTAGCTCCTACGGGCTATCCCGCAGAATAGCTGGCCCACCTATTTCAGGGGTGGGCCACAAAAAACGATGTGCAGACAACAGCTTAGGCCCCTTCCGGGCCAAGCCCTTTATCTTGCCCTCTCAAATTCACCTCTTACCCCCTCCAAAACCCTGCCAATCCGTTCATTTGAGACGGTCGAAATTACCCATAAATTCGACGGGTCCTAGAATATTTTCTAAACCCACAGGTCCAAAGTAACGGCTATCAAATCCGGTCTGCACATCAGGGGATATAAGCAAATACTCTTCCGATTTCAGGACAACACAGCCCGAACGCACAGGCATATCGCGCCCCAAAACGTCCTGCGCCAGTCGGTCGATATCAGGACGGTTTGGGACGCTAACCCGATCCTTATAATAACAAACTTCATCCCCTTCAGCCGCCCAAACCGATTTAATGAGGGGGTAATCATAAGGTAGGTAACCGCGTTCATCAGCCAAAGCCCTGGCCCATTGCGGAGCATAGGCCGCCACTTGTGTATCGCGCGATAAAGGATAATCTGTCCGTAGTCTGTACCATCCAATCGTTGCACTGGGGCTTGGATTATAAAATAATATGGGCTTGGGAGGCCTAATAATTTGGGCTGTTGTACCAATGACTGCCAGCGTAATGACCGCCGCGATAAGGGATTTAACCAACATATTGGTCTCCCTGTAAGCTGTATGCGAAGGGCGGGTCTCGTAGAGGGTTAGCCGTGCTTAAGGCCAGTTTCATCACAACCCAATAGCTTTGCGGGAGGCTTTCAAGCCCGCTTTCAGTCTTTAGCTCCAACGCATCAATATGCTTTAAGCTGCGCTTTACGCGCGCTGCGCCAAAGATGGAACATAGAGATTTAGCACCGGGCTTGACGCCGCAGATAGACGTTATCGGGCCCGCTGATTGCGCTTTTAAAATATGAAATTGCCAATCTTGCGTACCGTATTTATCTGCGCGCCACCGGATATATCCAAATATTTGCCCCGGCTTAAAACAAGCAATTGAGCGGTAGCTATCTAACTTAACCAACGCTTGCGGGACACCAAAACGCAAACGGTGGTTAAATTTGTCTTTGCCAAAATGGCAAAAAACTGTGGTGAGATCAGCCGTGGACACTGGCGACACTTGCCCCGGAACCGCAATCCATCGAGGCTGACCAACTGGCCAAGTCATCAATGTGGTAGCGTATTTTGCCACCATGTTTACGATAAGCGGGGCCCTTTTGATCCCATCGCAGGTTGTCCAAAGTTTTGCGATTCATGTTTAATGACTGAGCCGCTTCATCGGGACTTAAGAACGGGCTTTTTATTGTTTCTCCCATCTTTACCTCCATTCACATTTCCCCTTCATGGACAAACCATGACGGGGTGTAGTGATTCGAAGCACCATCCCTAGTCACTGAAAAGTGTCTATTTTCAGTCTGTTAGATTCGAAACGCTTAAGAGGTTTTCAGGCTCAACGGGCCAACAGATCAAGATAACCTGACTGCATAAGCTCCACAGCACGCGTTGTACCTCGTACCATCTTTGACTTTAAACTACAGCCATGGCTGTCCCAATCGGCTTGAGTTCTATCCTTCCCAATTATCAGAGCGGACATATCCTTATAGCTCATCTCTAGGGGCTTTAAGTCCAGAATCTTCAAGTAAAACTGGAGATTTGCGAACATTTGAGGACGGTCTTGGCCCAGACAATCATAGGGTTTTGCATCCCGCAAATCGGCAAGAAATTGTAAAACTTCAAGTCGTCGTCTCATCCCGCTACGGCCATCAATACGAACAGTAACGCGGCTATTTTCCTTCGTAGGTGACGGCGGTTGGCCATAGAGTTGAAGCCAAAAAAAGGGAGACTTTAAGACCGTCTCGCGCTTTCCATCTTGGGTAATGAGATGATGACGAGTACAAGAAATATCTGAAAATCGGATTGATTTTTCGGATAAATTTGAGGCTCTTTCACGTCCGAACTCTATTGAAAGCGTTTGATTGAAAACCTCATGTGTCCAAAATACATGAGCCTCCAGATAGGCTAGGTCTGGATTTGCGAAGCTCAGCAGGCCCCACTTTGCCGCAGCCTTTGACGGTGCTTTAAGGCGGATAAATGAACCGCCGCTATTAATTTTATAGGGAGTATTTACAGCCGCGCGGCTACGCTCATAGGCTATCCGGTAATTCGGATTGCGCCTTAAAAATTCCCAGGCATATCCCGCGTAACTTAGCGGTGCCGGGCATGATATATCATATAATGCGCCCATTATACTTATAGGTGCATATAGCATTTTCACATAAATTGCAAATTGTGACCACAAAAATACCCGCATCAGCGTGAGCCGATGCGGGTCGGGGCGCGAGGGTTTAGTCGTCTTGCGGGTTCCAGAGGATCGCAAATTCATCCGCCTCTTTGCCGTAAGCCTGTCCAAGATTGGCGTAGACTTTACGCGGGCCGAGGGTCGGATGGGCGAAGGTGAGCGAGATATATTCTTTACCGCTGACTTCGCCGGTCTTGAACCAGCCGCCGCCAAGTTCCTGTCCGCGTGCGTCAACAATCCGAAAGTCGGGCTGTTTCTCGGTCTCTTTATTGTCATTTGCGACAATGTTGATGCGGGACGCGCCGCCGAGGTTAAGGGTGCCTTGAAAGTTACCCGCTTCATTTTTCGTTACATATCCAAGTGCTTGTGCCATGGTTTCAGTCTCCAAATTTTGTCAGCGAAATCTCGGGAGCCAATCTCCCTGCTGACATAAACCGTCCGCACCAAGGCCTGACGGGCAGAGGCGCAAAGCGCCCGAAACGCAGTGGAGATAGGCCAAAGAGGCGCTATTTTGTTTCGCGATGAATGTGTGTTTTCCTTCAAAAACACAGAGAGGAAAATAGTGACACGACGCCTATTCGGTCCGGCAGGTTTTGGGGCAGGTTGTAAATGTTCAGCCGGGAATGGGTCCCCCAAGCATTTTGTTGATGGAATTTTGAGACGCCCAAACTGTGGTGCGAGCATTTGGATATGCCTTGACTAAAACTGTTGGGGTCACTTGAGAGGCACCCTCACAAACTCGGCGGCCTTGTCCCGCTTCGGCATTGTCTCCTGCTCTGACAATGAAGAGACCTCCGTAAAACAGCCTCCAGATCTTGAGGCCCGTTGATGTACGCGGACAGGCGCTTGGCGGCTCCTGCTGAGATCAAGACCGCGATGGGAGGGGTAAGCCGTTGTCTATCTCGCCAGCCTTCGCGGCATCTGACCCTTGGTCCACTTAAAGTCCCACCGCTAATCTTGTGCAGGCTTATGACAAAGAGGCCCCTTGGATTTGCAGCTCTGGAACCTGTAATACGCCTAAATCTCTTCGCGCCTTAAGACCTGCATTGGCTCACGTTGATGCGGGTTTTCTTTGGAGCGCCATTTGTTTGATAGCTTCCAACAAAGCAAAGCCCCCGCCAGTCGGCGGGGGCTTTTCATTATAACCTTGCCGGCTTTGACTGGCTGGCTTTGAACAGCTTGGCGATACGCCGCGCCGCTTGGGCGGGCGGGCATCCCTCTACCCCCTTATAAGGCTTGGCGGGGAACGCCGCCCATTTGGGGAGCCAGTCAGGCGACGCGTTGGCCACCCCCTCGCCTGCCATACGGTTCTTGATAATTTGCTTTTGCTGTTTCGCCGTGTCCGTTACTGCGCCGTCAGCGCAGGACTTTCCTGCAATATCTTTGACCATGGCATTGATGGTCGGCTTGTCCCGCAGCAGCGTAAAGAAAGCCTCGTCAGGTGACCAATAGTCACCAAAGCTTGGCTGCGTCAGCAAGCCAATCGCTTCAACCTCGCTGCTGTCTATGGCAAGCGTTTCGGAAAGGCAGAAAGCCTGAATACGCAAAACATCCGCATCTTCCAAAGTCAGAAGCCGTGCAAAGATTTCGCAAACATCAAAGGGGCTGGCATAGCGGTGATAGATTTGCGGATGGTCTCCGACCAGTCCAAGCAAAGTAAAAACGACCTGACGCTCCTCCGCAAGGATGGCTTCGGCCTTACTGGATTCAATGCTGGCGCGGGTTTCATCTTTGCGGGCTCGTGGGCCCGTTCCGTTGATTTGCCAGTTCCGTGCGCCGCAAATCATGTGAGCCACGGCCAAGCGCAGCGCGAACTCGGGCCGCTTAATTAACTCGGCTCTAGCGATGCTGTGACGGTGCAAGTTCATATATTCGGCCATCGGGCCGGACATTTCAGGACGGGTCGTTTTTGACGCCGTGCCTCCCTTGGCCTCGCCATTCGATAGGGCGCGGCGTATCTTCTGCGCCTCGTCGTCCGTGATGTAGCCTTCATAGAAAGTGACTTCGCCGCTGTCGCGGACTTCCACATAGATGCGCCCGCCTTGCTCCTTGGGATGGGCGGAGTGGCTATATTGCGGAAAGTAATGCCCCCGCTCTCCGAGAATGACTTCCTTCCAGCCATCGGCTTTGTAGGCTTCCACTGCCTTGGCAATGGCCGCGTTTTGGCTCTCCCAAAAATGCTCCGTATCGGCAAACTGGCCGTGCTCTCCGAACAAATCCGTCAGGATGGTTCCGCTATATTCGGCCAATTCGAACAAGGCTTTGTCTGTAGTAATAACCCCTCCCCCTGTCAGCCATGCCTTAAGCTGCGGACCAAGCGGGCAATAGTCATCAGAGTTGAACAAGGCTATCCATTCGGCTTGCTGCTCTTCAGTGGCCATCGTCAAGGCGCGGATGCTGGCGGCGTCAATCTGCTGATTGGTGTAAGCCTCACGCACATCGGGGATAAGTGCTCCCAATGCCAAGCGGCGTTTAACTGAATTGGGCGTTATCCCAAACACCGCAGCAATATCGTCTACGCTTTGACCCTTATCGGCCAAGACCTTGAACGCCTCATATTGCTCCATTTCCGTGGGCGCGAGACGCGCTACGTTCTCGATGATGCTCGTCTCAATCGCGAGGGCATCATCTTTCGCGTCCATCACGCAACACGGCACATCGGCGATTTCGGTTCCGTCCTCGGCTATCGCGGCAAGGCAGAAATGGCGGCGGCGTCCTGC
>ENA-ORXM01003123-ORXM01003123.1-marine-metagenome-genome-assembly--contig:-NODE-3123-length-17202-cov-7.621547_pt1 | contig 17202 bp, 15 predicted proteins | sample MGYA00237867_ERZ511480 | MGnify/ENA primary metagenome ERZ511480 (study PRJEB26309, sample SAMN06266103) | marine metagenome | isolation source: Algal blade | place: United Kingdom:Sidmouth, United...
CTGGTATTCCTAGAATGGCTTTCGTAGAGTATCCAGATTACTATCCTTTTACAGAAGATGTTTTGTGTGGTGTTTATCCACCTTCTAAGATAGAAGATGAAAAAGATGCAACAAAGAACGGGTTAGGTAATGTTTATAAATTACATAATTTAGAAGATGTTAAATTAGCGATAAGTAGAGGGATGCCTGTTGTCTATGGAATGGCTGTTAATAAGGACTTTGAAAAATTACTTGACCAAGATGTTTGGTTGCCTACAGAATCTACAAAAGAATTAGAAAGGTATGGTCACGCCATGGTAATTGTAGGATACAATGATTATAAATATGGCGGAGCTGTCGAAATACTAAATTCATGGGGAGAGGAATGGGGGAATAAAGGATATGTTTGGATAAGGTACTCAGATTTGTTAGAATATATTACTAAGTTCGTTTATGCACTTGATAAAAAGGATGGTGATAAATTCGGAAAGTCATTAAAAAAAGATGAAGAAAAATTTACGGAAACTCTTCTGAGAAATTCAGATAAAAATAAAACAATTGATATATTTTCTAAGGTAGTCGGATTGGTAGATACTCTAAACAATGAAGAGTATAAGTAAAGGAAGTTTTCCTTATATCATATCTATCAATTTCTTTATAGTCACTAATATCTATTGATTTAGGATTTTAAACAGAAAATATTTTCATCAAACTCTTTTATTATCTCTAATGAAAACTTCTTATAAGTTAGCACTTCTATTTGCACCATTTGTACTCATGATCATAGTCAATGAGCTGGTGCGTCCCACGATAAAAGAAAAACCATATGGTGGGTTTGGCGTGACATTTATGAATCCAGAATTGTGGGTAAAAGATAGATGCTCCTGGGCCTGTCACAACAGTTCTAAATATTGTGAAAAGCATCATATACGTTATGTGCGACCCATTAAGAAATATATAGATCCATTGTATTTTGGAATAATCAGATTCTTAAAAGGCTTCGGTAACTATGGCCTAGCAAATATTATTTTCCTAGTAATTGGGTGGCCGCTGTTAATGTGGTTCTTGCTCATAGGTTGTCTAGATTTGCGTGCTGAACTAAAAATAAAAAAGCATGCATGAACTATTAGCTAGATTAATCCAGTTTGGACTATGGTGTTATGGTTATTGCACTGATTTTGTAATCAACATGGCCAACCTAAGCGGCACTTCCTATTATGAGGCCAACGCATTTTTATTTTGTTTTTTGTGGCCTTTGGTGACCCTTGTTTTAATTAGTTACTGGATGATTCTTAGGTATAGGCTTTATCGAATGGAAAAAGGAAGAAGTTAAAAAAGTAAACTTTCATGGCAACCTATCTAAAAGCTACTTTATTATAAACAATAATTTATACATTTACCCTAAGGGTGTATTAGAGCGTATAGCTCAGTTGGTTTAGAAAGACTGACCGATGCGAAGCAAAATTGACGAGCGTCAATTTAAGGATGAACGAACGAACTCGCAGAGTGAAGTACGAAGTGCTTCAAGAGAGAGAACCGCAAAAGCGGGCGGGCGGATAAAAGCAAACCTAGCAGGCGGGTAAGCGTAATGCTATACATTTGGAACTAAAATATTATCTTAGCTTAGCGTTTTAATTTAGAGAGTATAGCTCAGTTGGTTTAGAGCATTACCTTGACAGGGTAGGGGTCGGGGGTTCGAATCCCTCTACTCTCACAAAATACTCATGCGGAAGCATGGGTATTTTTTTATATCTGTCAATGAAAGCTTCTGCTAATCCGCCCGACTCTGATGTCGATGCCTGCTTGCCTTAGTAACTATGTATTACAAAATTTTGCTATAAAATTACGCGGGCATTCCTGTATTAAACCCATCGATACTCTCTACATTTTTTTTCTGCCAATAGGCTCTTAACTCATCATCTGATTTGTTATCAGACCACTTAGTGAGTAAGCTGCGTTCTTCTTTGAACTCCATAAGAGGAACAGCAAATCCACAAGAGGTTTGTACCATATCTATTTTCACTGCCAGAATCTGTCGAGCACCTCTCATGGGTGGGAAACTGGCAATATGCTCCTTGAAAAATGTATCGTTTTCATGATAGATTGTAGCCCTTCCATATAGTCTTAGAATCAGCGGTTTCCCCTGGAATGCACAGAACATTATCGTTATTCTATTATTACCTAGGAGGTGCGCTGCAGTCTCATTTCCACTACCTGTTAGATTGACCCAGATTAAGTGATTTGGATCTAATACTTTAAGTGTGTCCATACCTTTTGGTGATACATTTACGGTGCCTTCAGCTCTAGCAGTACCTACGAAAAAGATCGGTTGGGCTGCTATAAATTTTTCTAGTGCTGGCGTCAGTGCCTCTAATTGTTTTGCCATATATTTTCTTTATGCGCCTTTATATTCAGGTTTACGTTTCTCTAAAAATGCGCGTGCTCCTTCTTTAAAATCGGCTGTTTCCGCAAGACGTCCAAAAGCTTTTACCTCTTCCAGAAAACCATCTTTCGTTTCATCATATGCAGCATTGGTAACTGCGATAATTTCCTTAACAGGGAGTGGCGCTTTTTTTGCAATTTTTTCTATGATAGATGTAGCTTTTGCGATGCCTTCACCCGCAGGCGTCATGTGATTTGCTACGCCGAGTTGCGTTGCTTCCTCTGCAGACATCATACTCCCCGTAAGCAAAAGTTCTATAGCTCTACCTTTTCCGATAAGTTGAGTTATTCGCTGCGTACCACCATAGCCCGGAAGAATGCCAAGGTTTATTTCAGGAAATCCAAACTTCGCCTCTTCTTCAGCTATTCTCATATGACAGGCCAATGCTAGCTCGCAACCCCCGCCCAATGCAAATCCGTTTACCACTGCAATAACCGGCTTGGCAAAATATTCTATAGACTTAAATATATCTTGGCCTCTCTGTGACAAGACCATCATTTCTTCCCCTCCGGCACTAGTGAATTCGGATATATCAGCTCCAGCTACAAATGCCTTTTCACCAGAACCCGTTATGATAACTCCTTTTATCGATGCAGGGTCTAGATCTTTTTCGAATACCTGCTCTAGCTCTGTAAATACCTTTCGATTTAGTGCATTTAGTGCTTTAGGTCTGTTGATCGTTAGCTTTACAATTCCTTCAGTTTCTTCTAGTATAAGCGATTCATATGTCTTCATATATTTTATTTTCTTTTGCTAAATTAATAATTTATGTATTAACTATTTATTTTATTTGGGCGTCCGGGCGTGCTATGCAGAACTCCACGTTCGTTTCGGTCCCGCTAACGCGTGACGCCTATCGGCTTCTTACTATCACTGACGCGATATGCTTGTCATCCAGTAGATTTGTTCAATGGTCTCAATAGTTAGATAAATCTATGGACTTTAGTCCACATCTATAGTTTCTATAAATTGTCTATATAGAGAAAAGGGAGAACGACTTAGTATAAAGAAGTCATACATATCTATATTTCATTATTTACGCTCCTGAACTAATATAGTGCTTATGGGATATATCTTTTGAATAAATACTAAAATATAAGCTTAGCCAAATTACTAAGGTATTACGAGGAGCATCATCCAAAAGATTAAGGTTTGGATGATGAAATGATTTTGGAATAAATGAATTTGATTCATGAGTGATATAAACCTATGCACTTTGAGTGCATAGTATTTGAGTTAAGAATAATTACACGACATTTTAAAATGTAAATGGTATAACTTCTATACATTAGATCCCATAGAAAGGTCAGTAAAAATTATCTTCCTTGTCTGGTTATTTTGAAATCGCCAGTATTCTAATCTTTATTGCTCGAGCTCCAGATGGAAAAAAGTATTAGGTAATAATTGATTGAATTTATCGAGCTCTGATGCACTGATTATTCCTATACGAGGATATCCTCCTGTCGTCTGCCCATCTTGTAGAATGACAAGCGGATTTCCAGATCTAGGCAATTGTATGACACCTGGAAAGATGGGGACGGACTTCATTTCTTCGTGAGGAAGACTTTCTATTTTATGGTCTATAAGTCTTGCACCCATTCTATCACTTGCTGATGATAATTTGAAAGGCGCAGTAGTTATTTTTCTCTTTGCTGCTTGTGTAATATAGGCCCATTCTGGACCTTTATGGAAAGTTATTTTTTTTATATCTGTATAGCGCTGAGGAGTAGATATTTTTACGATATCTAGACTATTCGGTTTTGCTTCTAGATCTATAAATATTCCTTTTGTAAATGGTTTTCCATTTATGCCTCCTATGCCTGCGTAGCTATAGGTAGATTGTGATCCATAATACGCCTTTCCTTTCATCATCCCTCCGAGTCCGATATATGCTCTGGCACCATCCCGACTTGGTTTTCCTGCTAGAATAGCTCCTTTTTTTACATACAAGCTTGTATATCTATCCACAGAAACACCATCTATGGTCCAGTGCATATCAGCGCCTGTGAGGGACATATATGTATCTCGATGTATAAGTAATGTAGGTGGAACTAAAGTGCATTCTATGGCGGGGTAATCATCAGCATTGTGTACTAGGAGATTAGCATGTTCCAGCGCCACATTATCCATTGCACCTCCTGGTGGGAGAGCAAAATAAGCGGTGCCTTTTCTTCCCTTATCCTGTATTGTTGTAAACAAGCCTGGCTTTATAATTTCAATATCTTGCATTATACTGGTTGATGTCTAGCTGTTGGAATAATATCTCCTCGTGTAACGAATGCTCTATCGATTCTAATAAGATCTTATCTCCTACTTGCAGTAGGGTAGGAGGGTATTCTTTCATATCTAATAATTGGATTGGTGTATGACCTATAGTATTCCAGCCTCCAGGACTCGATAAGCTATAAACGCCTAAGTAGTCAGATGCTACCGCTATAGAACCAGAAGCTAATCGAGTCGCAGGCGTTGATTTTCTAGGAACTTGTAATGGCTGTTCTAGTTTTCTACAATAATAGAATCCCACTAAAAAACCTAGCATACTTACATCATACGTCTTTGCTGTAAGTAGTTCTATATATTTATTTTTTTCTAGACCAGTGTGTGATGATATAATTTCCCAGTCAGGGTGGTCATGGAAAAATATGGGTAATCTGTAGGTGACTCCAGAATGTAAAATAGGACTAGCATCTAGTTTTTCTATCTCGGCTAGCACATGATCTATATCACCAGTCTGAATGCTTATCTCTTTCTCGGTAGCTATAATATTCTGTATACCATCTATACCTGCCTTATGTATTATCTGCCCTAGAGCTGTTAGGCTATCTGAATTGTTCTTTGTAAGGTATAGTCTGTACCAGTGTTCTCCATAGGGAACACATACACAACTATAGTTTTTAAATTTTACAGATCTCAATATTATTTTCTTTAAGGTACAAGTTTGTCTTCTTAGCTATTTCTAGAGCATTAGGCGTGTCACTATGTATGCATATACTTTGTACATCTATATTTTTTATAGCTTCAGATGTTTTTACTTTATTTTGTACAAATTGAGAGAGCTGATCTTCTACTTCTCCTAGATTACTGAGCAAAGCATCTTCATGCATTCTGGACCGTAATCGTAGGTCCGATTCGTACCTTCTGTCCGCAAATACTTCTGATACATATTCCATTTCTAAGGCCTCGCATACATAGCGAAGAGGTGCCATAGATAGCCCATATATTTTCCATAATGGGTTTATAGCTTTGACAACATTGACAAAAATACTAGCTTTATTTTTATCGAATGCTATGTCATTATAGAGGGCGCCATGTGCTTTGACATGATAAATATTCCCACCCATAGATACGACCATTTCTTGAAGGGCATGGAGCTGATAGCTTAACTGTGTTTCTAACTCCGAATCAGAAATGTTTATAGATTTTCTTCCAGCATTTTCCCTATCAGGATAGGACGGATGAGCGCCCAAGGATATCTTGTTTTGTATGGCAGACTGTATTGTACTTTTGATAATTTCCGGATTACCACTATGGGCTCCACAAGATATATTACAAGAAGATATATAAGGCATAAATACTTCATCTACATTCGTAAGCATACCGGGCATGAGTTCGCCCATATCACAGTTTATATCTACGTGCATTATCATGTAAAAAATAGTATATACATCGTCCTAGAAGATAACGCAATAGTAATTAGAATCACGAAGATTCCTACAATATTCTGAAGCATTTTATTTTTATGGTCTCCTAGTAGAGATTTTTTGTTGACAAGTACGAGCAAGTAAGTAGCAATGATAGGGAGTAATATGCCATTCGTAATCTGAGCAAACTGGATGATTCGTAAAGGCTTTATTCCTAGGGATGCAAAAAGTACACCTGTGATAAGAATAGTCATCCACACCAGTCTGAACCGTATGTCCTTGTCATTTTTTTTCCAGCCAAACAGTCCTCGCGCAGCATATGCCGCTGCAAGCGGTGCCGTTATCGCAGAACTTATACCAGCTGCAAACAAGCCTATTGACATAAATACCTTAGCATACCTCCCTAGTAATGGTTCTAGCTGTATCGCCATGTCTGCGGCGGAACTTATCTCTATCTGTCTATGGTGCATTCCTGCTGCTACAATAATGATGAGTATAGATATGATACCTCCTAGGAGTACAGCAATTCTATTTTCTAAGCGAAGCTTTGGAAGATCTTCTTCGGATTTCCATTTTTCTGAAACTATTGCAGCATGGAGAAAAAGATTATAGGGAACTACAGTGGTGCCGATCAGTCCTATTATGATAAGAATTTCCGTCGTGTCTATGGAGCGTGGAACAAATCCTTTTAGGATGTCCGTTATTGAGGGTTGTATAAGAATGGCAGTGATAACAAAACTTATACTTATAAGAAGCACTAATCCGATCAAAAGTTTTTCTATCACTTTATATTGACCCCAGAATAATAATAAAAAACAAAAAGAACCTAGTATTAAGGGCCAATAGGATAAGGGGAGAAATAATTCGAGACCTAGGATACCTCCAGAAATGTTTCCTGCTTCGTAAGCTGCATTCCCGATCAAGATGCCTGATATAACGAGAAAAAAAAGTAAGTATTTTTTTACACCATCTCCTGCTTCCGTTCTTATAGCATGTCCTAATCCGTTCTGGGTAATAAGACCGATACGTGCTGCCATTTCTTGTAAGACTACCGTTGCAAATATAGAGAATAGCATAGCCCATAATAAGGTGTATCCATGATTAGCACCTGCTAGCGTACATACAGTGACCGTTCCTGGTCCTATGAAGGCTGCAGCAATCAGTGTAGAAGGTCCGAAAAAATCTTTCCAACTCATTGTGTAAATTCTTTTTTCGTTTTCAATGCATATAGTGCAAAGGAGGCTAACCAGTGTTCTCCGCTATAATCTCCATCGACTATATTAGCAATAGAAAAGGCTAGATGTTTGTTTGCAATGCGCTCAAAGCTTTTGTCGAAACTCGCTATAGGATACAAGCACCAGGCTCTAGAAAAATTAAGCCCATCTAGGTGCACTAATTTGCCATCAGTCCTATCTTTTATTTCAGCAGGTACAATTCTCATATTTGTGTAGTTTTTTCCGAGGAATTGCTCTATCCACTTTGGGAATTCAGTAGGAGATAGAATCCTTCTCATGATATTGATTTCTTCTAGGCAAGGGGATAGAAAGTCATATCCTGATGGCTCCCAAGAAAGAGGACAATCAGCATCCGTCAGGTAGAAATCTCTAGCTCGTTGTTCTATAATAGTCTGTAATGCTTTGTCCTTTTCAGTTAGAGCATAATCGTAAGCAAAGCCTAATCCGAAAGCTGTATTAGAGTGTTCCCCTACGCGGATAGGATAGACTAGTTTAGGAAGGTATTCCTGATATTGTTCTGAGATATGCTGGGCTAGAGGTTGTAGATTCTGATGCCACTTTCTACCATCAGGATCATCCCAGGTATAGAGTTCCTCACTTAGCTTAAGTAGCCAAGCCCATCCATAAGTACGTTCAAAAGACTTCGTATATTTATTTAGAGAAAAATATGCTAACTCCTTTTTTATATTTTTCTCGGTAAGATTTTCATTCAGCATTTTCCTTATACTGTCTTGGTCTTTTAGATCGGGAAATGTCTTAATAAGATAGACCAGTGACCAATGCCCATGCACAGAAGAATGCCAGTCAAAGCAGCCATAAAAAGCAGGATGGTGTTCCTGTGGCATTGCGAAATCTTCTTCTTTGGCGATGGTATGACCTGCCTTGTAGGGTAGCGGATTCTGGATGCACTTTATGGGAAGTTTTGCTAAGTTCTCGGCCTGAGATTTGTTGAGTACAATATCTGATCCTGTATGGTCCGTTGTTTTCTTATTGTTATCTGGTGATGTATCATTACAGGAAAGAAAACAGCAAGTAAGAGCTATTACTAGAATATAGTTTATGTAAAAATTCATTTTCATGCCTAAAAGTTATAAATTATAGTTTACATTTTCACTATGAGATTATATCACTTATTTATATTTCTTATTTCTGGCCTGTTAATGGGAGCTTGTAAGGCTTCTAAGAACATAGTAGCTCAGGATGTTGAACCAGTTTCTGTTATCTACCAAAAACAACTAGATAAGTGGCGAGCTAATAGATATGATAATCTCACAAGTGCTGAAGGTTGGTTAACCCTGGTGGGTTTGTATTGGCTTGTGGAAGGGGAAAATACCTTAGGCTCTGAAAAAGCTGATATAAGTTTTCCTGAATTTGTACCGGTCAGTCTAGGTGTTATTACCAAAACAGGCATGAATCTGAAATATACTAACAACAGTAACAAGTCTGTGAGCGTCAATGATGAAATGGTAGATGAAGCAGTTCTTATGACAGATGCAACGACCTCTCCTACTATAATGACTTACAAAGACTATAGCTGGTATATAATCCAACGCGGAGAAAGACAAGGACTACGCTTACGGGATACGAATTATATAGCGCGTAGGCAGTTTACGGAAATACCTTATTTTCCTATAAGATCAGAATGGAAAAAAGTAGCTGCCTTTTCAGATCCTCTAGAAAATGAGACAATTAAAATAGCAGATATCACAGGAAAACAAACCGAAACAAAAGTAGAAGGTTATCTTACTTTTATCCATCTAGAAAAGGAACATAAATTATTGGCGCTTGATGGAGGACCTAAAGATCTTTTCTTAGTCTTTGCTGACGAGACTACCGATGCAGAAACCTATGGTGGGGGAAGATTCTTATACACTAAGCGGCCAGATATAAACGGACGAACTTACTTAGATTTTAATAAAGCTATCAATCCACCCTGTATGTTTTCGGATTTTGCAACATGTCCATTACCGCCTCGGGAAAACGTTCTACCTTTTAGAGTAGAAGCAGGAGAATTAAAGATGTCTGGACATTAATCATGAATTTTATATTAGAAAATTAGTAATTATGGCTCAAGACTTATCTTCAGAGGTAGATGTATATTGGACGACAGTTAGTTATTTAATCGAAGCTTTTTACAGTATTTCATCTAATCCAGCTTAATAAATTATTTTTACTGAACTTTTTTTATTCTTTTTCTATTCACATGATGTTCTCTACTTACAAAACAATTAACTATAACCCTAATTAAGCTCCCACATCTATGCGGTACCAGTTATTATCTGTTCTCGGCCTATCATTATTTTGTTTATTTTTTTCTACACCATCTTTTGCACAGCATGCGACTTGTGGCTTCGATCATTTGTATGAGAAGAGGTATCAGGAGGATGCTGAGTTTAGAGCTGAGGTAAAGAAATTTAATAAGTTGGTGGTAGAGAAGAAAACAAGTCAGCTTATCTCTTCAGGTGTCGTGTACACAATACCTGTAGTTGTGCACGTGTTGCATACAGGACAAGATATTGGTACGGGTGCAAATATTAGCGATGATCAGATCATGAGCGCTATAGACAATATGAATGATGCTTTCAGAGCGGTAAATTATCCTAATACTTCTGACGCTGAGATAGAGTTCTGTCTCGCCTCTCTTGCTCCTGATTGCTCAGCAACTACTGGAATTATAAGAACAGATGCAACAGGTACTGGGAATTATGAAAACATAGGGATCACTGGAGGATCTGATCCTAATCTAGCAGTAAATGAAGTAGATGTAAAAAATCTGAGTAGATGGCCTACAGATCAGTATTATAATATCTGGATAGTTACGGAGATAGATGCTAATGATGGAGGAAATGGTATACAGGGATATTCTTATGTTCCTATATTAGAGAATAATGATAAGGATGGAACAGTGATGCTTTACAATGCATTTGGTTATGATCCTGATGGTTCTCTAGGCTACGAGTTAAAATTTTACACAGGAGAAAATGAAACCATTAAGCATGAGACGGGACATTACCTGAATCTACAGCATACTTTTATCGGAGATAGCAACGGGACCGATTGTCCTCCGGCGTCCACAGATATGAATGGAGATTTCTGTGAAGATACGGAAGCACACAAAAGAACAGGGCATGATTGCCCATCTGGACCTCTTTCCTTAAATGATCCTTGTCTTTGTCCAGTCGGTCAGATCAATGATTGCACAGGAGAGGTATTTGGTCCAGTAATTCACAATTTTATGGATTATTCTGTATTTACTTGCATGGATAGATTTAGTGATGATCAGATAGCAAGAATGAGAACAGTTCTTGAAGGTAATAGATCTTCGTTAATCACTTCTCTCGGTTGTTCAGATCCTGCAAGTTTGATAGGAGCTCCAGTAGCAGCAAGTTGTACGCCTAGCTCTACGGAGCCCACAGAAAATACGAATATGGGCATCTGGAATGTCAGCCTCAACACTATAGATTATAGTTCGGGAGCAACTTATTCTGATAATATAAGTTATACTGCGTTGCCGGATGGAAACGGTGGAGGAGGTGATGGATATGTCAACACATGTGCGGGGACAGAACTAAATATTGGTGGAACCTATACTATCAATGTTACAACCGGAGCAGCAAATCCTGAAATTGTAACCTATTATATCGACTATAATAATGACGGAGATTTTGAAGATGCAGATGAGTATCTAGGTTTCGTTGCAGATGCTTCTAATGGGAATCCAAATTATCCTGAACATTTATTAGATTTTACTATACCTGGAACGGCAGTGGCAGATACACCATTAAGGTTAAGAGTAATTTCTGATTATTTGAATAATTTTAATGATCATTTAGGAGATCCTTGCTATAGTCCTCAGTACGGTCAGGTGGAAGATTATACTGTAAAATTAGCTAGTTGCGATCTTACTTTATCTAATATATCTATCTTGCCTTCTATTGCTCAGGGAGAGACTGAGATGGCATGGACGATTAAGATCCAAGAGCTCAAAAATGTAGCAACCACTGGTACTATAACTGTAGTGCTGCCTAAGGACCCAAAATATAGCTTTGTATGGGACGAAACGGCTACGAGCATAGGTCCTACTACGGTCAATAATAGTATATGGTCCCTTGATACATCTAATGATTCTTTTTATATATGGACGACAGAGGAATCTATACTAGGTAATAATTCTACGACTTTAGGTTTTGTCGTAAGCTATAACCCTGGAAGTACAACTGGTGTGGCTAATTATACGGCTTCCATCGTATCTGGAAGTGGAGGAGAAAATAATTTCTTAAATAATATAGATGCTGAATCGTTATCTTTTTTCAGTAATTAGTTAGGTAAATTTACATCATTGAGAAACAGTAAGTTTATCATAGACTTATATCCTACGTATGTACTTCTATTTTTATGAAATGATGTTTTCTAATGTGTAGAATAATCTATAATTTACACCATGACAATAGGTGAAGCATTATTAAATGAGCTACTCTTAGAATCAGAAGTAATACCAATTCTAGTTTAGAATGACGGTAATTATTTATTTTATTCTTCATGTTCCTTCGTTAAAAAGCCTCGCCGAACCTATGGGTTCGCCTACGTTTTTTGCCTTGATCCATATTGAACAATTCTAAATCCTTTTCCGTCATCTAAAAATAGAAATGGTATAACAAGAAGGTATTTAGCTTTAGTGCCTTTCGATAAGAAAGATTTCCGACCTGCAGAAAAATCGGAAGCACTCGGACGTCTTGCGATACATCTAGCAGAAATTACTGCGTGGTGGACCTCATGTATAAAAGATGACAAATTAGATTTTAAAGATTTTGAACCACGGGAGATAAACTCTGCTGCTGAATTACTAGCATACTTTGATCAGCTCCTAGAAAGCGCTAAGCGGTCTCTACAAGACGCAAAGGATGAGGTATTTGATATGGACTGGTCGATGACCCATGGTGACGAAATATTATTCACCTTACCTAAGAAACAGGTTGTGAGAATATTTTGCATGAATCATCTTGTTCATCATCGCGCTCAGCTAGGTGTATATCTTAGAATATTAGATATTCCTATCCCCGCAGTATATGGACCTTCAGCAGACGATGAGGAAGTAACCCTAATCCGAGCTTTTGAAAAAGTAAAATTGACATAAATATAAAAGCCACAATATCCGTAATCTGTATCGTTAAATAAATAGGCCCTTCATGATATACCACAAGCTAATTAACACTAGATACTAGTTAGATCTATCTCTATTCTAATTACCTTATTTAATCACCGCATAGTTTCATAGTTTTACCGTATATAATATTGCTAATGTAATTCTATACGAAAATTTACATTGATTTTATTATAATTTGTTAATTTAACTCAGGGTTCAAATTGGGTTTACCTTATTTTATTTGGAAATAATAGATGTCGCTCCCTGTCCTCTTATTCAACTAATGCTTAAACGAAAAACTAATAACATGAAAAGATTATTTTTACTAGCCTGCTTTTTTACACTATTGATTTCCTGTTCTAAGGAATCCGAAATAATAGAAGATAACACTTCTTCACTTATGAGTCCTCAGGAAATAGATAAGATTATTATCTCCAGTATACAAGGTGGCTCTATATGGAACTGGGAATCTGCATCCGATGAAATGTTATATAGTGCCTTGATGCATAGTGATTCTATAATATCGATCGGTTATGAAGTGTCGGGAATGGATGTAGAACATACGGTAGGAACGGAGCTGTGGAGTAAAGATAAGATGATAGAAAAAAGAGATCGCTTACTCCAGGAAATATTGGATAATGAGAGAAGTGTGCGAAAAAATTCTGAACTGCAATTAGAAGATATTCTACCTTTTGGAAAAGAAGAAGATCTACCTACTATTTCTGTACAATTGACAGATAAGAATATACTAGAAGATCTCAGAAAGCGAGAGGATATAAGGTACGTAGAACCACTAGGTTATTATCTACAGACAGTTGCAGAGAGTAGGTCATCTTCAGGTTGCAGTGGTAGTCCAGATTACGGTATTAACAATGAGGACTACGAGACAGTAGACCCAGGGACTAAGGTGCCTTGGAATTTTTATACGAATAGCATAGATGACGCATGGGGATGTTCTCAGGGTGATAATATAGGAATCTGTATTATAGATACTGGTGTTTCTGATGATCAAGATAACCTAGGAAGTCAGTTTACATCTGGTTATTCTAGTGGAAGATATATACAGAAATATAGTACGCTTTACTCGGGTGCCTTGTGGTGGAAAACTTTAGATGCTCCGCATGATCAGTGTGGTCACGGTACAAGTATGGCAGGTCTAGCAGCCGCTCCAAGAGGTACAGATGGTAACGCTATGGGAGCTGCGTACAAGTCTAATATCATATCAGTAAGAGCTGTTGCTGATGTACTTATAAGCAGCTCTAATGAAAAGAATGGTGTTAAGAATGCGCTTAAACTAGCAGGAGATAGATCTGATGTCCAGATAATAAGTATGTCCATAGGGTCTCCTTTTTCTATAGGTAAGGTTAAGGACGGAGTATATTATGCATACAATAGAGGTAAGCTTATAATGGCTGCAGCAGGTACTTCTACATCCGTGACAAACTGGTACGGTGTAATTTTTCCTGCTAGTATGAGTCAGTGTACCGCCATTACAGGTGTCAAAGAACAGGCAGAATTAGATCGTTGTAATACCTGCCATTCTGGGAGTCAAGTAGAGTTTGTTATGACGATGCAGAGAAGTTATGATAATGATAGAAATTCTTTAGCCCTAGCATCTTTTAGTAACCAGCCAAAGTATATAAGTGGATCGTCTGCGGCTACAGCTACCGCAGCAGGTGTAGCGGCTATGGTGTGGTCTACTAATCCTTCTATGAATAGATCGGCTGTGCTGAATCAATTAAAAGTAACTTCTCAGTTATACCCTAATAAAGATAGTCAATATGGATATGGTAATATAAATGCCTTGTCGGCGGTAAATTGTAATTAAGAAAAAAGAGATAAACTTATAAAAGACTAGAAGAGCCAATTTGTGCAAACGCACTTTGGCTCTTTTTTTGTTAATTCATAGTTATAATATGTATCAAATATTTACTTTTAGAGCATGAAAACTTACGGATTACGCTTAGTATGGCTGTTTTTATTTGCCTACTCAGCGCCATTATCATCTCAGTTTACCGCTAACTATTGGTCTCACCAGTATGGTTCTAAAGGCTTATTGCTGAATGGTGCCGTTATCGCTTCCAGCGATGAGGAAACATCTATTTTTTATAATCCTGCAGGAATGAATATCAAGGATGAATTAGGAATTTCAGTATCTCTTATTACGCCTACTATATCCCTGCTACAGTCAGAAAATGTATTTGGAACAGGGACATCGCTTTCAGATTCTAATCTAGGGTTTTCTCCGGGGCTTGTGGCATTTATGTTTTCTCCTAAGAACTCAAAAAAAATAACAGTAGGTATTACTGCTTTTAGCCGCTTCAAATCTGATTTCAGACTAAAAGATAGAGAGGTAACTGCACTAGAAGCCAATACAGATTTCTTGCTCCTTGGAGATGTAGATTTTGGGACTAAGGTCTCGGAATCTTGGTATGGAATAGGACTTTCTTACAAGGTGTCAAATAAGCTTTCCCTAGGAGTGACTCAGTTTGTAACTTGGAGATCAGAAACCTTTACGTCTAATCTGAAAAAAGAGGTTTTTAGAGCAGATGATCCCAGTGAATTTGTCCTTAGTTGGCGATCTGATTTTGAATATAAAATAAGTGCAAGAGGGGGCTTACTTACAAAAATTGGTTTGCAAGGTTCTTTGGGTCCGCTTAAGTATGGATTGACATTTACCTCTAGCACCTTTGCTATTATAAATGATAAGGCAGAATATGAATTTGAGGAACAGCGTATCGGAGAAATAACGAGAAGTTCTTTATCTAATGCTAAGACGGTGGAACTACTGGAGTATAAGTCACCGATATCTGTAGGTTTCGGTTTAGAGCTAAAACTTAAGAGTAGAACCATATCTTTTTCCACGGAGTATTTTGAGGAAATAGAACCTTATGTTTTATTATCTGATTCTGATTTTGCAGTAGGAGGTATTCCTAGTGATGCAGAGTTAGTTACGAAGTCTTACGGGAAGTCTAGTGATAGAGTTGTTAACGTAGCATTAGGACTACAGTCTTACCGATCAGAAAAGATAACCTACTTCTATGGGTTTAGAACGGATTATAGCCCTTCTACTTTGGTAGATCTAGGGGAGGACATTATCTTTCTTTCTAAAACGCCCGATGTATATCATGTCTCAGCAGGTGTTTCTTATAACTACAGTAAGAGTAAATTTTCGCTAGGACTAGATTATGGCTATGGGAAGAATGAAGGAGGAAAACAACTGATCGACCTAGCAGATATTGCCATAGATAATATCTTTAACATAAGTGGTCCTAATAATGTAAGTACGAGTTCACATCAGATTACCTTATTCATTACCTATGATTTATAATTAGAATAAACATATCTCTTACCATATAGCTTGAGTATGTCAATTTAATTTATGTTTTATATCAGAACAGTAATAAAAGACTTAGTGATTATGACCGTTATGATTGTGACCGTCATCGGCTGAATGATGATGGGAGGAGGTCCCACTATTTTTACTATTGGGATTTTCTATATAATCCAGATTGCAGTCTGGGCATTTTCCTGGTTTATGGCTTCCACTTCCTGCGCAGTTTCTAATGCAAACAAAAGGTGATGTGTATTCCTTTGTATTTGGTGTTTTTGATTTTTTTTCGATCCTGACTTTTTTATCTTGCTCCGTACAAGAAGATGTTAAGGCTACACAGCATGTAATAAGCATTAGAAAAGAAAATAGAGTCATCTTGTTTTTCATTGAGTAAACATATTATTAATAAATGGCTTGTTCTTTATTTTACAAGGTAAATTTTAAATTAGGTGTCCTCATCCGTTATACTAGAGTTGTTACAATTTTATACCTTTGCCGCCTAACCAACAAATTTTAATTTTTATGAAAAACTTAATATTCATTTTAGGAGCCTTATTAGCATTAACGTTTGCTTCATGTGGAGATGACGAGGAGGAAATGATGATGATGGAGGAGGAAGAAGAGCAAATATGTGTAACCTGTACGATGGCAGGAGCAGATGATGTAGAAATATGCCAAGGTACTGGTACATTGGCAGAAACAGTTTATTCAACAGAAATTGCAGCACAAGAAGCTCTAGGATTCGATTGTATCTAATGGTTCAAGTTCTAAAGTAAGATATAGAGAGGAGTAATCTTAGGATACTCCTCTCTTGTTTTTTTAGTCAGTTTAAAATATTAGTTGGTAGAAGTTAATAATATCAATACTAATATCTTCATTTTCAGGTATAAAAGACCTATAGTATTGTATTTATGAAAAAATAACATATTTAATTTTTAAAAGATATTATTTTTCATATATTTATAATGTTGAGTGAAAATGATTCATAATGGGAAGTAAAGCGAAAGCATGAATTCTCAAGTAGTGTTAGATCCTACAAATCATTCATTAAGTTGCACTCATCATTGCTTTCGAAAGTTCTTAGAGGAACCTAGAGAGTAGGTATCTGGTAATGATACTGATTTACAGAGCTTCATCGACCTGAACATTAAAAATTTTGGTCATCCTAGATCTTAATTACTAATGATCATGAAAAAAGTAAAAGTAAATCTTGGAGATCGTGAAAACGATCTCCTTTTTTTGTGAAACAACGAAGAAATATATGCTTCACGGAAAATAAACTGTCATGTATTACTCGAACTATCAACTAGTTTGTCGGGATAGCAGGATTACCTAGGGGTGATCCTGAAGATGGGGAATGGAGACAAATGATAAAAAAGCTTATAGCCAAGGGGCTATTTAGGCTTATGGATTTCTATTCATCCTTA
>ENA-ORXM01003124-ORXM01003124.1-marine-metagenome-genome-assembly--contig:-NODE-3124-length-17199-cov-3.824203_pt1 | contig 17199 bp, 9 predicted proteins | sample MGYA00237867_ERZ511480 | MGnify/ENA primary metagenome ERZ511480 (study PRJEB26309, sample SAMN06266103) | marine metagenome | isolation source: Algal blade | place: United Kingdom:Sidmouth, United...
GCTCCATCTATAACAAATATTAGCCCAGATTGGCTTCTCCATAATATGATTGAAGGAATGAGTTCTCCTTCTAAAAAACTATCAATGAATTCATAAATCTTTTTAGAATCCCATTCATTTGTTTCTCTTTGGAAATCGGGTTTTCTAAGTATTTGATAGATGAATTGGTTTGACAGATCGTTGGAACTTTGATTTTAGTTATGCTTATCGCATCCGATTCAAAGATGAGTCATTTTTGAGTTTGGGTTTGAGAGGAACGATCTCTTATATGACCATTCGTTGGGACAATGCAAAATTAACTCAGACAGTAGATCAGTCGGTTCCTGCCGCAGTATCGAGCAAGGTGCTGCCTAATTTTGGAGCGGGTGTTTATTATCAAGCGCGCAACTGGTATGTTGGTTTTTCGATGCCTCGATTGTTTAGAAATCGCATTGATTTTAATAATAATGCCAATTCGTCTATAGAACCAGAGTTGCAACAACATTATTTTTTAATGGGAGGAGCCTCCTTTAAAATTGCTAAAAATGTACGGATTCAACCGAATGTTATGTTGAAATACATTCCCAATACACCATTTGATGCAGACATCAATTTGAGTTTTGTATTCTTTGAAAAAGTACTAATAGGGGTAACATATCGCGTGGGGGATTCTATAGATGGTTTGATTCAGTGGCGAGTGGTGCCACAATTTACAATTTCAGCCGCTTACGATTTTACATTGACACCTTTACAACAGTATAATGCGGGAAGTATTGAGGTTATGTTAGAATATTGCTTCTGTTGTATAAAAGGAAAACGTTTGCACAATCCTCGTTTCTTTTAATTCCAAATGCAGTTTTCTGTTAAAACAAAAATAATTAAGCATGAAATATAGTATACTTATAGTTGCGCTGCTCTATTGTTGGCAGCCAATTTTGGCGCAAAAAGCCAAAGGAAATAAAGCTAAAGCAGAGCGTTATTTCAAAAACCTAGGTTACGCAGAATATATTGCCTTGATGGGAGGGGGAGAATGGGCGAAGTATGATCGAGAGACTTTGTCTAAATTGGGAACGAGTTATCGGAAAGTAGGTGATTTTAAGAATGTAGAGAAAATTTATCGAAGCTTAATTGAGCAGGGAGATGATACGCCACTTTATCGACTGTATTATGCGCAGGCTTTACAGGCAAATGGCTATTATTTTAAAGCAGGAGAAGAATACAAGAAATGTCACCAAGCTTTAAAAGTAGATCAAATTAATGTAAAGGATGAACGAGCTGTAGAAGGGTATGAAGCTTGTAGTCAAGTTGCTAGCTTTAAAGCAAAAGGAGCAGTCAAAATTCGAAATGTGGAAGAGTTAAATACGCCTGATTTGGATTTTAGTCCTATGTATTATCAAGATGGGCTAGTCTTTGTCTCAACAAGGAAATTAGCTTCTATGGAGAAAATAGACCACTGGTTGAATGAAAATTGCATGGATTTGTACTATGCGCCTTTAAACGGTGCTCGATTTTCAGAGCCAGCTTCTTTTTCAGATCAACTGAATACTAAGTTTCATGAAGGACCTGTATCCTTTACAGACGATGAGCAAAAAGTGTTTTTTACTAGAAATAATTATCAAAACGGTAAACGAGGAAAGAGTAATGATCGCATTACAAAACTGAAAATTTACTCTGCTGTTCTCAAAAAAGGTTTGTGGAAAGAGGTAACAGAACTACCTTTTAATGATAAAGATATTGATGTTTGTCATCCTGCTCTATCAGCAGATGAGCGAGTGATGGTATTCTCTAGTAGTGAAGGAGAAAATAGTCAAGGTGGAATGGATTTGTATGTAAGTTATTGGGTGGGTAATAATTGGACAGAGCCTGTTAATTTGGGACCAGAGATTAATACCGCAGGGAATGAAGTCTTTCCTTATATTTATAACGATGGGCGTTTGTATTTTTCTTCGAATGGACATGGTGGTGTTGGTGGATTGGATTTGTTTATGGCAATGTCTATGGGAAATGATACGCTAACGAAATGGTCTTTTCCAATGAATATTGGTGTACCGTTTAATTCTCCACACGATGATTTTGGACTTATTTTGAATCCAGAAGGAACAGAAGGTTACTTAACTAGTAATCGTTTAGGAGGAAAAGGAAAAGATGATATTTATCATTTTAAACTAAATGAAGCTTCTTTGGAAGCTGTGAAACCAAAGCCTTTGATGCCAATCGAAATTTGTGTCTATGACAAAGTTACTAATACAAGAATAGAGGGAGCTACAGTAACAATTCGAAAAGCAAACTCAGCGACTTTGTCTGATGATATAAAAGAACAATTGGGCATCACCAATGGTCAGAATATTATTCTAAGTTTGACACCCGTTCGAGAAGGAGCGAACGAATATACCATCCAATTAAATAACAATACTGAAATAAGTGGACTGAAGAAAGTAGAAAAAGGAGAGGAGTATACAACAGATAATGAAGGAACATTTTTGTATAGTTTATATGCCAGTCAAGAGTATGTTTTTGAGGTCAAAAAGGAAGGTTATTTAGAAGTTCAAGAATACTTTTTGATGCCAGCAGATATTGATCTGGAGGAGTTTTGTGTGGGAATGAGTAAGGGAACCGATGTGTATGCTAATTCCTGGAATTCGAATAATTCAAATAACCCAAATCCGAACAATCCGAATGGAAATCCGAACAATCCAGATGGAACGAATCCAAACTATACGATTGATCCAGCTAGCTTGAGAGGTCCAGACGGAAAACCATTGCCAACAGATCAACCTTATGTAACAGGAGTGGTGTTGAATAAAGAATACAATCGCCCATTGCCCCGAACAGAGGTTACATTGCTGAATCGTTGTACTGGAGAAGAATCCATTATTACAGTAGATAAGACTGGTTTATTCGCTTTTCCTTTAGAGTGCGGTTGTGACTATGTAGTGAAAGCTCGTAAGAATAATTTTATTGGTTCTAACAAAATTCTTTCTCTAGTAAAGGCGGAAGATTGTAAACCCGTAGTGACTGAGTTGTTGATGACTCCTGGTTTTGATAAATTAGGAGAGCCAATCACCATTGCAGGACAAACGATAACAGAAAGTTTGAAGGAAGGAGATGTTATCCAATTGCGAGATATTTTCTATGATTTTGATAAATATTACATTCGAGATGATGCCTCACCTGACTTGGATCGGTTGCTTGCCTTGATGCAACAATTTCCTAGTATGACTATTGAGTTATCTTCGCATACGGATAGCCGAGGAACAGACAAGTATAATGATAAATTATCTACCAATAGAGCAAAATCTGCTAAGGAATATTTGATTAAAAGAGGCATTGCAGCCAATCGAATTAGTGCCATTGGTTATGGTGAAAATCGCCTTCAAAATAATTGTAAAGACGGAGCCGATTGTAATGAGTATGAGCATCAACGTAATCGACGTACAGAGGTCTTGATTACTTCTTTTGATCAAGCAGAATACATCAAAGTTTATTATCAAAAGAACAAACCAACGAAGGTAGATCCTAAGCGAAATTAAACTCTTGAAACGTTAGATTTAAAAAAAAAATGGCTATGAACGAAATGTTTATAGCCATTTTTGTTTTATAAATCGTATAAAACAAGTAACAACTATCCTTTTTTGTACATACATAAGTAGACGATTTTTTTATATGTATATTAAAATACTAAGTAGAAGACAATAAACGTTAAAATTTTATAGCTTTAAAAATGACGCTGTACGGTCTATAAAGACACTACTATAATCAAGTAATTATTAGATTAACAAAAACTAAAATGTGTTAATTATTAGCAATTAAAAAAAATAAAAGCTTATTTTTATTTACTTAGCCCTGTAGGTTACAGACAAATTAGGACAAACACAAACTTTTAGATTATCTTCCCAAATAGCTAAAAGAATCACTCAAATTACACCAATATGAAACACTTAATTTACACTAAATGGGTATTATTCCTTTATTTTTCCTTCTGTTTTTATACTTATAATCAAGCACAAACCCTAGACTGGGTGGGGGGTATAAAAGACCCCATGCATGATGCAGAATCGAATGCTATAATTAAAGATGCTGCTAATGATATTTATATAGTAGGACGTTTTCGAGAAACGGCAGATTTTGATATGGATGCAGGAGTAGTAAATCTCTCTTCTTCTTCCAATTATGATGGTTTTGTTGCCAAATATGACCAGAATAGCGTTTTCATTTGGGCGATGAATATAGGGGCAACCACCACTGGTCTGTCAGAACATACAATTGTTCATGATATAGCGGTAGATGCTGCTGGAAATATAATCGTAGTTGGAGAATTTAGAGGTGCAAATGTTGATTTTGCTCCAAGAGGCGGAAATACACTACCACTACTAACAAGCACTAATTCGGGGAGTTTTACAGATGCTTTTATTGCTAAGTATAACACATTAGGACAATGTATTTGGAAAATGAGAATGGGGTCCAATAGTTCTAGTGATGAATTATTAGGAGTGGATGTTGATGCTGCTAATAATATTTATGTGACAGGACGTTTGGATGATAATTTAGGAAGTGGTATTAATATTAATCCACTTGGAACAGCGCATTTGTTGAATACGTCTAATAATAGTAATGATGCCGTCTTAATTAAATATGATCCTAATGGCATTCATCAGTGGGATTTGAGTATAGGAGGAACTGGAATTGATTATGGATACGATGTTCATGTAGATGGTAATTTAGTTTACTTAGGAGGTCGTTTCCAAGGAACAAATACTAATTTTAATCCTTTAGGAACAGCTATACAACGAACCTCTGTTGGTAGTTATGATGCTTATTTAGCACAATACAATACTGCTAATGGTTTGTGTAATTGGGCGGTGAACTTTGGTTCTACAGGCTCAGAAGAAATCCGAGAAGTGGATACAGATGCAACAGGTGATGTTTACGTTATTGGTGCTTTTCAAAATAGCGTAGATTTAGATCCTAGTGGAGGAATAAATACAGTTAATTCAAATGGTAGTAATGATATTGTTATGGCAAAATATGATGCTTCTGGAGCACATATTTGGGGGTTTGGAGTTGGTGGAGCTAGTACGGACTATGGTTATGATTTAAGTGTAGATGGGGCAAATGTTTATGCAACAGGAAAATTCAGACAAACAACAGATTTTGATCCAAGTGCTAATATAGAAAATATTACAGCACAAGGTGGAACAACTAGTGATGAAGCATTCTTAGCCAAATATACAAGCAATGGGCTTTATGTCAATGCATTTGCAATTGAAGGTCCAAACAATGATATAGGCTATGGAGTCTATGCTAATAATGGCATGATTTATTTGACAGGTTATTTTGAAGGTGCCAATGTTGACTTTGACCCAGTAGCTACTACAACCCTTAGTTCAACAAGTGGAAAATCTGATGCTTTCATTGCAGCCTATTCCGATGTGCCCCTAGGTCCAGAAGTAGCAATTACAGAATGGTTGGCGAATCCTTCAGGAATAGAAAACGAAGAAGAATGGGTAGAAATTTATAACTATGGAAGCACAATAGTCAACCTCAGAAACTGGCGGTTAAAAGATGAGGATAGTGATGATAATTTGATTTCTGCGACAGATTTATTTTTACCTGTGGGAGCTTCTATCATTCTTGCTAGGAATAAAGCTAAGTTTGAAGAGCATTGGCTAAAAGGCTGTGTTAGTAGTCAAGTCGTGCAAGTTGGGATGAACTTGACTAATGGGACAGATGAAATTATCTTAGAAGACGATATCGGAACTGTTATTTGGTCGGTTGCTTATCAAAACGATGCCACAGAAGGTCGTGCAACACACTATACAGAAGTAACTTATGGGACTACTACTTTTGGTAGCAAAGCAAGTCCAGGAGTAGATCGTACAGGAAATGATGTAACAGGAACCTTAGGTTATGAACGAAATAATGAAACAGTAGATGTAAATGCTTTTGTTAATGATATTGGAGATGTTGGAAGTCCTATTTTTGAAACAAAAATAGACCAAACTAGAGGAAATAGTGTCACGTTAGATGGTGCCAATGATTATATTGATTTAGGAGCAACAACGACCTTAGAGAACCAAAGTGGTTTTACGTTTGAAACATGGATCAAACCGATTACTATTGATGTAAATTCAGAACGGGTGTTCTCAAAACGTTTGAATAACAATAGTCGTATTGAAATTTTCTTGGGAAATGGAGGCGCACAAGCAGATAATCAATTCTTGAAAATTAGTATTTGTAATGGAACCAGTCAAACGGCAAATGCACCTAATTTATCTGTTCCTGTAGGTGTTTGGACACATATTGCAGTGACCTTTGATGGAACGGCTTCCGCAGGAAATCGACTGAAGTTTTATGCCAATGGTATTCGTCAAACACTAAGTTCGGATCCTTCGGCTACAACAACACCTTCTGGTACAGGCAATGCGCATATAGGGAATCGTTCTGATAACAACAATAAACATTCTAATATAGAGGTAGATGAAGTTCGTTTGTGGAATGTGGCTAGAACAGAACAGGCTGTTCGTGAAAATATGCATTTGACCTTAACAGGTTGCGAAACAGGTTTAGTTTCGTATTATCAATTAAATGAAACTGCAGGAACAGCCGCTGCAGATGTGCTTGGAAATAATGCAGGAACCTTGACAAATGGTGCCATTCGTACCGCTTCTAGTATTAATACGGGAAATTCTAACCCTTCTAACAGTCAAACGATAACAGCAGTGTCGACTACTGGTGTACAGTCTTTTTCTAGTGCTCAATTGGACATTGATTTTACCACAAAAACAGGAGCAGAAGATATAACCGTAACGTATCAAAATTATACACCAAATGGAACGACAGGAGCCAATGCTGCGGAGCTTTATGATAATCCAACATGGACTGTAAATAGCTCCACTACAACAGGTACACATATTGGTGATTTTACCTTTACATTTCCCTTAGGAACATTCAATAGTTTAGATCCATTGAAGTATCGTTTGTATCATAGAACGATGAATGCGGATGGAACTTGGCAAGAATTAGCGATTGCTTCTGCATTAAGCAGTAATACGATTACATTTTCTAATATTGAGGTCTTTGGACAATTTATGGTGGTACAACAAAGTGCAGATGGTATTAGTCCTGTACGAGGGAGTATGTATGTTTTTGATGGAATAGATGATTATATTGACTTTGGTAATCCTGCTAGTTTTAATATTACAAATGACATTACTATAGAGGCATGGGTGAAAACGGCTACTACTAGTGGAAATCAAAAAATAGTAACAAAATTTGGAGATATAGGAGGCGATGATGCCTATTCGTTGCAAGCAATTAATGGAGAGCCACAGTTCTTACTAAACTTTGGACCAACATGGACTACAGTGGGGGCTGGAATGACGATGAATGCAAATGAGTGGTATCATATTGTAGGTGTTTACAATGGTGCTACAATGAAAATTTATGTCAATGGAGTAGAGCAAAATTCTATTGCACAAACAGGTGCTTTTGACGTTTCAGCTTCTACCTTTAAAATTGGTGGTTGGGCAGGAGCGCAGTATTGGAATGGAAGCATTGATGAAGTTCGTATATGGAATACAGCACGAACCCAAACAGAGCTTCGAGAAAATAAGCACTTAACACTCAAAGGCTCAGAGTCTAATTTAGTGGCTTATTATCAGTTTAATACAGATGATCCAGTAGGAACAGCAAATGGGGTAAAAGATGCCTTAGGACTTGCAAATGGTCTAACAGTTAATATGCTCAACACTGCTTATATAGCTTCTGAAGTGGCGGTAGCAGGAGGTGTTTCTCAAACCTTAACCATTCCAACATCAGGACCATTTACAGCAACTTATGCAGCAGTTGGTCTGGGAATTGAGTTTGGTGCAACAACACCAAATGGGGAAGTAGTTGTTTCTAGATTAGAAACAGAAAGCCCTAATGGTGCAAATACAATTGGAGGTCAAGCAGATGATGAGTATTTTGTGATTCATAATTATGGAACTAATGCAACTTTTTCAACCTTAACAAATTTATCTTTACTCAATGTAGGATATATTGATCCATTGGATGCTGCTCAACCAGAGGTTTCTTCTCCTTTGGTTATTTACAAGCGTTCATCTACTGCTTATGGAGCTACTTGGGGGACTGCTTTGGCAAATGCTAATGCAGCAACAGGTGGTTATAATGGAAGTGTTGTGTTTGATAATTCTGCTGGAATTACTAGTTTTAGTCAAATAGTTTTTGCAAATGCAAATGCAGGCTTACCTGTTGAATTGATACAATTTGATGCCATACGTCAAAATGCAGACGAGGTCTTGTTAAATTGGGCGACAGCATCTGAAACTAACAATCAAGGATTTCAAGTAGAACGTATGCTAAAAGGAGAAACTTCTTTTTCAGAAATAGGTTGGGTGAATGGAAAGGGAAATTCAACCGTTACCAATCACTATCAACATAGGGATGAGAATAGCAACCTTGAAATTAGTTATTATCGCCTAAAGCAAATGGATTTTGATGGAACGATAAATTATTCAGAAATTCGTGCAGTTGAGGGACAATCTAGTGGAAAGTATATAGACTGGAAAATCTATCCCAATCCAGTGGATGCGGAGCTTCATATAGGCTTTAATCAATTACCTAAGCAAATAACTAAGGCAACATTTTCTATTTTTAGCATGGATGGAAAACGCGTATATCAATATCAGACAGCGATTAAATCGAATCAAACGATTGTGTTAGATGTAGTGAAAGATTTAAGCGTAGGGACTTACCTATTATCTGTAGAAACGAATGAAGAAGAAATACTTTCACAGAAGTTTGTGAAAGAGTAGGGGGGGATCCAAGATAGTTGTTCTTAAAAAAATGGTGCAAAATTTTTAAATTTTGCACCATTTTTTTAAGAACAAAGAATTACCATTGTTTAATGTTTAAACCATAATTTCTTGAAACTGTTTTTTGCCTTTTGGAGTAAGATAAGGATACAAATTCTGGAATACAATATGGTTGTATTGATCCACCAAGTCGGCATTTAGTTCTTGTTGTATAATTGCAGAAGATAGCCAAAAGTCACCTAATATGTTAGAACGTAGATAGAGGTTGTGAAACTCTCCCTCAAATTCCTCTGACCGCATCAAACCTTCGTGAATCCATAATTCAAACATACCTAAAAATTGCTGTTGCCTTAGTGTACTTAAGGTTTTATAGTGTTGATGGATGATTTGATTCTCTCGCATAATTTGAACAAAGTCTAACATGAAAAAGCGGTAGTTGTAAAAATGCTGCATCATCTTTTTAGAAGTCTGAAAGGAACTAGTCAAAGTAGGTAAACTCATGCCTGCTTGATGTACAACCTCATCCATTAATGCAACTAATTGATAGTATAAGCTTTCTAAAATATCTTCTCGCTTTTTGAAGTGATAGCATAAGTTTCCTTGGCTGATACCCATCTCTTTGGCAATGCTTCTCAGTGTTACTTTTGCTAGCCCAAGCTCATTAAACAAAGTTAATGCTGTAGTTAATATTTTTGATTTTGTGTTTTTACTAGTGGTATTTGGTTTCACTTAGATTATTTTTAGTAGGCTTGACCTAAATTGAATTATTTTTAGTATCTTTGACCTAAAGTTATAAAAAAAATGAAATTATGATAGTATTTAGCAGTCTGAATTTGGTGATTTTTATTCTAATTAGCCTATTACACATTTATTGGGCTTTGGGAGGGAGTTGGGGGCTTGAAGGTGTTGTTCCCCAATTGAAAAATGGTACAACAGTTTTTGAACCGCCTCTAATTGCAACAATTATAGTTGCAGGAGGACTCTTTGGTTTTGCGTTAATACATGCAGGTGCTCTAGGAATGGTTTCATTTATAAGCACTTATTATTTACTAATTGCTTTAGTTATCATTGCGACTATTTTTGCTTTAAGAGCTATTGGAGATTTTAAATATGTAGGCTTATTTAAAAAGCAACGGGTAGGTGCATTTGCTCAAAATGATACTCGATACTATATACCATTATGTCTATTCATTTCATTCAATGCTTGGATGACTTATTATTTACTCTAGAAATTAATAACAGTAATGTTTTCTAAAACTCTACACTTCGTATAGATCATGCAACAACAGCGCAGTTAAGTGAGTACTGGGAAATATTACCGTATAAAATATATTATCATGAAAATAACCATAATAGGTGCAGGTATTGGTGGCTTAACTCTAGCTATTGCTTTGCAAAAAAAAGGAATCGAAGTAGAAATTTTTGAAGCTACTTCAGCATTTGGAAAAGTAGGTGCAGGTATTGTCTTAGCGATTAATGCTATGCAAGTATATCAACGTTTAGGTTTGGCTCAACAACTCAAAGCAAATGGAAATTGTTTAGAAAAAATGGCAATTACCAGTGCAGATCTAAAAATCATGGCGAGAAATGAATTAGCTTATTTTGAGAAAAAATATACCTTAAATAATGTTGCCATTCACAGGGCAACTCTACACAAAATTTTATTGTCAGAATTATCCAATGTTCCACTTCATTTAAATAAGAAGTTAAAAAAATTAGAAGAGCGCGTTGAAGGAATTCATCTAGAGTTTTTAGATGGGACAACACATACTGCCGATTTAGTCATAGGGGCAGATGGGATTCATTCTGGAGTGCGTCAATCTATCTTTCCTCAAGCTAAGGAGCGTTTTGCCAAACAACTTTGTTGGAGAGGTGTCGTCCCTTTTAAGTTGGAAAAAGGAATGGATACTACGATGAGAGAAGCTTGGGGCAATGGTCGTAGATTTGGTATTGTACCTATCGAAAAGGGGCAAGTTTATTGGTTTGCCTGTGTTAGTTATCAAAAAAATGCCAAAGAAGCTTTTGAAGGAACAGATTTGAGTGCTTTGTTCTCTGATTTTGATCCATTGGTCACTCAATTAATAAAAGCAAGCCCTTCTAATCAAATTATTGAAGCAGAATTAAGTGATTTAGAACTTTTAAAAACTTGGCACAAAGGCAAGGTTTGTTTGATGGGAGATGCCGCACATGCAACGACACCCAATATGGGACAAGGAGCCAATCAAGCGATAGAGAGTGCTTGGGTTTTGGCGGATTGTTTAGCCAAAGAGGCAGATTATCATACCGCATTTGAGCGTTTTCAAAAAACTCGACAAGCCAAAGCTCATCAGATTATCAAAACAAGCTGGCAAATTGGCAAATTAGCGCATCTCCAAAACCCAGTCTTGACAACTTTTAGGAATGCAATGGTGCGTATCACACCAGATGCTATTGGGCGCAAGCAGTTGGGAAAAGTATTTGAATTGAATTATTAGTGAAAATAACCTAAGAAGAAGACTAACTACTACTCTACACGACGGTTTTTGTAAAAATTAAAATTGGGCTAACTTTCGACTATTTTTAGATCGCTTCGCTTTTAGATATTAGACTCCAATTGCAGCTTAGTTGGAGTCTAGAATCTAAAAGCGAAGCGATCTAGCGTCTAATGTCTAATTAAAAAAGCCCATTAGCTTTGCTGAACTACGTTTCTGTCAAATTTTAAAAACCATCGTGTAGAGTAACTAACTACTTATTAACAGCTTTTATAAAAAAACAGGGCTAGTGAAAACTAGCGCCTGTTGAGGTTGATGGATACTTACTTTATATCGTTACCATTTAAATTTATACCATTTACCTTGTTCAAAGTCCACAAGCCATTTTTCATCTTTTGATTTAAAATCATGGTCAAAAGTATATTCAAAGGCAAATGCATTTTCTTTTTTTGTAGGATTTCGAACTCTTGCTTGGGCATTTAATATAGGAGCGTCTTTTTTAAGAATATGTATTTGGCAAGGAATGGTTGCTTCTTTTTTACCACTATTAATCCATTGTCTTAGAGCTTTTGCTGTAAAATGTGTTTTGGTGTCTAGTGGTAGTGGTGTTGCTCCTTTTAATAGTACTTTATCTGTATCTAAAATGGGCTTACAACTTGGACCAGCACATTCAGAATAGGTCTTCCCTTTTAGTAAGCCTTGGGTTTTGTCTCCACCATCCGTTGAATTAGAAGTTTTATTTTTTGAAATTTTTTCTAAGCTAATAAGAATAGCCTTAATTGTTGTATTGTTTTTGCCAAACTGTGGGGATAATTCATCAAGACTAATGTTCTCTAATAAACGGTTAATCTTGTTAATTTGACTATCCGTAAAGTGTAAAATGGGATCTTGAAGATATTGAGTTGAAAGTAGTAATTTTTTGGATTTTGCACTAAATTTAGAAATAAAGGCAAGAACTTTTTGAAGCTCATTAACGAATATATCTATGTTAGAAGGGGTACTTGTAATGCATTTAGAAATAAATTCTAATAAATCATTAGATGTATTTTGGGGCAATAAAGTATTGATTTGTTCTCTCTGTTGAGGACTTGCTTTGGCACCTAAATCGCCACCTAATTTAGAAAGTAATGTTTTTGCAGCTTTAGAAAAAAGAATAACGCCTTTCCCTGTAGGACTTTTTTTATCTGTTTTATTGGCTTTGGGATGCCCACCAGTTCCTCCTTGACCAAGAAAAGTAATTGTAGCTGTTCCTGCAAAAGCATTGTGTAATAAAGTTCCAAAACTTAAAACATCTCGTGCTACTAGTGCAATACTTAACAAGCCTAAAAACTTTGATAATCCTTTGCCTATATTTTTAAGGATAGTTTTGACTAATTCACTATTGAGTGTTTGCCAAACTTTGGAGAATACTTTCCCTGTAAATTTTGCTGCAAAACTGGCAAATTCTTTTATTTTTTGCCAAAACTTACCATATAAGCTTTTTGCCTTTTCTAATAAAGTTTTTGCAATTGTTACCGCCTTTTTCCATTGTTCAGATGCCCATTTGGTAAATTTAGTAGCAGTATCAATGCCTTTTTCTTTAAGGAGTTTAGCATATTTATTTAGAGCATCCTTAAAATCCATTGCTTTTAATTGCGCATATTTTTTTGCTTTGCTCATAGTAGCATAAAGGCGGTCTCCAATTTCTTTTGCAAATTTTTTCCCTTCCTCCAAAAGCTCTTTTCCTTTATTATAAGCTTTGGTAGTTGTTTCTTTCCAATGTTGAGGAAAAGGGAATTTTATTTCTAAAACACCTCTTATTGAATACTTTACATTTTCTGCAATAAAATTCCCCTCAAGACTAATAGATGCTTTTAAGGGAGAAAAGTCTAGCCCATCAAGACGTGTGTATTCAAGGTTTAAAAATTCAACTCTTATTTTGCCAATCGTAAGCCAATCAGGAAGAGCTTTTTTGATACTATCAAAACCTTCCTTCGGATTAAATGAAAATTGACCTAACCTAGCTTTTAGCTTTTTAGTTAAAACATCTCTTCGAAATTGAACCATCTTAACTTTTCCTCCATGCACAGATTCTGAACCTACATTATGAGTTGTTAATGATCCACCACCTGGGTTGGTAATAGTTACCTTTATTTTATAGGCAATACGATCAGTAATTTTTATTTTTGTGATCTCTCCTTCGCCAGCAAATGGTTGGAGGGGATTACCTTTTGGTTGTGGAATATTAGCTTGTGGAATACAACGATTGATTGCTTGTTCAAATGCTTCCGTATATTGACCACCTATTTGTTTGTATCTTGCAAAAGCTTTGGATAATGTACTGTGGTGTTTTATAGATATATTGGGGGTGTTATTACTCATGATATTTTTTTACTTAAAATTAACGGATGATTAATAATTGACTTTAATATTATACCTAGCCAATATTTTTTGCATATTGCTCTCAAGGTTAATTCGTTGTTGTTGTTTTATAGACTCATCTTCTGAATCTATAAACATGATTTTAGTATTAATTTTTTCAATATTCTTTTTTGCTACTTGTAGTTGCTGATGAGTAGACGTAAAACCTTTTTGTAGATCAGAAGGTAATTGATTATATAGTGCAAAAGCTCGATCAACTTTATCTTGGAGGTTTTTTACACTTTCAATATCAGCCGCAGCAATTTTGTTGCTCTTAATATTAGTTACAATTTGGCTTAATTTGACCAACTCAGGTTTGAGTTGTTTTACTTGTTTTTTGAATTCCAGAGCAATTCCATTAGAACCCTCTGAATCTCCTTTCTTTTCCACTTTGTTTGGAGTAGAATCAGTCGTATTAGAAGGAGCAGCATCTGCTTCTTTGACGGAGGTTTCTTCCGTTTCTTGAACTGGAGCACTTTTCACAAGAACCTCCATCTTCATTCTCTGAAATAATGTAGCAACCTCTGTATCTATGTTGGCACTCCCTTTCAAGGGAGTAATTTCAAGCACCGTTTTTCCACTAGCTTGTTTGACCATTTGAATGGTGGTAATCAAAAAGAATTTAGGAGAGAGTTCTTTTTTGACTTCTTCTTTATAAGCCTTAAGCGCATCTACTTTTTTTCGATCAGGAATACAAACCAAAGGTACTTTTCCATTAGCAAATTTGTGCTTGGCAATACAAATCATTGCCGTTGCTTTTTTCCAAACAATTGGTTTTTTGAAGAGTTTGTAGTACTCTGTTTTACTCATCTGTTTAATACCAGAAAAGGAAAGGGTATTTTCTTTTTCACTCATTGCAATTTGTTTATTTAGTTGGGATAAATTTTATTCAACTAAAGTATTTTAAATGAATGACTTATAAAAGGTGAAAAAGAAGCATTTATTAATGCTTTAAGTGCTTTGTTTTGTTTGTATTGTGTTGGTTGTTAGTTGTTTGTGTTGTTGTTTCTTTTGAGTTTAAACACTGCTTTTGTGGAGTATTGAAGGAAATTATACCAATTTTTCTTCTATCCATCGAATAAAATCAAATAATTGGAATGGACCTGACTCCATGGGGTCTTTTTGCAACACTATTAAATCTGTTTTAAAATGCCTAAAAATTTCTCTTGATTTTTGAGCATCAACTTGATGACTTAATTGACGCAATCGCTTGATTATATTTGCTTCTAGTTTGTATAAGCGATTGTTATAAGACAAAAAACGATACGTAGATTCATTCGCATTTAATAAATAGTATTGATGGTCCAATTCATAGTGGGTAATAAGCTCAATTAGCTTGGCAGCAATCTTTAAATCAGGGATGATATTTTTAGTATAATACTGGTGAACTCTATATAACCATTCTAGAGTTTTATCGTAATTTTTTTGCCAAAAATAAGAACAGGCTAAACCATAGGGAATAACAATCTTAAAGTCGTAACCAATTTTGTCTTTGTAGCGTTCAAATTGTTGCTCAATCTCTTCTAAATCCTCTAAATGTCTACTACCGTTGTTATTATAAGTAATGTAAATCAGCATGGTTTGTGTCCATGATTCAAAGACCTGAATGGTTTCATTAGGGGTTTTGCAAGGAATTGCTTTTAATTTTTGAATGGTATCTAACATACCTAAATGATCTTGTAAGTGCCTCTGATTAACTCCTAGATTATTAAGAATAGTAATATAAGCGATTCTATTTTGTGCTAAAAAAGTAGGATTTTCTTCTAAGAGAGCAATTTGCTTTTGGAGAAGCTGGGTTGATTTTTGAAAAGCGCCTTTTTGATTATAATAATCAAGGCGTGTATGCAAATCTAGGAATTTTGCTTTGATACTTAGAGGGGGAACAGCTTGATTGATTTGCTCTAGAATATTGTCCGTAATTATTTCAGAATTAGCAGTTCTGCTAGCGTATTGTTGCCTACTCCAATAGTTTGATTTAGTTGCAAAATAACGATAATTCCGAAGGTTTAACCACTTTTGGGCAACTTGCATTTCTTCCTCAAAACCTTCCTCAATGTATTGTCCCAACTCTGGCGTCATCTTCATTCTTAAAATTTCTTCTTCCTCTTCTTTTAGTAATAACAAGTATAAAAAAGCTTCCTGTTTTTGAGCTAATTTTTGAACCTTGTGCATTGTTTTTAAAGCTTGAGTAAACAATGAACGTTTTTTTAGTAATCGGATAGACTCAATTTGTTCATGGAGCTGCGTTTCTATGGATTGGTTTTTTTGATAGGCTAATAGAGAGGTCAAGATTAGGTGGTAGAGATAGTGTTTGGCAATAGAAAGTTGTTTAGGACTTATTTTTTTCTTGCGAAATTTTTTAAGTACTCTATCACTATCGTAGGTCTCTTGTTGGTCAATAGCATCAAATAATTTGAAATAAAAATCATCTTTTTCTCGTTGTTGTTTTCGGGCATATTTCTTAAAATAGGCCTTTTCTGTACGAGACATAGTTTGAATGAGTTGATGTACGGTATCTTGATTAGACATTGGAAGGAGGAATATTGGGTGATCAATTGGATGAATTTGGGATAAATTAAAGATACTAAACTAGTTTATAACTAGTTTGCTTGTACAAGATTGGCTCTTTTTTTGAGGACTCGAAACTTTTGTAGTTTAAAATCACTTGCTCATTAGTAGCTGGAAAAGGCTTGAGAGTTCTAAGTTAGAAAAGAAAAAAAGAACTTTATCTTTGACATCTAGATTTTAAGATTTCCATATTTGAAATAAAAAATATAAAAAAGGATGTTAAGAAAACTAAAAAGTTTAAAAATCTGTTATAGATAAGGAACAAAACTAAGGTAAAATTTATTACCTTGTATGAGTTATAGGTATCAGTATTTATTTCTTAAAAAAGGATTTTGAGAAAAAAAATCATAGTTCTGCTTTTAGAGTATATCTAAACAATAAATAAAAAATAAGAATAGGCAAATTATTATAAGCTATTCCTAAAAAAAATATATATAAACATGTCAAGAGTTCTTGATCCTAATTTTACAAAATACAAATTCAGAGATTTAAAAGTTTATTGCTCTACAGAGTGGTTGGCGGATAATAAGAAGAAGTATCGTCAAGTATTTGATCGATATGAGGCTACTTATATCTATGCTGAATTGTCTTTTTATAACAAGCTATTTGATGATGAGGACTGGAATGTTCAAATTAACATCAAATGTTACTCGCTCAAAAAAGGGCGGAAGGAGCTTTGTGACTTAAACTTTGATCGCAAGGTTAGTAAGTATGATAATGTTGTTTATATACGAGAAGGTTGGGGGAATAAGAAGTTTGGTGCTTTTTGGAAAAAAGGAACCTACTATTGGGAAGCCTATATTGATGGACAAAAAGTAGCAACCAAGTATTTTTATATAGAAGATGCTGGCAAACTGGAAAATAAAGGCGAAAACGCCTATATGGAAGTCCAATCTCTACGATTATACGAAGGACCATATGATGATGTTAATGAAGATGATCGCAACTATTTTAAGAAATTCAGT
>ENA-ORXM01003125-ORXM01003125.1-marine-metagenome-genome-assembly--contig:-NODE-3125-length-17191-cov-3.569826_pt1 | contig 17191 bp, 11 predicted proteins | sample MGYA00237867_ERZ511480 | MGnify/ENA primary metagenome ERZ511480 (study PRJEB26309, sample SAMN06266103) | marine metagenome | isolation source: Algal blade | place: United Kingdom:Sidmouth, United...
TCACTTTCAGAGGTCATCTGAACGGTTCCTGTTGTTATAGTTACCTGATCAATACCACTACAGCCACTAGCGTCGGTTACTGTCACCGTATAAGATCCAGCCGTGCCGACAGAAATCATTTGAGTGGTCTCTCCATTAGACCATTGGTACTGATCGTAATCTGCACCGGCATTTAGAAGACTAGTAGCACCTTCACATATATCAACGGCACCGTCAATTTCGATCGGCAGACCATTCGTTTCTTCTATCTCAATGACGGCTTCTCCTGTACAGCCGTTATTGTCAGTCACCGCTACGGTATATGAACCTGCCGTATTTACATCAATTGTTTGAGTGGTGGCGCCATTGGACCACATATACGTTTCATACTCACCGGCATCCAGGGTGGTAAAAAATCCTGTACAGAAAGAATTAGAGCCTTCAATTTCAGGTACAAGAAAATCAACTTCGTCTACATCAATTTCAACATAGCCATCGCAGCCATCTGAGTTGTAAACAGTCACCCCATAATCGTCTGCCTCATCAATCACAATACTTGAGGTGGTTTCACCGGTAGACCATTCGTAAGTATATCCGGGTCCTGTTGCCGCTGATAAGGTCAACGTACTTCCTTCACACAAGTAGGCCTGATCTCCAATTTCAGGGTCAACCCAAACACCAAGACAGGGTCCCGGTTCAAAGTGGGCGACAATATAATCTAGTGTATCTACCGTCAAACCAATTCCAATAGCCAGAGGATCGGGGGTAAATGGATTATTCGTTACCTCCCAGTTGACAAACAACCAATCTTCTTCAGGAACGGCAGTCAGGTTCATACCGATACCACCAAAGTACGTGGTGACCCAAGGATACTGAATACCGACCGTTGTGTTGGCTTGAATAAATCCACCATTTGGAGGATCAACATCAAGCGTCACCTGCCAAGGTCCACTCAGCCCTTCATCTTCATAACAATCAACAATGGCACTATCGATAACGGTACAACGCTCTTCAATAAAGTCGCGCATAGTTTGCACATTAGATTCCCATCCTGCCATGGTTCCACCCCACTTCGCTATTTGTCGTGGCATTTCAGGAGCAATCTTTTGAGTCATACTATCCAAAAGAGGTAGCATGTAGTCGCAGTTAAAATATAAGTTATTCAAATCCGCATATCGATTGATATAAAGTGCAAAGAAATCTTCATTTTCCAATAATGCATTTAGAATTGGAACGTGTCCTTGCCCTCCAGGATTACCTAATATCTCAGGGTTACATGGATCAGCGAGTGGTGATACATCTGGAACACCTGTATAATTGATATAATGCCCAAAGGTCGCATCTTCATCCCAAAGGGAGTAGCGCCATTTTAATGCACCACCTTCAGGGTTGTAACCACGCCACCAAGAGGTATTCCAGTTGAGCCAGTCACTAGAAACGATGTGCGCATGCAAAATCATATAGTCAATCAAACTCAACATGTTTAATTCTTCATCTACATAATTATAATGCAGGGGATCAGTCATGTCATTGCCGAGGATATAGTCAACCAGGTCGTCCCAGTCATTAGTCTGGCCATATTCAGCCCAGGTTCCACCCCAGGTTTTGATGTAATCAATATTGTATCGATCCTGATCGTAGTAATATTCTGTAAAATCGTGGTCATCTACTTTTTCACGAATGTCGTAAACGCCCCAGTATTCTCCGTTGACGTACATGACACAAGATTCGTGTGTTCTTTCATCCATCTCCATTCCGGCATGAGCAGAAAGTGTATGCACATAAGAATCACGAATGTGCGCACCATCTTCGTATGGATAATTATCGTTGGCGGCAGCCTTTAGAATAAGTCTTTGGAAAACAGCTCGGTCAGTAATGTTTTCATCAAAGACAGGATATTTCACAGCATAGTACGCTTCTTGTTCGGTTAGAAACTCTAAAATACAGCCAGCTACCATATCGGAAACAATTTGCGAACCTGAATTGGGTTCTGTGTAAGAATGACCGTAAGTTTTGGTGAAGATAATCTTGTCTTTTATCTTCCAATTGTTCAATTGTTCATTGGTTAATGATACGATACCTCCAGAATCTACCCATGATAAATAATTATCTGGTGTTTGAATTAATGACCAATCATCTTCGTTTTTATAAATTTTAATAGGTGTGCCTAACGTAGCTTGCGTTGCTAATTCTGCGGAATGTTTTGGATTACTTCGCAAGTTTGCAACTGAAATGGTTACTAATCCGTTTGTTTTTCCTTGTAGTTCTTTAGAAGGTAATAATTGAATACTGTCTATAAATGAAATGTTCTCTGCGTTCAATTTTTTCATGAAGGTATTGACAGCGTCCGGAAGATTGCTTTCGCCTTTCAATATTATCACATCTCCTTCCTGTTTTGCTGAAATATCAAAAAGCGCTACCCTTTTATCAGGAGCAAATTCAGTTTTTATTTCCTGTATTTCTGAGGTTAAAAGGTTTTCCTCTTTAGGTAATTCCGAGCATCCTAATACTAAAAAAGCACTTGCTATTATCTGTAAGTTTCTACGTTTCATTTATTTCAATTGTCTTATTCTTATGGAAAATTACTTCTTTTTTGCCATTTTCTTTTGTTTTTAGAGCAAATGGAGGGGGGCTCCTAGAGGTTTTAACAAACCCCTTAGTCTAAAGAATATTTAGAGGGACAGCCAAAACTTTCAAAAAAGTGTAGTTCATCGATAAAACCTAATTTTTATAGGTAATTTTTCTTTTCGACCTTTCATTTTTTAATGCAAAACCGACTGCTCGGTCAAATACGAAAATCGATGAACTACTTTTCAAAAAATCTATTCTTAACCGTATTTCCGTATCTTTAAATCAAAGTTCCTGCTATGAAATTTACGCTTCTAATTCCTTTCCTATATCTTTTTTTAATTTCCTGTGGTAGTGATGACAATACCCCAAAAATTAATCCTCCTGACCCGGTTTCCGAAGAACCTGACAAACCAGAAGAAGAAAATATCGAAAATCTTCTGTTACAATTAAACGGAACCGAATTGGTCGATGCCAACCAAAATCCTGTTTATTTACAGGGGGTTGCCTTTAATAATTTTATTTGGTTCAACACAATAGAACCTCATCATTCTGAAGTCGATTATCAACGCGTTTCTGATATGGGTATGAACGCCATCCGCTTTTATATGAACTATCGGTATTTTGAAGATGATAGTACTCCGTATACCTACAAACAATCAGGTTGGGATTGGCTTGACCAAAACATCGCTTGGGCAAAAAAGCATAATATTTATTTGGTGCTAAACATGCACGCCCCTCAAGGAGGTTACCAATCACAGGGCGAAGGTGATGCGCTTTGGGATACTATCGAAAATCAAAATCGTCTCGCTGCACTTTGGAAAGCCATTGCCGAACGCTATAAAAATGAAGTGCAAATAGCAGGTTTCGGCCCTGTCAATGAACCTGTTCCGTCACAATCAATGAGCCAATGGAATGTTTTGGCGCAGCGTCTTATCAATGATATTCGGGAAGTCAACAAAAACCACCTCATTTTTATCGAACAAGCAATTTATGTTCAGGGCAATTTTACTAAGGACGAGAATTTCAACTTCCCAGATGTTACGGGAGAGAATCTGGTATATGAATTCCATGGATATGAGCCTTATTTCTATTCTCATCAATTACTGGAGTTTGCCGGACTGGATGATGGTGGAAAATATCCAGACGAAGACCTCATCGAGGTTGATAATTCAGAATGGTATACTGCGACCTTCGACAACCCAAGCCCGCCAACAGGTACCACAGACTGGACATTTTTCGAAGGCGTGCAATATGAGGTAACTGATGCTGAAATTGCCTTGGGTGTTCCTGCTTTGGTTGCTGCAGAAATAGAAGGCCGTTTATATTTTGATGATGTAGTCATAAAGGAATTCGATACGGACGGAACCTTTGTTCGTGATGTTTTCGAGGCCAACCTCAATAGTTTGGATGGGTGGAATTTTTGGAGCCAAAATAATTCAGGAAGTAATGGACTTTCAACAACTGAAGGACATAATGATACTAGTAGTCTTTTTATCGATGGCACTACAGGAGATAGTAATATGAGTTTTTCAGAAGGGCGCTTTGAAATCAAGCAAGGCTATTCGTATCAGATTAGCGGATGGATGAAGGGCGAAAATATAGCTGCCACCGATGGTGGGAAAATACGTTTGGATTTCTACAAAGTTGATGGTCCATTACTCAAGCGCAATAAGGCTTTTTTAGAAAGCTTCTTGGGCACTATCGCGGCATGGGCAGAAACCAAAAACGCCGCATTGTATATGGGTGAGTTTGGTGCGGGCACACCTTGTTTCGAAAATGGCAAAGGTGGTCTGATTTGGGTAGGTGATATGGTAGCTATTCTAAAGCAGAAAAATATTCACTTTACCTATCATGCCTACCATGAAGATGCTTTCGGACTTTACCTTGGTGGTGGTTTGCCAGACCCCAATAATGTCAATCAACCTTTGATTGATTGGTTTACAGCAAATTTATAGCGAAAGACCTTAAAGTATTGTTAATCAGCACTTAAATTTTGTATTCCTACTCTTTTCTCTTATATTGATAATTATGATAGAAACAGACAAACAAGAAAACACAGCATTTTTAGAAAAATCAATAGACCATTTAGAAGCAACAGGCTTTGAAAACATCAAAGCAGATATGGCAGGCTATGAAACTCCAAAATCATATGTTCGAAAAGGAGAAGATATGAAAATCACTCCCGATATTGTAGCTATGAAAAATGGTAGAAAATACTTTTTTGACATTAGTTTGAAATCGGCAAAACCAAGATTGCTCAAAACAAAGTGGTTATTTTTAGATACATTGAGCAGAATGAACTCAAACCGTTTTCGAATAATCACTACCAAGGGTCACTACAAATTTACCGATAGTATGCTTGAAGACATTAATTTAAGCAACAAGACTCCGATTAAGATATAACCTCAAGCTATTCCGATATAAAAAGACCCTAGTTGGGGTCTTTTTTATTTTTTACCATCATTATATGAGGTATTCCATCTTCTAAATACTCCTCTCCGTTTTCTTTAAAATCAAAGGAATTATAAAATCGTTTCAAATACGTTTGAGCCGATAAAGCAATTATGGTTTCTCTAAATTCTTCTTCTATTGCTTTTATAGATGCTTTCATAATCTCCACACCGTAACCGTGTTTGCGTTGATTACCTTTCACCACTACTCTACCTATACTTGCCTTTTCCAAATAATCCCCCGCTCTGAAAATTCTAGTGTAGGCAACAATGACACCCTTTGTGGCGCCAATAATGTGGAGTGCTTTTTGGTCTTTTCCATCAAGATCTTGGTAGACACAATCTTGTTCTACGACAAATATTTCAGAACGTAATTGAAGCAACTCATACAGCTCTACCGTACTTAATTCATCAAATGTTTTAACTGAGATATCTAACATTAATCTTGTACTATTACTTGTTTGCTATCGCATTTGCCAAACTCGGGTTGAATATTGACATGATTGATACCATGTTTGCGATATACTTCTTCTTCTATTTTTTCGAGTATCCTATCAAATTCGGATAAGCGAATATCTTCATTAAAATCGATATGTGCTTCTAAATGCACTTCATCTTCATTTAATTGCCATACATGTACATGGTGTACATTTTTTATCGATTCAATTTTTCCGATAGCAGCTACAATTTCTTGCACCTTAATGCTATTCGGTGTAAACAACATCAATACGCGAGTTGAATCTTTTAATAAATCCCATCCCATATAAATCAAATACAAGGCAATAGCTAAGGTTAATACCGGATCAACCCAATACATTTGGTAATATTTCATGAGTAATCCACCAATCAAAACAGCAACAGACGCCAACATATCAGTAAACAAATGCAAATAAGCTGATTTCATATTCATATTGCTATCCGCATCTTTTTTTAGTAAGAGCACACTAAATCCGTTTGCAGCAATACCTAATAAAGACAACCATATCACTAGATTTGATTCCACCTCTTGCGGATTCTGAAAACGTTCAATCGCTTCAATTATTAAAATAATAGCTACGACCATTAAAGCAGCTGCGTTGACAAAAGCAGCAATAATTTCGGCGCGTTTATACCCAAATGTTTTATTATTTGACGAGGGTCTTTTAGAAAGAAGATTAGCAATGTAACTTACAATTAAAGAAAGTACATCGCTAAAATTATGCAGGGCATCTGAGAGTAGGGAAAGGCTTCCTGAAATCAGCCCTCCAATTACCTGTGCAACAGTAATTATAATATTTAATAGAATGGAAATAATTAGATTCCGTCCTTTCAAGTCAGGATGTTGATGACTATGTGAATGATTGTGGGAGTGACCCATTCTATATAATTTTAAACAAAAATAAGGTTAATCTTATGCAACCGAGGTGCAAGTTTTGCAGATTCCATTTGCAAAAACTTGTTTCGCATCAATTTTATATTCTTGTGTTGCATAAATTAACCCCGACCTATTAAAAGGAATATAAAAAACAGATTCACATTTTAGATGTGCGTGCTAATCGTTATGAGATTGTTTTTCACAATCTGAACATAAAGCATAGCTTTTGATGCCATCTGAATTAATGATTTCATGTAAAATACCTCTTTTCTTGAATAACAGTAGCGTTCTAAAAATAGTAGATTGCTCAGAAAAAAGAGTTTTTCCTCTAAAACCTTCAAACAAAAAGCTTTCGTGTGTTTTAAGAAGGTTTGTAGAACTAGTAATCGAATAGGTGTAACAGAAATTCCTTTTTAATTTAAAAGCAAAATTTCTATCGTAGTGTTCATGCGTTAAGAGCAAGGTATTTTCTCGATGCGACGTTCGTGTCTTCCGCCCTCGAATTCCGTATTTAGGAACATTTTTACCATCTCTAATGCTTGAGGTAAAGATATGAAACGCGCAGGAAGGCTTAATATATTGGCATCATTATGCTCTCTTGCTAATTTAACTATTTCCTTATTCCAGCATAGCGCACAACGTACTTTTTGATGTTTATTGGCAGTCATTGACGCACCGTTACCACTTCCGCAAATAATAATACCATTTGCTACTTTACCTGTAGCAACATCTTTTGCAACTGGATGAACAAAATCAGGATAATCGACACTATCAGATCCGTCAGTACCATAATTAATAACTTCAATATTCAACGATTTTAATAACCCAATAATCGCTAGTTTGTATTCTGTGCCAGCATGATCATTACCTATTGCTATTTTCATGATATAGTAAGTTGGTTAGTATTACAAATGTACAAATAGATGCTATTCACAACAACTAATCATACCTTGACAACACTAATTTCAATTTCATATAATACCATTGTTTATTTGTTGTTTAAAATCCCCTTGAAAATTGTTGATAAGGTTACAACAAAAACCTACTTTAAAGTTTTGTAGAATCACTCGAATAGTGCTTTACAAAACTTTTAGAAGAATCAATAATTTACTTCTTAGAACATAAGACAAAGATATCACACTTTAAGATTGAGAAGTTAACACTACCTTTGTAATTACTTATTATAAATTTTGTGTTGATATCACTTATGAAGATAGGTTGATAAAAATGTTAAACAACTGATTATTAAAACAATTCTAGTTGTAAAGAATGTCAATAAATTTTAAAATCAGTTCAAAGCAAGCTTTCTTTGAATTATTTATCTCCATTATTAACATCCTATAATAACCATCATTTTTATTTTAAATTTAAAAAAAGAAAAACATATAATGGTATATATGTTCATAACATTGTTTTTAAGTGAAACCGAAATAAACTAACTGGCGACAAACTCAAGAATTTTCTTTCGATAATTCTTGTTTGATTTTGAAGCAAGTGTCGCAGTATTTAAATCTCGATTATCGAGTTAAATGAATAAGTACCCAAATAATCTAGTGGATTTTTAATTGTAATTTTCCACTACTAATCAAGAATTAATTAATGTCAAAGAAGAATAAAAAGGCAAAAAACCATAGAAAAAACGAAATTACTAAAGGCATCTTTACGGTGTTAGAAAAAGAACAAAACAAAAGTTTTAATTACAAACAAATTGCTGCAAAGATAGGTGTTACCGATGCTCATGAAAGAAATATGTTGATAAAGCGATTGGTGCAATTAAAAGAAAAGAAGCGAATTATTGAAGAAAGCAGAGGTAATTATAAAGCTATCGCTTCTACAAAAACATATCATACAGGAACGGTTGATATTACAGGAAGAGGCAATGCTTATATTATAATTGAAGGTATGGATGATGATGTATTCGTTCCTTTTAAAAAATTAAAAAAAGCATTCCATAAAGATACAGTTGAAGTTTATATTTTCCCTAGAAGAAAGGGTAAGAAACTAGAAGGTGAAATCACCAAAGTGGTAGAACGTAATAAAATGGAATTCGTTGGAATTGTAGATATGCAAAAAACGTTTGCGTTTATACGTCCTACAGATTTTAGAATGTATACTGATATTTTTGTTTCTCAAGATAAAATAGGAAAAGCTAATGATGGAGATAAAGTCATTGTTGAAGTTACGGAATGGCCTGATAATGCTGATTCCCCTTATGGAAAAGTTACTGAAGTTTTAGGAAAACCTGGAGAACATGATACTGAAATACATTCTATTTTAGCAGAATACGGATTACCCTATTCTTTTCCTTTAGAAGTTGAGCGCTATGCAGATCAGCTAGATACCTCTATTAAACCAGAAGAGATAGCTAAGCGTAGGGATATGCGAGATACGCTTACCTATACTATTGACCCAAAAGATGCGAAGGATTTTGATGATGCCCTTTCTTTTAAGGTGTTAGAAAATGGTAATTATGAAATTGGAATTCATATTGCTGATGTTTCGCATTATTTACAAGAAGGAACAGTTTTAGATGATGAGGCTTATAATAGAGCAACATCGGTGTATTTGGTAGATAGAGTTGTTCCGATGCTCCCTGAAGTTTTATCGAACAACGCTTGTTCCCTGCGACCCAATGAAGAAAAATATACCTTTTCTGCCATATTTGAATTAGATGATAAAGCCAATATTAAAAACGAATGGTTTGGTAGAACAGTAATAGATTCTAATGAACGATTTGCTTATGAAGAGGCACAACATATTATCGAAAATGGAAATGGAAATATTCCAAAAGATATATCTATAAGAGGTACAGCATATACGGTTTCAAAAGAAGTTGTAGATGCTACTTTAACTTTAGATAGATTAGCAAAAATTATGCGCTCAGCGCGAATGGAGGAGGGTGCACTTTCTTTTGATAAAGTGGAAGTCAGGTTTAATTTGAACGAAAAAAGTGAGCCAACTAGCGTTTACTTTAAGGAATCAAAGGATGCTAATAAGCTTATTGAAGAATTCATGTTATTGGCGAATCGAAAAGTGGCACAATTTATAGGCAAACAAAAGCCCGTAAAACTATTTATCTATCGGGTGCATGATAATCCGAATGAAGATAAATTAATAGCGCTTAACGGAATTGTTTCTCGTTTCGGACACAGATTAGACTTCAAGGATAAAAAATCCATTAGTGCGTCTCTAAATAAGCTTCTCGCAGACGTAAAGGGTAAAAAAGAACAGAATTTAGTAGATACACTTGCTATACGAAGTATGAGTAAGGCTATTTATACAACAGATAATATTGGACATTATGGCTTAGCGTTCGATTATTACTCGCATTTTACATCGCCAATTCGTCGGTATCCTGATGTGATGGTACATCGTTTGTTACAGCATTATTTAGATGGAGGAGCTTCTCCGAAAGCTGAAACTTATGAAGAAAAGTGTAAGCATTCCTCAGATATGGAATATTTAGCATCTAGTGCTGAGCGTGATTCGATAAAATACATGCAAATTAAGTTCATGCAAGACCATCAAGATCAAGAATTTGTTGGTGTAATCTCAGGCGTCACAGAATGGGGTATTTATGTAGAGATTATCGAAAACAAATGTGAAGGTATGGTACGTATTCGTGATATAAAAGGGGATTATTATATCTTTGATGAGAAGGAATATGCAATTGTTGGTGAACGAACCAAGAAAACGTATACTTTAGGTGATGAGGTTGTTGTGATGGTGAAAAACTCAGATTTAGTAAAACGCCATTTAGATTTTTCTTTAATAGGGAAACCAAAATAATAAGAGTGCCTAAGAATAGATTTTGTTTAAGGGATGTTGGATACTTAAAAACCGACCCAATGAAAAAATTAATTTTGCCTTTTATATTAGTTTTTACCTTTTTTATGCTTCCAGCACAAGAGGAAAAAATTGCACAAGATTTAGATAGATTTACTGAGGTGAAAGGGTTTGATGGCTTGTCAATTAATTTAATTAAATCTGACGTTAACAAGGCTGTGATTACAGGAGCAAACGTAAATAAAGTAGCTATTGTGAATAACAATGGTGTACTTAAATTACGAATGCAAATCGATAAAATTTTTAGTGGTTATCGAACTTTTGTTGATTTATATTATACGGATACTATTGTGATTATTGATGTTAATGAGGATGCATTAATTACTTCAAATGACACGATTACACAAGATGTTTTAGAGTTAAAAGCACAAGAAGGTGGTGAACTCGATATTAATGCAGAAGTAGAACAGTTGCTAATAAAAACAGTAACTGGAGGTGTGATAAAAACTTCAGGAACTTCAGATCTTCAAGATGTAGCTATAAATACAGGTGGTATTTATGAAGGAAAAGAATTAAAAACAAAATTTTCTACGGTTAATGTAAATGCGGGTTCTAGAGCAGAAATTTATGCGGTTGATTATGTAAAAGCTGTTGTAAAGGCTGGTGGAGAAGTTTTGGTTTATGGAGATCCGGCAAAAATGGAAGAAAAAACGGTGTTTGGGGGCACGGTAACTAGAATGCAATAGAAATACATGTTAGAAGACGTACAGGCAGCTATCTTACCAGGCTTTATTTTAAGCTTTATGATCGGGCCTGTTTTTTTTGTGCTTCTTGAGACGAGTGCCACAAAAGGATTTAGAGCTGCGCTATTTTTTGATTTAGGGGTAATCTTAGCGGATATCGTATTCATAACAGCAGCCTATTTCAGTAGTTATAAGCTTTTAGAAAATTTAAATAACCAACCAGGACTTTACGTTTTTGGAGGGGTTATACTCATGGTGTATGGTATTAGCACATTTATTAAAAGAGAATCAAAGAAAAAAGATAAAGAAGCCGAAGAAAAAGTAGGTAAGAGTAACAAAGGCTATTTAGGTCTTTTTGTGAAGGGGTTTCTACTCAATTTTATTAATATAGGTGTTTTGGTGTTTTGGTTGGGTATTATTATTGTCGTTGGTCCAAGTGTAGATAATGATCCAAATAGAATAGTGGTCTTTTTTGGTACAATGATACTTGCTTATTTCATTACAGATGTTCTTAAAATATTGCTTGCTAAACAGTTAAAGCGAAAGCTAACACCAAAAATAATACAGAAGATTAAAAAAGGATTAGGTATTATTTTGGTTATCTGCGGAATTGTTTTAATTGTAAAAGGATTTCTTCCTAAAGATAGATTCAATATTGAGAAAGGTATAGAAAAAATAGAGCAGATACGCGAGTAAGTACTTTCGTATTTGTTAGAAGAAACCAAACAATCTATGGGTAGTGCTAATGAAAATTATCAGAACTATGAACAGGTAGATTTCTTCAGTCTGAAAAGATCTTTACAAAGACGAAAAAGCACAAACAAAAAATCCTCCTTGGTAAAAGGAGGATTGAGAGGCATCGAGCGGATTCGAACCGCTGTACAAGCTTTTGCAGAGCTGCGCCTAGCCACTCGGCCACGATGCCATTTTGCGATGCAAAGGTAATGCGTTTTTAAATATTGGAAAACTTAAGATGGTCTTTTTTCTTTCAATACAATCGATACCATTTGAACATCACCACCGATAGGAGGGTTTATTTTAGAAACCGATACTCTTATTTTCTGAACCTTGCTTAATTCAGAAAAAATTCGAGCCATAATCCTATTACCTACATGCTCGAGTAATTTACTAGGTTGCCCCATTTCTTCTTTAACAATGTTGTTTATATGAACATAATCAACAGTATCAATAAGACTGTCAGTTTGTGAAGCCTTTGTAAGATTGGCGCTAACAATTACATCAACTCTATATTCCGAGCCAATCATAGTCTCTTCTGCTAAGCAGCCATGATATGAATACGTACGAATATTTTTAACAATAACTTTCCCCACCAGCGTTTAAATTTTTACAAACATAAACGAATCGTAGAAAAGACAATCAAAAATTTGAATTGAATATAGTTAGTAAGTACATCTACAATTACTAACACCTTGAAAAAGATCAACACCAAGAGTTACCACGTGTGTACCTGTGCTGTAACCTAAAATTTCATTCAAAATAACCTGATAAGAATATCCAAAATAAAAATCACTTTTTTTCAAACCCACAATAGGGGCAATATAAAGCGGATTTCCAATTTGATCATTTAAAAAACGATAGGTAACACCGGCATAATAATAATCTTCAAAGTCATACCATCTGAACTTAACGTTTAGGTCGGTAACTGATCTTCCATCACTTTCAAAAAGCTGTAAGAAAATAGAGGGTTCAATCTCTAAATCACTATTTTTATTTTTCTTGTACCGATAGCCTGTGTAAACGTAGTAATTCCTAAGTGTATTGGGCTCAAAGATAGGATTGAACTTAGTCAAATCCTTGTTAATTAAGTTGGAGGCATTCGCACTTATATAAAACTTATCCCATCGAAACAACATACCTACATCAAAGTTGTGATTCGTTGTAGCCCGGTCATCCGTTACGCTTGGATCCAGCGCATCGAAATTTTCTATATCTATTCGAAACTGGTTGAAGTTGTACGAAAGACCAAATGATAAAAATTTGTCATCGTATCGATCTATGACTAAGTGGTGCGCAAAAGAAACACGAGCACCCCTTTGTTTTGTTTCGCCATTACTATCATTATAGAGTAACATTCCTAAACCAGAAGTCTCACCGATTCTTGCATCCGCAGCCAAAGATTGAGTATCAGGAGCATCTTTAATACCAACCCATTGTGTTAATCCGTTGATTCGTATTTTCACATGGTCACCTATGCCAGCGTAGGTTGGAGACATTACAAAAGGATTGTCTGCAAGGTATTGCGACAATTGCGGAATTGTAAGCTCCTGCCCATTCATGGCGATTGTAGATATAAACAACAGTAAGATTACTAATTTATTGAACATATGAACATAGTTGTTTAGGTTAAGAATTATCGATATAAGGTAAAATGACCTACAAATTCACGGTCGTCGCTCTCACCTCTTAGCTTGATAACGTACCAGTAATCACCAGTAGGCAATTCACTTTGATTGTAAAGACCATCCCACCCAGGGGTATTTAAAGTCAAACGGTAAACTTCTCTACCATAACGGTCAAAAATGATAGTTAGTATCTCAGGAAACCCTTCTTGGTTAAGCGGCATCCATACGTCATTTTGACCATCTCCATCAGGTGTAAAAAAGTTAGGAATTTCGATATCAATGAACTCCATAAAAATGTTTGCTTGAATCTGACATCCATTTTCATCAATTACAGTCACCACGTACGTGTCTGTTCTATTAATTCTAAATACATTATCAGTACCATTATCGACATCACCGAAAATAAAGGTGTAGTTTTCTTTTCCTCCAGTCGCAGTAGCTGTTATTTCATTGATTCCTGATTGCTCTAATGTTAGCGCTAATGGTTGGAAATCTTCAATTTCAAAAGCAACAGTTTGTACACATCCATTTGCATGTGCAATGGCTATGTAATGGGTACCTGGTGCTGTATTTCTGAAATCAGGGTTTAATTGCATATCTGATGGGTTCGTCGAATCTATTGCATATAACACATCACCTATAACAGTTGGATCTTCAAGGGTAATGTTTACGTAATTATCAGGAGTATCACCAGAACACTCATAAATCGGTTCAACGGTAGCATTTAAATTTGCACCTGCGCCAACGGTAATGCCTGTATCAGCTTCACAACCGTTAGCATCACGAACGAATATGATATACCCACCAGCCGATAATCCAGTTAAGGAAACACGATCTTGGACAAAATCTGATTCAGTACTCAATCTTGTGCTATAAGGTGCTGTACCACCTGCAATAGTTAGATCTATCGTTCCATCAGCATCTCCAGCACATATTTCAGGAGTAGCAGTTGCAGTCATCGTTAACAATTCTGGCGCTGTAATGGTATATTGTAGTTCAATGAAACATCCGTTCTGATCTTGAGCTATTACTGTGTAATCGCCTGGTGCTAGTTCGTCAAATGTATTTTCGTCATCAAATTGATTCAGGTTAGGTGAAATAGCATATTGATAACCGCCAGAACCACCTGATAATGTTACCGTAATACTGCCGTTTTCATCACCAAAACAAAGCACATTAACTACATCTTCTGTATAATCTAATGGCGTTGGTTCTGTAATAATAACCTGCTGTGCAGGGGCAGTACAATCTTCACTAAATACATTCACATAGTAGGTGCCTGCGGCGAGGTTAGAAAACTCACCCAAATTTTGTGGACCTGCAATTCTAGATGGAATACTTAATGAAACATCTGTATACAACTCATACATATAGTTTCCTAAACCGCCAGTTGCAGAAGCATATATTGCTGCGGTACTATCACCGTTACAATTAATAAATGCTGCTGTAGTATCTAGCGAGAGTACAAGGGCTTCTATAGGGTCTTCTGAAATTTCATTACTTTGAACAGAAGCACATCCATTAACCGCATCTCTTACGAAATATCGGTACGTACCAGCGCTTAAAGGACCTGTAATGCTAGCGTTCGGAATATTAGCTGAGTTTCCTATCATTGCTATCCAATTGACATTGTCATCACTATATTCATAAGTGCCACTTCCTCCAGTTGCGGAAAGAAGTAATTCTACACCTGTAGAGCAAGTCAAAGGACTTGTACGAATCAACTGAGCCACAACTTGCGGTGGGTTAATGATTTCAACAATAGGTGTATCAGCAGAACAACCAACGTCGTCAGTTACCGTAATGCTATAGAAACCTGCATTCAGCCCCATAAATGTACTTGAAGTTTGATTTGCAGAGGTGGTAACAATAGTATTGCCCGTTGCATCATATCGATTTAAGCGATATAGATAATTTGGCGTGACATTTCTAGTGTTGACAGAAGCTGTCACAGTAGCCGTATTATCATTATAACAAACTAAAGGTGTTGAAACTATAGTCGCAATAAGCGCATCGGGTGTTAATAATGAAATAGTGTCTGTGATAGGACAACCCATTGCATCTGTAATTGTGATGTCAAAATTACCACCGGACAATCCGGAGAAAATGAAGGCCGAAACATTTGTTTCTGTATACGTTTGTGACGTTGTTGTGTTAGTTAATTCAATAGTATAGGGACCAAAACCTCCTTCAGGGTCTATCAAAATGCTGCCTTGGTCATTGGTACAACTCGGGCTGGCTTCTTCACGAACCGTAGCCGATACTGGAAATTCAGGAGCTATTATCGTTATGGTATTAGAATCTTCTTCGCAGAAAGGCGCGTCTGTTTCTGTAATTCTAACATAATATACACCACCAGGAAGGTTGGAGATAATTAGTGGAGCGGATGTATTTCCGGTTCCTGAGAAACCTACAACAGGATTGTTATTATTGTCGTAGACTTGATAGGAATAATCGCCGGTATAATCGCTAATAGATATACTAAAACTACCATCATCAACGCCATTATTTAAACACTCTTCATCTGTTAATTTCGTCGCAACAACATCAATGATATCAGGATTAAGAATCTCGTATGTGGTTTGTACCACACAGTTGGTATCTAAATTGGTAATTGAAATGGCGTAGTTACCAACTCCAAGTCCTCCAAAAACCCCTGTGGTATTAGTTTGACTATAAACCACATTAACACCTGTAGTTGTATATTCTAGATTGGGCGAAGCAGTAGATGGAGTAATAATAACACCAACTTGAATTTGACCGTCATTACCAGGTGTACAAGTAACCTCTGCTAATGTAGTAATAGTTGCGTCACTAATACGGACGAATGGTTGAATGGTTGCTGTTGTTGTACCAATACAGCCATTGTCATCGTAGACATTTATAGTATATGAGCCACCATCAAAATTAGTTTCGGTATACACAGTATTTGCACCGTCTTGAACCGTAGTTGAGGTTGTTGTGTTTATAAACTCATACCGCACATAGGCATTAGAACCACCGGTTATTGCTGCATCTTCAATAGTAATAGTTGCAAAGTCTGTGTTGTTGCCAACTGCACATCCGAATTCAACGACAGTAGCGTTCACATTAGCTATAACTTCTGGTTGTACAATTGCTTGTGTAATATCAGTTGTACATTCATTAGCAGCTGTTGCCCGGATGGTATAAGTAATACCTGGAGTAACCAAACCTGTAAGATTAGTAAATGTTGCAGTAGTACTTGTATTAGAAGTAGGTAAAATAGGTGAACCTACTGAACTTCCATCTCCAGAGATAATCTCATAAGTGTATGGTCCTACTCCGTTATCCAAAGCGCTAACAGTAATGGTTCCGTCATCAGCTCCATTACAAGTGACATCAGTAAATGCATCAATATTTAAAACAGGAAGTATTCTATCCTGAAGATTTTGCGTAATATTTACGGGGCAAGCATGACCTACAGCTTGATCAGTAATTGTAAAGGTATAGGTGCCATCTTGAGTTAAACCAGTAAATATTCCTGTTGTATTACTAGGTCCAGCAGTAGCGTCTGGATAAGTAACATCATAGTTAAATGCACCAGAACCACCAGTTTGTGTGATAGTAATTTCTCCACCAGGTGTTGTTGAACAGTCAATTGTTTTAACAACAGTGGCTAAAGGTACAATAGGAGCATATAATAATACAGCTGTAGTTGTAAAAGTACAGGTCCATTGATCGGTAATTTGTACTTGGTAGCTTCCAGCATCTAAACCTGAGAAAACAGTAGTGTTTTGAGTAGTTCCAACTGGCGTAGTATCTTTAATAAGCTGATAGGTATAATTACTACCTTGTCCGCCGGACACTGCTACAACTTCAATTTCTCCAGTGAAGTTAGTACAGTTTGGTTGGTTTACTTGTAAGGTACCGGTTATCGGTGTTGGATCAGCTAAAATGATACTGTTTTGTACTTCTTGTTGACAA
>ENA-ORXM01003127-ORXM01003127.1-marine-metagenome-genome-assembly--contig:-NODE-3127-length-17183-cov-2.761253_pt1 | contig 17183 bp, 17 predicted proteins | sample MGYA00237867_ERZ511480 | MGnify/ENA primary metagenome ERZ511480 (study PRJEB26309, sample SAMN06266103) | marine metagenome | isolation source: Algal blade | place: United Kingdom:Sidmouth, United...
TCTGCTATTCTTTTTTCTTCTCATTATAACAAATCTAAAATTTTAGATTTGTTGCGTTAAGTTATTGAATGGAGGTTGATGTCGCACCATTAAAAGTAACGTGATTGTATATGGCTCGTAGCGTGCAAATTAAGAAATTATTTTCGGATTAAGCACAAGCCAGATTTTTAAATTTTACTATTTATCTTTTTTATTGGAAATCGTCAAATTTAAAAATTTGGCGACTTTCCAAATATGCCTTAACTTCGTTTAAGCAACTAATTAGCTATGAGCTATATACGTTGTTACCTGCTGGCTTTTTTTCATTTCATTTGATAAATCATTTCGTAATCGTGTGCTGTCACGAACATCGGAAATTCAGTCCATTTTTTTCCTTTTGATTTAGCACTTAGATAGGTTTTTCTAAAAAGTTCCTGCAATCTTAAAATGATTAATAATTCCGCTAATTCATAGGCTTTTTCGATTTCAGGTATTTCATATTTTTTATTTTTATAAACGTCTTCATAAACTTTTTGTAAGTTCTCAAATCCAGTTATAGTCAAATCGTTTTTTGTCAAATGGTCATAATCGGCTAACCAGTCAAAATCTTCTTGTCCAATTTCGCTAAATGAAAACAAGTCTATAAACCAACGGTCATAGTTTATTGTAAACCCGTTCATTTCGCAGTAAAAGGCCTTTAGTTTTTTTCCAAAACTCAAAGCGTATTTTAATTTGACAATCGAGTGAAATTTGGAAATATACTTGTCCAATTCCGATTCCATATGCAGAAGGTTCATTCCAATCAGTTGATGGAAGTCAGTTTGGGGAATCTTGCTCAATTCCGTTTCCGCTATTTGTATCGCAGAATCTAATTCATTCCGCTTTACATATTCGTTAAGTTTATCTTCTAAATCAAAGTTCATCGGTTGGTTCAGCTTGCAGGTAACTTGTTATATCGAGAACAATATTCCAACATATCCCCTAAATATTTCGGGATAACAGGATATTTTGTTCTCGTTTACATCAAATATACTATTTGTAAATAAAATAACATTTTAATTTATAGGAATAAAAAAAGAGAATAAGATTTTAAAAATTTGCTTAAGACATTAAAAAACATATAAAAATCTGCATTCTTAGAGAATACGGATTAACAATCAAAAATAAAAAACGTAATTAAAAACTATTTTTGTTGTCTTCTGTTTTGTGGTCTTTCTTTTTAGGTTTGTGACTCTCATGACCTTTTCTCATTCTATTATGTCTATGAGATTCAATTTTTGCCACTTTGTATATTGCTCTTCAGAAAGTATTTGCTTTATCTTAGCTTTTTGAGCAATTCTATGATCTAATATAGCATTTTGCATAGCAAAACGTTTGTATTTTGTAGGCCTTTCTGCTTTTATATATTTACGCTTGACTTTACGTTCTTACATTTATTCTTTTCGCTCTTTAGCATTTTCTAGAGCTAAAGCTTTTACTTTACTTTGTTTAGTACTAGTAAGATCTAAAGCTATGGTCATTTTCTTGGTGTGTAAAGTAGTTACCTGTTCTGGAGTTAAATTATGTATTTTTGTAGTATGCTTTTTTCCTTCCTGTCTTTACGCAATGGCAGTTATGCCAACTAAAACTAACAATATTATAAATATCATTTTCATGTTTTTATTTTTTTAAAGATTATACTCCTAAGACCGTTGTTTTGTAAAAAGGGTTAATACTAGAAACTACTTTAGGAGCTTTTTATAGCTATAGTGTTAAAAACAAAAAAGGCGCAGAGATGTCTCCGCGCCTTTTTAAAGTAGGTTAATTTGGGGTTTTATTTTATTTCTTGTATTTCTACCACAGTAGAAGAAATGGTATTGCTAGTATTGGTTTGTATTAATTCTGCCGTCTCTGTATATGTTTTATTTTCACTTTGTGTATCTGTAATATGGTATGTAAATGCTATTGCTACAAATGCTACTAAATACGCTAAACTTTTTACTTTATATGTCATGATTCGGGGTTTTTTAATTTCTTCTTCAAAGGTAGGTTGCTTCTTAGTACTAAAAAGTGCATTGTTGCCAAATGCTATTATTTAGATGTATAAAGTCCTAAAAGTGTGGTAAAAGCGTTTTTTTAATCGAAGAATTTTGCAGTTCATCTATTTGCATAAGGAATATGCATTTTATCGATGTTTTTCACCAAATTATTCTTTCATAGTATTTGTACCTATATATTAAGGCATAGCTATTATATAAAGAAAAGGCACCACATGCATGTGGTGCCTTTTCTTTATATAAATAAGTTTGGTGCTATTCTTTATCTACTAAATTTATTTCTGCAGTGGTGGTGGTATTTGTAGATTCTAAGATTACTTTTTCTTTTGAAACATAAATCTCTTTTTTTGTTTCTGATGAAGAATCTGTAATATAGTATACAAGTGCTGTAGCAATAAACACACTAAAATAAATGAAACTTTTTGTTTTATAGGTCATGACTTGGGGGCTTTTAATTTCTTCTATACAAAGAGTTTTGTTGTTAAATTCTTTTGCATTGTAAAAGAGTATTCTAATGTGGTAATAACGCTATTTATAAAAATACTAGTATACCGTTTATCGAAAGCTTATTTTTTTTCGATTAAGTGTAACATTTTCCATTATGGTGCGTCTTATATATAAAGAGTTATCATTTTTAAATTCTTTGAATTAGCTAAGTGTAAAGCCCAAAGTTTTCTTTGGGCTTTGCCTTTGGTACCAATTGCAGTTTAAAGTCATAAATTATAGATGAAAAACAGCTATACTAACTGTTCTGAAAAAATTAACATCAAAAATGTATATTTTTTTGTCGTAAAAATCACCTGCGTTTACTGAGTAAGTGATAAGTTTCCAAACGGCAAATTGTCATATTCATAATTTTACTAGAAAGGTGTTGCTAAAGTGCTTTTTTAGGCCTCTTGACAGCAATGTTAAGAAAACATTAAGCGCAATAATAACTCAAAAATGTGGTTTTACCTTTGCATAGAATTTTAACCTATAAAGTTATGAATTACAAAAGAATGAGTTTATCTATTATCTTAGGATTGGCAATATGCCAAGGGGCTTTTGCTAGTAATACTCCTAAGGACGTTGAAGATTTTGACATTAATTCTATTGAGTATATTGAAGAAGAAGTAGAAATAGATTTAGGATTTAATACAGCAGACTATTTGCCAGAAAGCTTTAATCCAAATACTTTTTATTTTAATGTAAATAGTGTGGCTTATGTAGAGGATTCTTTAATAGAAGAAGAAGATTTTACAAAGTACTTACCTTCTGGTTTTGATGCTTATAGTTATGCTAAAGATGTACAAAGCATTAATTACATAGATGCTAATGATACTATTACGGTAGATTTAGATACTAATATATTTTTACCAGCAAACTTTAATGCGTTTGCGGTAAACTAAAAATTAAGTTAGTTATTTTTTGAGTTAGTTAGTTTAAACCCCTGTGGAGACAGGGGTTTTCTTATTTAAAATAATAAGGGTAGTATAAACTGAAATAGTAAAATTAATAGTGCTACTGCAATAAGGTTTAGTATAACACCAACACGAGCCATTTGATGTACTTTTATATAGCCGCTTGCAAATACGATGGCATTTGGTGGTGTTGCCATAGGCAGCATAAAAGCACAACTACTAGCCATAGTTACAGGAATTAAAAGATATAGAATAGGTATTTCTAAACCAATAGCGATACCAGCTACTACAGGTGCTAATAGGGCTACAAGAGCTACATTACTCATAAGCTCCGTCATAAATAGCATTAAAAAAATAAGTAATGCAGCAGTTACAAAAATAGGTATATTACTTGCAGCTATAGTATTAGCAACTAAATCTACAATGCCACTAACAGACATACCTTTGGCTAAAGCCAAACCACCACCAAATAGTATTAAAATTCCCCAGGCTAGTTTACTAGTATCTTGCCATTTAATAATATAATCTTCTTTTTTTAAATTATAGGGGATTGTAAACAGGGCTATAGCAGCCATTATACTTATGATGGTATCTGATAATCCTAATTCTGGAAAAATACTATTTATTAAAGTACGAAATACCCAAAGAAAAACGGTTATCCCAAAAATGATTAACACCATTTTTTCTTTTCCGCTAGTTGGTCCTAACTTTTTTAACTCCTCTTCAATAACACCTTTAGAGGCATTGAATTTTAAATTTTTATTAGGAAACATCCATTTTACTAAAACAAAGTAACTTATAGCAATCATAGTAACTGAAAATGGAACCCCAATGACCATCCATTTTAAGAACGAAATTTCAATATTATATTCACTTTCTAATAGTCCTATCATAACAGAATTTGGAGGTGTTCCAATTACCGTTGCTATACCACCAGCATTTGCAGAGAAGGCTATTCCTAACATTACGCTTAAAACAAAGTTTTGATCCCCTTTAGTAAATCCATCGGCATCATTTATTAATAAGCTAATAACGGACATGGCAATGGGTAACATAACTACCGTACTTGCTGTATTGCTAATCCACATACTCAAGGTTGCGGTTGCAATCATAAAGCCTAAAATTACTTTATTAGGGGTTGTTCCTATAATCTTTATAATATTTAGAGCTATACGTTTATGTAGGTTTACTTTTTCTAGAGCTAGTGCCATTACAAAACCGCCAAAAAATAAAAATACAATAGGACTACCATAGTTAGCGCCAACATCTGCGATGGACATTATTTTTAATAAAGGAAATAGTATTAGGGGTAAAAGAGCTGTAACTGAAATAGAAACCGCTTCTGTAATCCACCAAATAACCATCCAAAGTGCTACAGCTAGTACTGCATCTCCTTTACTAGAGATTATATAAAAAGGTAAATTAATACCAATAAAAAATAATATAGGTCCTAGAAAAAGGCCTATTTTTTTACTAAGATTCATTAAGTTGGTCTAATGGCTCTAAGCTATACTTTTTCTTGGATAAAAAAAAGGAGCGCATGTAATGAGCTCCTTTTATACTTATAAGGGGTTTTAGAATTTATTCTTGCAATTGGCAAAGAAGAGATTCTCCTTCTTTAACAACTTTGGCTAAACCATTTTTTGTAAGTCCTTTAATACCTTTATCCCAAGCTTTGTTGCTCAGGTTTGCAGCAGATTTTAAATTTGCAAGTGGTATTTGTTTTTCTTTTTTAAGAATTTCGAAAATAATTTTTTCGTTATCACTTAACTCCACCGCTTTTTTCTCTGGACGCATTTGCGGGAAGAATAATACTTCTTGTATCGAAGAATTATTAGTCATTAACATCACTAAACGATCTATACCAATACCAATACCAGAAGTAGGAGGCATACCATATTCTAAAGCACGTAAAAAATCTTGATCTATAAACATAGCCTCATCATCCCCTTTTTCGGACAATCTAAGTTGTTCTTCAAAACGTTTGCGCTGGTCTATTGGATCATTAAGCTCCGAGTAGCAATTTGCTAATTCTTTACCATTAACCATAAGCTCAAAACGCTCCGTTAATGCAGGGTTATCTCTATGCTCTTTGGTTAATGGACTCATTTCTTTTGGGTAGTCTGTGATAAAGGTTGGTTGTATATAAAAATGCTCACATTTTTCACCAAAGATTTCATCAATAAGTTTACCAACTCCCATAGAAGGGTCAACCTCAATTCCTAATTCTATAGCCACAGCCATAAGCTGTTTTTCATCCATACCAGTAACATCATGACCAGTATGTGTTTGTATAGCTTCTAAAATGGGAACTCTAGCATAAGGAGCCTTAAATTCTATTTCGTTTTCACCAACAGTAAGTTTGCTAGTTCCGTTTGCATCAATAGCAATCTTTTCTAGTAACTCTTCCGTGGTATCCATCATCCAGTTATAATCCTTGTAGGCAACATACAATTCCATTACTGTAAATTCTGGATTGTGAGTACGGTCCATACCCTCGTTTCTAAAATCTTTAGAAAACTCATATACCCCATCAAAACCACCAACAATAAGTCTTTTTAAATACAACTCATTAGCAATTCTCAAATATAAAGGAATGTTTAAAGCGTTGTGATGTGTTAAAAACGGACGCGCAGATGCTCCACCTGGAATAGGTTGCAATATTGGTGTTTCTACTTCTAAATATCCTTTTTCATTATAAAACTGGCGAATACTATTGGTAATCTTAGTACGCTTAACAAAAGTTTCTTTAACAGATGGGTTTACAATTAAATCTACATAACGTTGTCTGTAACGTAATTCAGGGTCATTAAACTCATCATAAATATTACCTTCAGCATCTTTCTTAGGTAATGGTAATGGTCTTAAGGTTTTACAAAGAATAGTAAAGTTCTTTACCATTACTGTTTTTTCGCCAACCTGAGTTGTAAAAAGTTCGCCTTCTATACCAATAATATCTCCTATATCTAAAAGCTTCTTATAAACTTCATTATAAAGAGATTTGTCTTCTCCAGTACAAATTTCATCCCGATTAAAATACACCTGTATTCGGCCTTCGCTATCTTGTAATTCTGCAAAAGAGGCTTTACCTTGTATTCTTCTAGACATTAACCTTCCAGATATAACAACCTTCTTACCTTCTTCATATTTTTCCTTACTACTTTTTGATGTAGCATCTACTGGGTATAATGCTGCTGGGTAAGGGTCTATTCCTAAGTCTCTTAAGCGAGCTAATTTGTCGCGTCTTATTACTTCTTGTTCCGAAAGTTGCATATCTAATTAATTAAGGCTGCAAATATAGGTAGTCTAGGCTAATCTATCAATTTTGTAAAACGAGAATGTTGTTTGTTTACAACTTATTGTAACAAATCTGGAAAATATTCGTCAAATAAGTACATCAATCTCCCTGCCCCGCTGAAGGGCGGGGATAAAAATCAAAATTAGAATGAGTTTTTTTCGAGTATTATTAGCCATTGTTTTTCCGCCACTTTCGGTAATAGGAAGAGGATGTGGCTCTTTTTTAATTGTTTTACTACTTACCTTTTGTGGTTGGGTGCCAGGAGTAATTGCTGCATTGGTAATTTTAAACAACCCAGATTAAACATATAAACAAGTCTTTGTATAATTTCTAAACTGCTTTGTATCTTTGTAGTAATGAATAAAGAGGTTATTTTACAAGATTTAGGGCTAAAGGATTATAAAGAAACGTGGGACTACCAAGAGCAAATTTTTAAAGAAACTTTAGATATAAAAATTAAGAATAGGAGAGAGGGTGCTCAATTGGTAACCCCTAACCATTTTCTTTTTGTAGAGCATCCGCATGTATATACTTTAGGTAAAAGCGGAAATATGCAAAATTTGCTTGTAGATAAAGAACAACTTAAAGAAAAAAATGCCACTTTTTATAAAATTAATAGAGGCGGAGATATTACCTATCATGGCCCTGGGCAAATTGTAGGGTATCCTATTTTAGATTTAGATAATTTTTTTACAGACATACATAAATACCTGCGCTTTTTAGAAGAAATGGTAATTTTAACCTTACAAGAATATGGGTTAAAAGCAGAACGCTCTAAAGGCGAAACTGGAGTTTGGTTAGATGTAGGAACACCATTTGCACGTAAAATTTGTGCTATGGGGGTGCGTGCTAGCCGTTGGGTAACTATGCACGGTTTTGCACTAAATGTAAATGCTAATTTGGGATATTTTGATTTAATGATTCCTTGTGGCATAAAAGATAAAGCAGTTACTTCTTTGAATGTAGAGATTGGGCAAAAAGAAGTTTCTATGGAAGAAGTAAAAGAAAAACTGTTAAAGCACTTTAAAGTATTATTTGAAGTAGAGATTACAAAATAAAAAAACCGAGGTTTTAAGCCTCGGTTTTTAAATTAATTGAAAGGTTTTTTTAGTCCGTTATTCCAAGATAATTAGCAACTGCTCTGTAATCATTAATATTAATTCCCGCAGATTTTAATTCTTCATGAATATCTCTTTTTCCAGATTTACTAGAAGCTGAACTTTCTGTAGATTCAATAATAATTAATTTTACTTCTACAATATCCCCAGCTGTAATAGAATAACTTGTGCCATCTAAGTTATTGAAATTAACGTAGAACTTTCCAACCTTGTAATAAGGTCTAGTGTTATAAGCCCCTCCATCTACTGTACCAGGCATAGCGTAATAAAAACTATTTTGTGAGAGCATGTATGCTAAAATAGCATCATTATCTAATACCGGTTGTGTAATTTCTGACACATCAACAGATTCAAAATTACCATCCCAAGCAGTAGCATCAATTTTAATTGTTTTTACGTTTGCATTTCCGTCTTCACCATCTTCCCCATTAGTTCCATCTTGTCCTGCAATACCTTGTGCACCAGCTGGACCCATAGCGCCATCGTCTCCATCTTTACCACAAGAGGTAAATGTTAAGCTTAATGTCATAAAAGCTAATCCTAATAATTTGATTGTTTTTTTCATAATTAAAATTTTAAAAAGTTTATAATATTTCTCTTTAATGTTTCCTATTTTAAAAGGTTAACATCTAGAAATAAAAAAAGCCAAGATTTTTATCTCGGCTTTTAAAATATAGTTGTAGTCCTATTATTCTTCAGATTTTAGTGTTGCTTTAAACTGGATCATATTCATATTAAAGTATTTAGACCAAATCTCTTTAGATTTTGGTAAGTGAAACAATTTTGCTTCAATCTCAGTACCCCTTTCTTCAGAAGTTGGAAAAGTAACTAATAACAGATATTCTTTATCAAATGTTAACTTTGTAGTATAATAATCTTCAGACATTGCCGTCTCCATAGCAGATTCTATTTTTCCATTTTCGTTATTTATTTTAGATATAGTCAATGTTTTTGTACCGGATTGGTACCCTACATAAGTATAGTTGTTATTTTGGTGCATACCAAGAAAAAACTTTTCTGGTAGTAGTGTTTTCCATTTAAGTTCGCCACTGTCTTTATGTAAAGAATATACATGTTGATCACGAGAATAGAACAAATATTGGTCTTCTTTAATATAACCTGTTCCAGGGTTTGCTTCATCGGTGTTAAAACTCCATGCCGTATTTAAAGATCTATCTAAAGCAAATACTTTACTACTCCAAGAATTGGCAATAATAAGGTCTCCATCAAACAAATAATCGTTTATCCTTTCATTAATAGTTTTTTCTACTTCAACATAACCATGAATTTTATTACGGTATTGAAAAACAATAGAGGCATTTCCGTTAGGGTATTGTATAGTTATTAACCGGTTTTTATATACATAAGGTAAAGTTTTTGCCCCAACGTTTATTTTCCAGTTTGTGTTTCCAGTTTCTATATCTAATGCCTCTAGATAATACGCACTAGAGTGGGTTGTAGTATTTAATATTTGATAAGAAACATAAAGCACGTGTTCTGAAAACACTATTTTTGAATCTTCTAATTTTTTAGATGTACCTGCTTCTTCAGGATATTCTTTTACCCATTCTATGGTACCCGTATTATTTGTTTTTTTTATTGTTGTAGCAGAAAACTCATAAGTGTACCCTTTGTCTATTTTTATGTTGCTATCATTTGTTAATGCTATTTCTTCTATAAGATTTCCATCATTAAGGTCTATGGTTAATTTCTTGTTTAGATTTGTTAAAGTAGCCCGGCCGTTAACAACAATATTTTCTTCGGTTATTTCATAGTCCGATGCATTATCATCATTCTTGCAACTTGAAAATACTAGTAGTAAGGTTGCTATTGTAATATAGGATTGGAATAAAGTTTTCATGCTATGTTTTTTTAGATGTTTCTCTTTAATGTTTTATTTTATAAAAGGTTAACATCTAGAAATAAAAAGGCCGAGATTTTTATCTCGGCCTTTAAAAAAACCAACTAACTACATAAATAAAAATGAATTTTTTTAGAAATATGGTAAGTTTTGCACCTAAAATAGATTTAGGCAGTTTGTTTTATGATTTGTTTAATCTCTGAATAGGTCATTTATTTGAATACCACTTTCCATAATTTCGTTATTCTCATGGTTGGTATCGTCATTACTTTTGTTGCCATCTATAAAAAGGTCTGGGTCATAGCTTAATACAAGGATGTATTCTGGAGCAAACTCCCCTTCTGCTGGTGATGAAGAGTTCCAAGGTCTAGTAAAAGAAACTTCTAATGTACCATTACTAGCTAGTTCAGAAAATGATTTTGTAGCAACTATATTTCCTAATTGTGTAGTTGGTGTTCCAAGGCTTCTTTCATATAAATATGCAATTTGTTGCCCTGTACCAGAAGAAAAATGGTCGCCAATGTTTTTAATTGTTCCTGTAATTGTTGCAGTACCTTCCCATTGTGTTGTTTTGTCAATAGAAAAAGTAATTTTTTCTGCTGATAAATCTATAGTTACAGATTCATCATAAACATCATTATCACGATCAGGGTTTGTACAATTTGCAAAGAAAAATGTTATAGCTATTAATGCTACTGTTTTAAAATAATTTGAAGTTTTCATAATTGTAATTTTTAAAGATTGTTTCCCTTTAATGTTTTCTTTTTTAAAAGGTTAACATTAGGGATAAAAAAAACCGAGATTTTAATGTCTCGGATTTTAAATAGGAAATGAATGAATGTTTTTTAGAGGTTAACTATTTCTGTAGGATGGTCGCCACTATAGATATATAAAGAGGCATATGTAACATTGGAATCACCAGATTCGCCACCAAAATTTTTAATCATAAAAAATAATTCATGACTTACATTAGATCCCTCTACTACCATTTTTCCTGTTAAGATATTTCCAGATAATCGGTTAGATAGGTCTCCGTACCAATTAATAGCGGAGCTTACAGGTCTCATTAACATAACCCCACCAACTATACCTCCCATACCAACTGTTAATAAGGAGAAACCAACCGTTTTTTTGCCCTTCGCTTGAAGTCGTAATACAATACCTGGTGCAAATCTTTAGTTGCTTGTTCACTAAACGAATATTCTGTTTTATAGATAATTACATGATTTAGAAGTTTTCTAATGTGTCTTTCTTTAAATTCTTGTGCGTTTGTCATCAAAAAGCTTAAGGAAAGAAATATGGTGATTATAGAATTATATTTTTTCATAGGAATTTTCTTTACCTGATTTTAGTTTTCTGATGCACTTTTAGCCATAGCGTCTTGTATCATTTTATTGGCTCTTATTTTTAATTCTTCTTTTTTCTGTGGATCTAAACTGGTATCGTACAATTGATATATTTCTTCTACTTGTTTTTTTAACTCTGGAGATATGTTTAATTTATCTAATAAGTCCAAGCAGTTTGTAGCACCTTTTACAGGGTTTTCTTCTTCTGTTGCGCCACCAAGACTAAAAACAGAACCATACACTTTAACTTGCTCATCTAAAAGGTTGGTTTGTTTTGTAGAGTCTTGCGTGGGAGTTGTTTGCCCAAAACAAGGTGTAAATAAACTTATTACAAAAAGGATGCCTATTGTTGTAATTGTTTTCATGATTTTTTTTTTACGTTTTTTATTGGCACCGCCAAAGGGTAAAATACCCTTTGGCTAGCCTCGAAATTAAAAATTTATTTTCGTTGAATATCTCGTGGACTTGCCTCGAGGTAGTTTACTTATAGAAGATTTAATCTATTTCTATTGTGGTAATTTCACCTCTAAGTTCTGCACTTCCAGTACCATCATTTTGGTATCCCCCAAAAAGCCATAGTTTATCAGAATAGTTAAGTATAGTATGCGAGTTAATACCTTCATCACTTGGTCTTGAACCTGTATAAATAGTCCAATCGCTCATATTTTCGGAATACCATATTTCACTGTTAAAATCTATGGAGGCATCTTTACCACCAATTACCCAAACTTTATTATCGTACACGTTTACGGTATGTGCATTTCTGCCAGGAAAATGAATAAAATTTACTTGTGTCCATGATGAACCATTAGTACTTGTCCATATTTCATTTAGTTTACGGCCAGCAATATCTTCTCCGCCTACAATGTACATGGCATCATTAAAAACTATTCCTTTTTGGCCAGCTCTTCCTGAGAAGGCATTTGTTGTTTCTTGTATCCAATCTGTCCCATTTATGGTAGACCATACTTCGGTATTTCCCGTAGTTCTATTACCAGCTATAACAAACATTTTATTATCGTATACCAGAGTTTCATGTTCTGGAATTAAACCAAAAGGAGCAACGGCATGTACGTTTGTCCAGTTAGTACCATCGGCAGATTTCCAAATATCTCCATAAGCGTTTTCGGAAACATCTTCACCGCCAATTAAGTAAAGTTCATCGTTAAAAAGGGTTACGGTGTGGTTTCTTCTAAAAGAGGTTAAAGAGGAAGGATTAATACTTAAAGAAACCCAGTTTATCCCATTGTCACTAGACCACGCAAAATGACCGTTAGAAGCTCCATAATCATTAACACCTCCAAAAGACCAAATTTTGTCGTTAAATTCTATCATTGCATTTTCTGCAAAATCGCCCATTTGGTCTTGTTCTGTTTGTACTTCAAATTTTAATTCTAAAGTTTCTCCTCCCTTAGGAATACTATCTTCTTCTATTATTTCATGTTTATCGCAGGAAATAAATACTATTGTTAAAAGTGCTAGGTATATTATTTTAAATGTTTTCATAATTGTAGTTTTTAAATGTTATTTCCCTTTTATGTTTTCTATTTTAAAAGGTTAACATGATGCAGAAAGTTTTTTAAAAGAAAAACCTGCCCAACTATAAAAGAAGGACAGGTTTAAAAGCGTTTAGCTTATATTTTTTATAAGCTTAAGTCTACTTTTATAAGTTTATAACCGTCTTCGTCATAAGATTCTGCGTTTAGCCAAAAGTTTGTACCGTCAAATGTAATTCCATCTATGTCATGTTTTTTTAAAGAATAGGTTTCTATAGCTTTAAGGTCTGGTGTTGTGGTACATTTATAAATCTTATCGTACCTTACCATATATAAATAACCATCTCTATAATCCATTCCTCTTGGTTGAAAATTTAAATCTATAGTTTGTAAAATTTCACCAGGAGATAAAGAGCCATTAGATTTGTATTTATAAAGTTTTTCTGCATTATGGCTATTTACCCATAATTGGCCAGGCTCTATAGAGGCAATTCCTCTCATGTGTGCTCCTAGTGGTTCGGAGGTATAGTATTCAGAATTACTAGAATATAAATATGAATCAAATCTTCCATTACCACTCCCTCCTTGAAATAATTGGCGATGAGGAGAATCAGATTTTTCTATTTCTAAGGCATTTGGGTAATTTGTTGTAGGGATAGTACCTGCTATTGAAAAATCGTTAGGGTTTATTTGAAGTATATTTCGGTCCTCACTATGGTAACCAAGAATAAATTCGCCATCAAAAGTAATATCATTATCTCTACCCCAAGGAGCATTTCCTTGCTCTAAAATGTTAAGAGATTTAACCCAATTATCACCATTGTTATCATTAGCTCTTCTTTCTAAAATTGCTGGAGGTGCATCATAAGGAACTATTATAGTTAACTTGTTTTCTTCTAATGTAAAATTATTTATAGAAGAACCACCTTGACCTCCGCCACTTAAAACAATCTGATTTTCAGTTATTGTAATATTTGTAGTATAACTGTCTCTAAAGCCGCGTTCATCTTCACTTAATATAAGTATAGTGTTGTCTTCATTAATGTATACGTACTTAGAATCATTCATTGCTATTTGTCCACTGGTTACTTCCCATTTGCCAAAAACAGAATTTGTTGGTATAGGTTCTGAAGAATCATCGTTTTTATTACAACTTGTTACTACAGTTATAATAATAAATAAAAATAAGGCTCTTAAAAATGTTGTATTTGTTTTCATAATAAATCTTTTAATTTCCCTTTTATGAGATAAAAATTAAAAGGTTAACAAAAGAATTTATTTTTTTTAAAAAGTAAGCAAAACACTACAAGAGCTAAGTTTCTCAGTAGTTTTTTTAATTTGAGTGTCTTTAAAAAAAGGAAAAAGACTAAATTTAGCCAACAAGACTGTTAACCTTATGTTCCCCATTACATTAAAGTGAAAAATACAGCGGCAAATATTACATTAGAAGACTTACAAAATGGCTCCGATGCAGTACTTAAAAAGGTATATGAGGAGAACAGAGAAAAGTTTTTAAATTATGCAAAACGCTATAACTTGTCTGATGATGAGAATATAGATGTTTATCAAGATGCCTATGTAATTTTTTATAATAACGTAATGAGCGGAAAGATAGACAGTTTTACCAGTAGTATATCTACCTATCTGTTCAGTATCGGAAAATATTTAATTTTTGATATTATGAGAAAGAACAAGAAAAAGGTTAGCGGCAATTTTGATTTATCCATGGTGGGTAATGAAGATGAGTTAGTAAGCACTATGGAAATAGAGCCTACAGGATTAACAGCCGAACAAGAATTACTTCAAAAACATTTTACGGCTTTAGGAGAAAAGTGTCAAAAACTTTTAAAACTATTTTATTATAGAGGATATACCATACAAGAGATTGTAGTAGAAGGCGATTATAATAGTGAGAATGTTGTAAAAGCGGCAAAATCTCGTTGTATGAAAACGTTGAAGGAACGTATAAAAGAAAATATGTAGTATCATGGATAAAGAACAGTTACTATACCAGTATTTTTCAAATTCGTTAACTCCGGAACAGGAGGTAGAGTTTAATGCCCTACTATCTTCGGATACGGAGTTTAAGGAGCAATTTAATTTTGAGCAAAGTCTGCAAAAAGTTATTCAAGATAAAGAAGGAAAAGCTTTAAAAGACAAGTTAAAAGGTTTTGAAGCGGATATTAAAAAAGATACAACGCCTGTTATTAAATTAAATTTTAGAAAATGGGCTATGGCAGCTTCCATAGCTTTAATAATTGGTATTGGCTGGTTGTCCTATAATAAGATGGGGACAAATTATGATAGTTTATACAATTCTAATTTTGAGCAATACCCAAATACAGTTTTTGCAATAACAAGAGACGATACTACAGAATCTTTGGAGCGAAAGGCTTTTGTAGCGTATGAAACTAATGATAATGCTAAAGCTTTAAAGTTATTTAAGGAATTAAAAAATAAAGAAGCTTCTATACATTATATAGATTTTTACATTGGGCAAGTGTATTTAAGAAACAATGCCCCTGATAAGGCTATTTCATTTTTTAATACTATTATTGAACATAATGGAGAGTTTGCTCCGCAAGCCAAATGGTTTTTAGCATTATCGCATGTGAAATTAAAAGACAAAGAAAAAGCAGTAGATATCTTGAAAGATATAATAGAAGAGGGGGAGTATAAAAAAGAAGAAGCAAAAGTGTTACTTTCTAAACTAAAGTAATTTTTAAGCTTTTTTATATTTAAAAAATAAGAAAAGTAAAATCGCCAATCCAAAAACACTTAATACCCATACCCAAAGTAAACTGGAAGTTTGTAAAGGGGCATTGTCTCCAATTATAATTAAACCAGCCCAATAAGAAGGAGTTAAGGTATTTCTATAGGTGTTTATATAGTTAATTTTTGCTTGCCTTAAAGCAGCAGATTTAGTTAAACCTTTATCTAGAGCTTTATAAAAATCTATCATTACTTCTTTACTGGATTTATCATTTATGGTCCATAAAGAGGATACCACACTTTTAGCACCAGAATGAAAAAAACCTCTAGCCAAACTCATAGAGCCTTCTCCCTTTTTTAGCTCACCAATAGAGGTGTTACAAGCACTTAGCACCATCATTTGGGATTGATTCTTAGTAGCGTAAATTTCATTTAAAAATAATTTTTCATCACTAAATGCAATCCACGGATTTCCTCCTTCGCCAACATCTGCATGGGTAGATAGGTGTATTATTTTGTAGTCATTTAAATTAGAAAGTAAATTTTGTTTACTAGCATTCGTATTAAGGAGAACCTCGCCAGAATAACTTGTTTTAATTGTATTTACCTCTTCATTACTAAATACAAGTTCTGGTAATTTTAAGTTAGAAAATTGAACAGGAGCTATACCAAGAAACTCTTTTTCTGCATTTGTACGAATAGTATTTTTAGCATCTAAATAAGAAATGGAATAGGCATATCGTATTTCTGACGCTTCTATTAAATAGGTGCTTTTTTCTATATCAGTGACTAATGCTTCCAACGGAATTTGCTGTAAAATATAATCCGAAACTACAGTTAAGTTTTTTCCTTTAATTGCTTCATATACTTTTTTAGGAATTAAGTTTTTAAATACTTTATTGGAAAGGGAATTATATTGCTTTATTTTATCTCTAGTAGAAACCGCTTTGGTAAGTAGACTATAAAGATTAATTATGTTGTTGTTTAAGTTTTTAGAGTCTTCTAACTCAAATAGGATACTCTCCGATGAGGTGTTTAATAAACCATATCCTTGTTTGTCATTTAGAATATATTGTAGAACCACTTCATCATTAGAAATGTATTTATTCTTAAAAGTATTAAAAGTAAGTACTGTTGCTTTTTTAGAGAGTTTAGCATATTCTGGGAAAGCTAAAGAGACAGAGTCTATAAAAGTTTCATATGCCTGTTTCTGTTTATAAATTTCATTTTTAAGGGTATTTGCTGTACTATCGGGAGCATTTTCTAGAATTTGCATTTCATTTTCTGATAAATGAATAGCTTGCTTTAACTGAAATTCTCTTTTTACAATGGGTTTAGGCAATTGTGCAATGTCTTTGGCCTGCTCATTGGTAACATCTTCTAGTAACAACAATGCTTTGTTTCGCTCCATAAAATAAAAAGCGTCTTTGGGTTTGTTTAGTAAATGACAAACCTCTACCGCTTTCATATATAAAGATGCTCCTTTTTCTCTCCAAAATAGTTTAGATTGGTATTCTGTATTTCCTTTACGGATAATATCTACCAACTGATCCGCCAATGTAAACGTTTTTAGAGCATTAACAAGATGCGATTTTTGCTTGTCATACTTATAATAGGCTAACCAACCATTGGCCTTGGTAATAATATGGTTTAGCAAAAAAACCTTTTCTGCTGCCAATTCTAAATCTTGAGTACTAAGAAGATCATCGTATATAACTTCTTTTTTATGCGTTGCCATTACCATTGCTTTTTGGTAGAAAAAAAGACCCTTTTTATACTGGTGTTGTTTTAAATAAAGATCTCCTAGGTTTTCATAAGAATCGGTAAAATTGTTGTCATATGAAATAGCCTTTTTTAAATTAAATAAGGCGTTATTATAATCCTTGATTCTAATTTGAGACAAGCCTATACTACTATAGGCAAATGCCATTTCATCT
>ENA-ORXM01003128-ORXM01003128.1-marine-metagenome-genome-assembly--contig:-NODE-3128-length-17170-cov-3.861230_pt1 | contig 17170 bp, 17 predicted proteins | sample MGYA00237867_ERZ511480 | MGnify/ENA primary metagenome ERZ511480 (study PRJEB26309, sample SAMN06266103) | marine metagenome | isolation source: Algal blade | place: United Kingdom:Sidmouth, United...
AAGGGCGAGGATTACGACACCTACCCCCGCGACGACATCCGAGATGCAGAGATGCTGGCGGGGGCAGGCTGCGACCTGATCTACGCGCCGTCCGTATCGGAAATGTACCCCGATGGCTTCGGCACGACCGTCAGCGTCGATGGCATCACCGACGAGATGTGCGGCGGACATCGCCCCGGTCATTTCGACGGCGTGACCACCGTGGTGTGCAAACTGCTCAATCAGGCCCAGCCCGATTACGCGATCTTCGGCGAGAAGGACTGGCAGCAGCTCGTGACGATCCGCCGGATGGTCCGCGATCTCGACATGCCGCTGCGCATCGCCTCCAGCCCCACGGTCCGCGAAGCCGACGGCCTCGCCATGTCGTCCCGCAATCGAAAGCTGTCCCGTGAACAGCGGGCCATCGCGGCCAAGCTGAACAAGGCCCTCTTCGCATCCGCCGATCACATCGCCCATGGCGTCCCTCTGGAAAAGGTACTCGGTGCCTGTCGCAAGGCTCTGCTCGCGGCGGGCTTCGACTCCATCGACTATCTCGATGCACGGGATTCCCACACGCTCGATCCGGTGGACAGCTTCACCGATGGCAACGAGAGCCGTCTGTTCATCGCGGCCCGGCTCGGCAACACCCGGTTGATCGACAATGTGCCCATCGAACGCACCGGCATGACGGAGTGATTGCAGGATTGACCGCTCTTTGAAAACTCCACATCTCGGGCCTGCCTACCTTATTCACACTTCTCAAGCGAAATAGTTCCACAAGAACAGTTTCATTCCCGCGTAGGCGGACATCGACGCGCCTCCGGCGCGCCCCACCCTCGGTCCCTCCCCGTGAAGTACAGGGAGGGAGGCGAAATCGGCGCAGCTGGTGCGATAGAACTCCCTCCCCGTTTACGGGGAGGGCTGGGGTGGGGCGCGCCTGAGGGGCGCGAGCAGCATCGGTCATTATCCAAGGCGTGAGTATAATGACCCGTTTCAGGATTTACTCCTACCCCTGCCGTTGCTAGAAGCGCGGCGGCAACGGGGAGTCGCGGGATATGGACATGAAACCGAACTCGGACATCAAGTTGCTGACAGGCAACTCCAATCGCGCCTTGGCGGAATCGATCTCCTCCAAGCTGTTCCGACCGCTCACCGATGCGCGGATCGAGAAATTCGCGGATTCGGAAGTCTGGGTCGAAATCTACGACAACATGCGCGGCGAGGATGTCTACATCATCCAGCCGACCTCCAGCCCCGCCAATGACAGCCTCATGGAGCTGCTCATCATCATCGATGCCCTCAAGCGGGCCTCGGCGGGGCGGATCACCGCCGTCACGCCCTATTTCGGCTATGCCCGGCAGGATCGCAAACACCAGCCCCGCACCCCGATCACGGCCAAGCTCGTCGCGAATCTCATCACCACTGCCGGGGCCGACCGCCTGCTGACCGTCGACCTCCATGCGGGACAGATACAGGGCTTCTTCGACATTCCCGTCGACAACCTCTACGCCACGCCGGTCTTTGCCCACCATGCCAAATCGATGATGCCCGATACCGAGTCGCTGATGGTCGTCTCCCCGGATGTGGGCGGCCTCGTCCGTGCGCGCACCTTCGCGGGGATGGTCAATGCCGATCTCGCCGTGATCGACAAGCGCCGCGAGAAGGCCGGGGTCGTGGCCGAGATGAACGTGCTGGGTGATGTGGAGGGCCGCACCTGCGTCCTCTATGACGATATCGTCGATTCCGCCGGGACGCTCTGCCGGGCGGCGGAAGCCCTGCTCGAACGGGGCGCGGCGGAGGTCCATGCGATGTGTACCCATGGCGTCCTTTCCGACAAGGCCGTGGACCGGGTAGAGGCATCGGCCCTGAAAAGCCTCGCCATCACCGATTCCATCGACCAGACGCATTTGCCCGAGAATGGCAAGGTGAAGGTCATTCCCATCGGCCCCATGCTCGCCATCGCCATCGATTCCATCGCCCGTCACGATTCGGTCTCGCGCCTGTTCAAGAAAGCGCCGACCTCCTGAGAGATGCCCATGCCGACAGGCCCCGGCGCGCAATGCGTCGAGGTGATTACGTATCGGCCGTGACCCAGTCGGGCGGCGGCTCCACCAGCACCCACAGCGCCAGATACTCCAGATTTCGGAGCATCGCATCGATCTTGCGCTTGCCGCCTTTCCGATGACCCGGAGGGCGACCGGGCCGTGTCGGCTTGATCTTCGGGTTCCCGGCCTGCTTGCGCCGGGCGATGATCCGCGCAAGTCGCCTTGCCTGCCGGGGCAGGTCGTCGAGCGCCTGCTGCATCGCCGCGATCCGGCGGCGCAGGCTGGCAGCGTCCAACTCGTCCTCATCCGTCGGCGATGCCGGTCGCGCCTGCGGCACCCATTCATCCAGGAAGACGATATTCGGCTCCTGGCCCCGACGACGTCTGCGCCGGGGTCCGATCCGTCGCCTCGGATCGAACAGCCCGAAGGCCGGAACCTGCTCCGAAGGCTCTCCGCCGCGCGGAATCGGCTCGGACGGCGCGGCACGCTTGCGCAGGGTCGGCGCTTTCATGTTCCGCATCGCGATCACGATCAGCCGCCGGGTACAGGCTTCCGAGGGCAACAGGATCTCCATCACCGCCCGCCTGGCGGCCCGCGCGATCACCCGGCCCCCTGGCATCATGCCGAGCATCACCGCGATCAGCCCCAGCAGGGCCGCCCGGTTCTCCTCCAAAACACGTTGCCATTCCATTTCGTATCTCTCGTTGACGACGAATGGAACGAAACATAAACACCCGGAAAATGCAACACCGCGCGCTGCCCGTGATGCGCTCCTTCCACGACGGTCGCAGAGAGCATCGCGGCAAGCACCGCCGTAAGGCATGTGCAGGCATGGTGCCGCATCGGTATCGAAGCGGACGAATCATGTGCTGCCAAAACCGGACAACTCTATCTGCTATCGACACAGGCGTGACCTGTGGCGTGACCTGCGGCGTTGTGTCGAACCCCGTGTTGGCCTATAACGGCACAGTTCATTGATGAGATCGAGGGCATCGTGCCGACTGAACTGGATACGAACGTCGTCATGGCAGGTTATCTCGCGCTGTGCATCCTGCTCACCGTGCTGGTTCATTCTTTCCGGGTCTTCGACCGGCGGGCGCTGGCAGCGGAACTCGACGATGACCTTCAGCCGCTCTCGTTCTTCGAGCGACCCGACCGGGGATTGCTGATCCTGCTGATCGGGATCATCGCGCTGGCGGCATCGGCCTATCTCGGCTGGAGGCTTCCGGCCGAGATTCAGCGGATTCTGGATGGCGGTGCCGTGCTGGCGCTCGGGTCGGATATCGCCTCGGGGCCGCTGGCGCGGGCGGCTCAGGTGGTGGGGGCGTGCAGCTTCATGCTGATCGCCCTGCGCATGATGCGGCTGTCCCTGATCTTCACCTTCGCGATCACGATGATGGCGCTAGCCATTGCGGCCTATACGTATGTCTTCGGCTAAGGGCATCGGCAGATCGAAGGTCAACTCCTCCCGCAATGCCTCCTCGCCTTTCGCGAAGAAGGTGATCCGGGCGCGATACTGGCCCGGTGGCCATCGTGCGAGGCCCATATCCGAGGGATCGACTCCGATATTGGCGAGGTAGACGGTTTCGTCCTCGGTAATCCGGAACAATTCGCTGGCGAAGGGTCGCCCATCGGGGTCGAAAGCCATCAGACGAGCCGAATCGCCCGAGCGAACCCCCAGCAGATGCAGCCAGATATAGACGGGGGCGGTCGCTCCTTCGGGCGCGGTCAGCAATGCATGATCCTGCTTCACGACGTCCAGTGCGGGAAAGACCTTCGTGACGCCGAAGCCGAAGAGGGCGGTGGGCGTATAGGCAAGGCCGGTCGCCGCGCTCCAGAGAGGCTGCGCGGATGCCGAGTCGCATCCCGTGGGACTGACGCCCGTAAACGGATTCACGACGGCTCCGAACCGACGGATGGCATAATGGAGGTGCGGGAAATCGGTTCCGCCCGACGAGCCGACTTCGCCGAGGGGAGTGCCGGTGGTCACGCTTTGCCCACGCGAGACACGGACGCTGCCCTTGGCGAGATGGCAGTATTGCGAGACCCAGCCTGCGCCGTGGTTTATCATCACGGCATTGCCGCAACCGAAGGGATCGTCCTGCGCGCGTGAAAAGAGATGGTCCGGCTGGTCGTCGATGGTGCTGACCACGACGCCGGGGGCAGTGGCGAGGGCCTCGTAGCCCTTCTCGATCTCGGCGCGGTTCCGTAGCCGGAAGTCCGTGCCCTGATGGTTGTCGTAGGCCAGCGGTCCGCACTGGAAATCCCTGGCACCGACACCCGGCTCCGCATCGACGTAGTTCTGGATCATGCAGGTCTTGCCGATTTCGCAATCGAGCGGCATTCCAAGCTCGATAGCCATCGCCGGACATGTGAAAGCGGCCACGTTCAACGCAGCCGCCGTCAGGATCGTTCGCATCGCACTTCCTCCATCGGGATCGGTGGAGCCGTTGTGGAAAACTACGGTTAGCCTGCGGTTAACAAGGGCGTTTTCTTGCCGCCGATGCGCGGGGGATCGGGGGGCAGGATCTGAAGGTCGAGCTTGCCCTTCTTCACCCCGACACGCACGACGCCGCCCTTGGAGAGCTTGCCGAACAGCAGTTCCTCGGCGAGCGGTTTCTTGATGTGCTGCTGGATCACGCGCGACAGGGGCCGTGCGCCCATCTTCTCGTCATAGCCCTTCTTCGCGAGCCAGTCCGCCGCCGCCGAGGTCAGTTCGAAGCTGACGTTGCGGTCGGAAAGCTGACCTTCGAGTTGCAGGACGAACTTCTCGACGACCTTGACCACGACCTCCGGCTGGAGAGGCGCGAAGGCGATGGTGGCATCCAGACGGTTGCGGAATTCGGGCGTGAACAGCTTTTCGACCGCTTCCTCGTCTTCCCCCTCGCGCCGGTCACGACCGAAGCCGATGGGCGCGCGCGAGGCATCGGCGGCCCCGGCATTGGAGGTCATGATGAGGATGACGTTGCGGAAATCGGTTTTCTTGCCGCTGTGATCGGTCAGCTTGCCGTGGTCCATCACCTGCAGGAGGATATTGAACACGTCGGGATGGGCCTTCTCGATCTCGTCGAGCAGCAGTACGCAATGCGGATGCTGATCGACGCCATCGGTGAGCAGGCCGCCCTGATCGAAGCCGACATAGCCCGGAGGCGCGCCGATGAGGCGGCTGACCGAGTGCTTCTCCATGTATTCCGACATGTCGAACCGCAGCATTTCGACCCCGAGGGTATCGGCGAGCTGGTTGGCCACCTCGGTCTTGCCGACGCCCGTAGGGCCGGTGAAGACGTAGCACCCGATGGGCTTTTCAGGCTCGCGCAGACCGGCACGGGCCAGCTTGATCGCGCCCGAGAGCGCCTCGATGGCCGCATCCTGGCCGAAGACGACTCGCTTGAGCGATGTTTCCAGATCGCGCAGCACTTCCTGATCGTCGCGCGACACGGATTTGGCCGGAATGCGGGCGATCTTGGCGACGACGGCCTCGATTTCCTTGGCCGTCATGGTCTTGCGCCGCCTGGATTCGGGCACGAGCATCTGGGCCGCGCCGACCTCGTCGATCACGTCGATGGCCTTGTCGGGCAGCTTGCGGTCGTGGATGTATCGGGCCGAGAGTTCCACGGCGGACTTGATCGCATCGGCGGTGTATTTCACGCCGTGATGCTCCTCGAAATAGGGCTTGATGCCCTTGAGGATCTTGATCGCATCCTCGACCGACGGCTCGGTCACGTCGATCTTCTGGAAGCGCCGCGTCAGGGCGCGGTCCTTCTCGAAGTGCTGGCGGTATTCCTTGTAGGTCGTGGACCCCATGCAGCGCAGCTTGCCCGACTGGAGGGCCGGCTTGAGCAGGTTGGACGCATCCATGGCCCCGCCCGAGGTCGCCCCCGCACCGATGACGGTATGGATCTCGTCGATGAAGAGGATCGCGTCCTCATGGTCTTCGAGTTCGTTGATGACGGCTTTCAGCCGTTCCTCGAAATCGCCGCGATAGCGGGTTCCGGCCAGAAGCGCGCCCATGTCGAGCGAGAAGATGGTCGAGCCGAGCAGGACTTCGGGCGTCTCGCCTTCGGTGATCTTGCGCGCGAGACCTTCGGCGATGGCGGTCTTGCCCACGCCGGGATCGCCGACCAGCAGCGGGTTGTTCTTGCGGCGACGGCAGAGCACCTGAATGCAGCGATCGACCTCCAGCGACCGCCCGATCAGGGGATCGACATCGCCTTCCTCGGCCTTTTCGTTGAGGTTGACGCAGAACTTGTCGAGGGCGCTTTCCGGTTTGCCGCCGCTTTCGCCGGCGACGGTATTGTCGTCATCGCCGAGATTGTCGTCGGGGTCCGAGCCGAGGACGGGACGCGACTCGTTCATGGCCGGGTCCTTCGCGACGCCATGGGCGATGAAGTTCTTCGCGTCGTAGCGGCTCATGTCCTGTTCTTGCAGAAAGTAGACGGCATAGCTTTCGCGCTCGTGGAAGATGGCGACGAGGATGTTCGCGCCCGTCACCTCCGACCGACCGGAGGATTGCACATGCGCCGCCGCTCGCTGAATGACGCGATGGAAGCCGGTGGTGGGGGTCGCTTCGGTCCCTTCGGCATCGGAAACGAGGTTCGTGAGCTGCTCGTCCACATAGGCGGTCAGTGCCCCGCGCAGCTCCTCCAGATCGACGCCGCAGGCGCGCATCACCTGCGCGGCATCGGGTTCGTCCACAAGCGCGAGGAGGAGATGCTCGAGCGTTGCGAGTTCGTGTTTGCGTTCGTTGGCCCCCGCGAGTGCGCGGTGGAGGGCCTCTTCGAGTGATTTCGTGAATGATGGCACGGCCACTCTCCTCTTGTCGTGACAGGGAACCGAACGGTCCCTGTGGCGCGATGGACCCATGGTCCACCGTCAGCCTTTCCCAAGTATCAACACGACATCCGCGCTTCGTCACGCGGTTTTCGCCATGCCGCCGAATTTAAAGCCTTCGGTCTTCGGCTGAAACTAGTCCTTCTCCATCCGGCACTGAAGCGGATGCTCGTTGCGCCGGGCGATCTCCATGACGGCGGACACCTTGGTTTCCGCTACCTCGAAGGTGAAGACCCCTACGACGGCCGCCCCTTTGAGGTGGACGGTGAGCATGATCTCGAAGGCCTTTTCGTGGTTGAGATGGAACACGCGCTCCAGGACGTGGACGACGAATTCCATCGGGGTGAAGTCATCGTTGAGGATGATGACCTTGTACATCGAAGGCCGTTTGGCCTTCGTCCGCGTCTCCGGTCGGGTGATGACGGTGGTGTCTCGATCGTCATCCTGCGCCATCGCCCGAAGGAGAGCGACCGGGGGCGCGCACGGGTTCCGGGAGCAGGTCAGGGCCGGGACTCGATCCATGTGCGTCAATTCCGTAGTTACCTTTGCCAGTGCAATATAGACGGCGAAGCGTCAGAGTGAAGGACCGACGCGAACGAACTCGGTCCGATGCGGACGAAAAAAGCTCTATCCGGGCCAATCGGCATCTACCCTGCAAGGGGTTCGTTGTGATATGCACAAAATAACCGAGAAACGCGACCAGATACAGAACGGACGGGCAAGGGTGACGATGAGAATGGTGTCTCGAATGACGCGCCTGGCAGGGGCGCTGTGTCTGATCATCCTCGCGCTTGCGATGCCCGCGACCGATGCTGCGGCAAATTCGAAATATTCATCGATCGTCGTCGATGCCGATAACGGACAGGTACTGCGTCAACGGAGCGCGGACAAGCGGCTCTATCCGGCTTCCCTGACCAAGATGATGACGCTCTACATGGCGTTCGACGCCATCGAACGGGGGCGCTTCACGCTCGATACGCCGCTCAGCGTGTCGCGTGTCGCCTCGAACGAACCGGCATCGAAACTCGGTCTGAAACGAGGCAGCACGATCCTGATGCGCGATGCGTTGCAGGCCTGTGCGACGAAATCCGCAAACGATGCGGCCACCGTGCTGGCCGAGGCCATCGGCGGGTCGAAGGAAGAATTCGCGAAGATGATGACGCGCAAGGCCAGAGAGCTCGGGATGCGCGCGACCACCTTCAAGAACCCCCATGGCCTGACGGCGCGCGGACAGAAATCCACGGCGCGCGACATGGCTATTCTCGGGCGGCGGCTGTTCTCGGATTTCCCCGATCATTACGGGATGTTCGAGCGCAAGCGGTTCAAGTACGGCGGGCGCAACTACCGCGCGACCAACAAGCTGCTCGGCAAGTACAGGGGCGCGGACGGGATCAAGACCGGCTATACGCGCGCTTCGGGATACAATCTCGTGGCCTCCGCCGAACGCGACGGACGCCGGGTGATCGGCGTGGTCTTCGGCGGGAAGAGCAGCGCCAGCCGCAACCGTCATATGCGCCAGATCCTCGACGAGGGATTCGCGAAGCTGCCCAAGCGATCCGCGCGGGTCGTGGCGCAGGCGTTTACCAAGACGCCTCTGCCCCGCGTGAAACCGTTGCGTGATGGGGACGCCGTGTCGGAGCCGATCATCGTGGCCGCCTCCGTGCCGGTGGATTTAGGGCCAGCGGATACGGGGCCAGTGGAAGCGCCTGCGGCCATCGCCGCGATGCGCAGCGATGGCGACCCATGGGTCGTCGCGAACGGTCTGCTCGCCCTGCAGCGGATGATCGTGCCGCAGGCCGAAGCGGCCCCCACGCCCATGGGCGACTGGGCGGTGCAGATCGGGGCCTATCGTAATCTGCGTCAGGCCGAGGACATTCTGGAAAAGGCGAAAGCCCTGCAATCGCCGCAACTGTCGCGCGCCGCGCCTGTGGTCAATCGCCGCAATGCCGGAGGCAGGCCTATCTACCGCGCGCGATTCCAGGGGTTGGCCAAGGGGCAGGCGGAAAATGCGTGCCGATCGCTCTCGCGCCGGGGGATTGCCTGCTTCGCGGTCAAGGGCAGCAGTTAGAGATATCCGCGACCGAGCAGAGCACGCGAACTACGCCTGCGCCTCTGCATTGCTCGGTGATCCGCGCCTCGATTAGAGGTAATCCCTCACCGAGGTGGGGCGAGGCGCGTCTCTATCTGGCGTTTACCGGGGGAGCCGTATGATCCGGGATTTGCAGCGTCGAGATCATCTCGCGCATTTCCTGACGCGCCGCGACATGGGACATATCCATCTTCGCGCCGGATTCGCGCAGGTCGAGCAGCGTCAGCCCCGACAGGAACAGTTCGCGGAAGATCGGGCGCTCGCTCAATCCCTGTGACACGCGAAAACCGATGCGGCGGGAAAGCTGCTGGAGCATCTCTCCCACACGCCGCTTGTTGCGCGTGTCTTCGAGCGGGGTGCGGTTGCGCACGACGACCCAGTCGAGGCTGCCCATGCCGACCTGCGCCCGCAACTTGCGCGCTTCCCAGACCATCTCCGAATAGATCGACGGACCGCTGATCGTCAGGGTCGACGGATCGACCCGCGCGAACCGAACCCGATCACCGAAGGACACCGGTACGCATGAAACAGACGCCGCCGCCGTACACGGTCCGAGAGACGACGGCGGAGGATGCGCCCGGGCTGCGCGCGCTCGCGGCGGCCGAGCTCGAGGGCGTCGTCGCGCTGAACGCGACGATCCGGGCGGACAACGTCGGCGGGCTCGCCTTCTACTCGACCCTCGGCTTCGTCGACTACGCGATCGAGCGTGACGTGCCGCTCTCGTGCGGTGCGCTCGTGGATCGGGTGTCGAAGCGCCACGCTCTCGTGCCGGCGTGAGTGGGAACGCTCGGTGAGCCGACGGACGCGCGAGCGCTTCCCCTGGCTGTTCGAGACGCGAGCGTCGCCTCTGAGCATCGCCCACCGCGGCGCGAGCGACTACGCCTTCGACAACACGCTCCGATCCTTCGAGCTGGCCGCGATGGTACGAGCCGATCTCTGGGAGCTGGACCTGCGCGCGACGCGTGACGATGTGCTCGTCGTCCACCACGACCCGGCGCTGCGTACGAGCCGAGGCGAGAGCGTCTCGATAGCGGATGCGGATCGGGCGACGCTCGCGCGATTGTCGGCGGAGGCCGGCCGGCCGATACCCACGTTCGAGGCCGTCATCGCGCTGTCGAGACGGCTGGGCTGCGGTCTGTACGTCCATGCCAAGGACGGGCAGGCGCTCGAGCGTGCGCCGCTGATGCTCGCGGCGCACGGCGTGTCGCGGGCCGTCATCTCGAGCTTCGACGCAGCGGCGCTCGCGCGGCTCGCCGAGGAGGGCTGCGCCTACCCGTTGGCCGTCCTGGTGCCGAGGCGTGCCGAACCGCTTCGGCTGGCCGAGCGGGCCGGCGCGGACATCGTTCACCTGTGCTGGGCCGGCGTCGACGCGCCGTGGCGAGAGCTCGTCACCCCCGAGCTCCTCGAGAGGGCGGGGCGGCGCGATCTCGCGGTGGTGCTCTGGCACGAGGAGCGGCGGGCGATCGTCGAGGAGCTGGTTCGGCTGCCCGTGTTCGCTCTCTGCTCGAACCGCCCGGAGATGCTCAAGCCTTACACGGCGCGGGAGCACCGACCGACCGAGGTCGTCTGTCGGCGCGGCTTCCATCGCCTGGCGCCGGAGCACACGCCGCTCGCGGCCGAGGCGGCGTTCGGTGCGGGCTTCGATCTCGTCGGGGCGAGCGTGCGCGAGAGCCGCGACGGGGAGCTCGTCGTCATCGGCGACGCGAGCGTCGATCGCACCACCGACGGCTCGGGGGCGGTGGCGGACATGACCCTCGGGGAGCTCGGAAGGCTCGACGCCGGCAGCGTCTGCCACCCGTATTTCGCCGGTACGAGGATTCCGACGCTCGAGGAGCTGCTGACGCTGGCGGCCGAGCACGAGCGCGGTCTCTGCATCGATATCGAGAGCGCGTCGATCGCGGCGGTGCGGGCGTTGGTGGAGAAGCACGGAATGACGGCGGCCTGTCTCTTCCGGTCATCCGACTCGGCTCGCCTCCGTGAGCTGCGCGCGCGGTCGCCGGACGCGCGCATCGTGTGCCGGCGCAAGGACCATGGCAGCCTGTCCGCGACGATCGCGTCGGTCGAGGCCGCCGTGGTCGAGTTCGACGCGATGGCCGACGACCTGAGCGAGATCGACGCGTGCCGGCGTGCCGGCCGTCGCTCGATGGTGGCCTACGACGGCAGTGACGAGAGCCGTTTTCGCCAGATCCTCGCGCACGGGCCTGAGCTCGTGAGCCTCGACGACCCGATGGCGTTCCTGAACGCTCTGACAGGCGCTCGGTACGCCCGACGCGATTCACTCGCGGAGGACGATGCGCCGATGTCGTGACGAGGTGACGTAGCGTTCAGGAGAGCGTCCGCGCGGCGCCCGCCACCTTCGGGAACAGACGATGGAAGTTCGCCGTCGTCGCCTCGGCGAGCGCCTCGAGCGGCACCCCGCGGAGCTCGGCGACGAACTCGGCGGTGTGGCGGACGAAGGCCGGCTCGTTGGTCTTGCCGCGGTGCGGGACCGGGGCCAGGTAAGGGGCGTCGGTCTCGACGAGGAGGCGCTCGAGCGGGGCGCGCCGGGCGACCTCCTGGATCGCCTTGGCGCTCTTGAACGTGACGATGCCGGAGAACGAGAGGTAGAAGTCGAGATCGAGCGCTTGGCTCGCGATGCGCCAGTCCTCGGCGAAGCAGTGCATGACGCCACCGGCCTCCCCCGCACCGCGCGCGCGCAGCGTCTCCATGGTGTCCTCGGCCGCCGCCCGGGTGTGGATGATCAGTGGCAAGGAAGCGCGCTTGGCCGCCTCGACATGACGGTGGAAGCGTTCGTGCTGCCAGGCGAGCGCGCCGGCCGCACGCTCCTCGAGCGTGCCCTCGAGCTCGCCGTCGAAGCGGAAGTAGTCGAGGCCGGTCTCGCCGAGGGCGACCACGTCGGGGTCGGCGGAGGCCGCGGCGAGCTCCTCGACGCTCGGCTCGTGCCCGCCCTCGGTCGTCGGGTGCACGCCGACCGAGGCGCTGATCGGCGCGTGCTCGCGGGCGAGCCCGAGCACCCGCTCGCGGTTCTCCCAGCTCGTCGCGATGCAGAGCAGGTGCCCGACATCGTGGGCGGCGGCGTTCTGTAGAATGTCGTCGATGCGGCCGTCGAAGTCCGGGAAGTTCAGGTGGCAGTGGGAGTCGACGAGCTGCATGGAGATCGCTGTCCGCGGAGGAGGGGCGTCGAGTCTACCGTCCGGAGCCGACACGCTCCGTCGCGTGCCTCGTCGCGTGAGCAGTTCGTGCGAGTAGCCGCCCAGTGGCCGTCCGGTGACCGCCCGCCGAGTAGCGAAGGAGTCAAGCAGGTGACGATGCCCGTGCAGGTAACGATACCCGTGAGCGAGGGATTCCGATCCGCCGCGCTCGAGCCCGTCGCTCACGTGCGCGAGCTCGGCCGCGCCGCGCGAGAGGCCGCCGACACGCTCGCCGGGGCCACCACGGCTGCCAAGGATGCCGCGCTGCATGCCATCGCCGAGGCGATCGAGCGCGAGTCGGAGGCGCTGCTCGCGGCCAACGCCGACGATCTCGCGAGGGCTCGCGAGCGCGGGCTCGACGCGGCGCTCCTCGATCGGCTCGAGCTGACCGAGGCACGTGTCGCGGGCATGGCCGCGGGGCTTCGCGGCATCGCCGCCCAGCAGGATCCGATCGGCGCTCTGTCGGCCAGCGAGCGACGACCGTCCGGGCTCGAGATCGCCCGCATGCGGGTGCCGCTCGGCGTCATCGCGGTCGTCTACGAGTCGCGCCCGAACGTCACGGCGGACGCGGCCGGGATCTGTCTGAAGTCCGGCAACGCGGTGATTCTCAGAGGGGGTAGCGAGGCGGTGCGCTCGAACCGCGCGATCGCCGCCGTCGTGCGCGAGGGGCTCGCTGCCGCCGCTCTGCCGGAGACGGCCGTGCAACTGGTCGGCACCACCGACCGGGCGGCGGTCGGGGCCCTGCTCGCGCTCGAGGAGTCGGTCGATGTCGTCATCCCGCGCGGCGGCAAGGGTCTCGTCGCGCGCGTCTCCGAGGAGGCGCGGGTGCCGGTCATCAAGCACCTCGACGGCATCTGCCATGTCTACGTCGACGCGGGCTGCGATCACGATCGCGCCGTCGACGTGGCCGTCGACGCCAAGACCTATCGCTACGGCATCTGCGGGGCGATGGAGACCTTGCTCGTGCACCGCGAGGAGGCCGAATCGTTCCTGCCGCCGCTCGCCGCCGCGCTCGAGGCGAAGGGGGTCGAGCTGCGCGGCTGCGAGCGCGCCCGCGCCGTGGTGCCCGCGATGCGCGCGGCGAGTGACGAGGACTGGGATACCGAATACCTCGGGCCGACCCTCGCGATTCGCGTGGTCGACGGGCTCGATGCCGCGATCGCCCACATCGCCCGCCACGGCTCCGGTCACACCGATGCGATCCTGACCGAGAGCCTCGCCCGCGCCCGCGCCTTCACCCGTCGGGTCGACTCGAGCTCGGTGCTCGTCAACGCCGCCACCTGCTTCGCCGACGGTGGCGAGTACGGGCTCGGTGCCGAGATCGGTATCAGCACCAACCGTCTGCACGTGCGGGGGCCGGTCGGGGTGCTCGGGCTGACCTGCGAGAAGTACGTCGTGACGGGGGACTACACGACGCGCGGATCGGGTGCCTGAGGGAGGCGGTCGGGACGAGAGCGCCGTCATCTTGGCGGACGAGGCTTCGGACGGGACTCCGGAGGCGTCGTCGAGTGAGTCGTCGGGCGAGAGCGCCTCGGAGGAGGGCGCGCCGGGCGGTCGCTCCGCTCGGGAGGCATCGGAGAGGAGGGCGACGGGTGCGGGTGCGGCCGCCGACACGGCCCCGCGCGGCGTGACCCCCGGCGAACGGATCGGGCTGTTCGGCGGCACTTTCGACCCGGTGCACTTCGGGCATCTGCGGCCCGCGCTCGAGCTCGCCGAGAGCTACGCGCTCGAGCGTCTGTGCCTTCTGCCGGCACACCGTCCGGCCCATCGCGGGCCGACCGGGGCGAGCTCGGCCGAGCGCATCGCGATGCTCGAGCGAGCCGTCGCCGACGTGCCCCAGCTCGCCGTCGACACTCGCGAGGCACGCCGCGACGGACCGAGCTACACCGTCGAGACCCTCGCCGAGCTCCGCGCCGAGCGGCCTCGAGCGACGCTCCTGTTCTTCCTCGGACGTGACGCGTTCGCCGGTTTCGAGAGCTGGCACCGCCCCGACGACATCCTCGAGCTCGCCAATCTCGTCATCGTCGAGCGTCCGGGGGAGCCGCTGCCCGCCTCGGCCGAGCGGCTGATCGAGCGCCAGCGGGCGCGGTGTGGGACACGGGTCCGGGACGGGGCGGGCGGTGTGATCGAGCGCGCCGACGTGACGCAGCTCGCGATTTCGGCCACCGCCATCCGCCGTCACGTGGCCGCCGGCGGCGATCCGCGCTTCCTGCTGCCCGAGTCGGTGCGTGCGTACATCGGAGAACGTGGCTTGTATCGAGCGTCCGCTCCCTTATCATCCAAGGAACGGCGCCGCTGAACGAGCGTCATCGACATCGGGCGAGCGGAGCGGGACGAAGGACCGAACCCCGACCCCGCCGACGGAGGTAGCACCATCACGGCAATGAGCAGCGAGGAGGTGACGGCACTGGCCGTGTCGGCCCTCGAAGAACTCAAAGGGGTCGATCTGACCCTCATCGACATCGCCGAGAAGTCGAGCATCGCGGACGCGATGATGATCGTGACCGGCACGTCGCAGCGACACGTCCGCTCCCTGGCCGAGAACGTCAGGCTGGCGGCCAAGGAGGCCGGTCACCCGCCGCTCGGTGTCGAGGGCGACGATCGCAGCGACTGGGTGCTGGTCGATCTGGGCGATGTCATCGTGCACGTCATGACCGAGGAGAAGCGCGAGTTCTACGCCCTCGAGAAACTCTGGTCGGTGGGTCCCGACGACGAGGCGGCGCGTGTCATGGTCACCCCCGACGAGCTCGCCGACACGGCGCTCTGAACGCGCCCTCGCGGGACGCCCGGCGGGCCTCTCCGCGGTGCGAGTGACACTCGTGGCGGTCGGGCGTCGCATGCCGCGCTGGATCGCGAGCGGGGTCGAAGAGTACGCCCGCCGCCTCCCCGCCCACTGGTCGTTCTCCGTACGAGAGGTGCGCGAGGCGAGCGGCGGGAACGCGCTCTCGCGCACCGCGCGCGAGGGCGAGCTGCTGCTCGGGGCGGCCGCCGGCGGCGCCTCGCGGCGCGCCGCTCTCCCGCACCTCGTCGCCCTCGACGAACGCGGTCGCTCGCACGCCACCGCCGACCTCGCCGTTCGTCTCGGCGCCTGGCAGGAGCTCGGCCGCGATGTCGCGTTGCTCGTCGGCGGCGCGGACGGGCTGCACGCCGATGTCCTCGCCCGGGCCGACGAGCGCTGGAGCCTCTCTCCGCTGACCTTTCCGCACCCGTTGGTCAGGGTGATCGTCGTCGAGCAGCTCTACCGGGCGTGGACGCTGTGCACGGGGCACCCCTATCACCGGGCCTGAGCACGTGCCGAGCCGGAGCGGAGGCGATCGGCCCGTGCGTCTGATCCTCGCCTCCGCCTCGCCCCGACGACTCGCGCTCCTGCGTCAGATCGGCTTCGAGCCGGAGGTCGTCGCGGCCGACATCGACGAGACGCCGCTACCGGAGGAGACGCCCGCGGCGCTCGTGCGCCGTCTCTCTCGGGCGAAAGCCCTGGCGCTCGGTCCGCTCGAGCCGGACACCCTGGTGCTCGCCGCCGATACCGTCGTCGATCTCGACGGGCGAGCGCTCGGCAAGCCGCGCGATCGGGAGGACGCGGTGACGACGCTGCTCGCCCTCGGCGGTCGCGAGCACCGGGTGCTGAGCGGGTTGTGCCTGCGGCGCGCGCGCGGCACGCACGCGCTGACGGTCGTCACGCGGGTGCGCCTCGGGCGGGTGACGCGGCGGCAGGCCACGCGCTACGTCGACGGCGGCGAGCCGATGGACAAGGCCGGTAGCTACGCCGTGCAAGGCTACGGGGCACGGTTTGTGGCCTCGCTCTCGGGCAGCTACAGTAATGTCGTCGGCTTGCCGTTGCACGAGTGCGCGCGGTTGCTGGAAGCGGCGGGACTCGTGGCCGTGCCCTCGGCCGCGTCCGGATCGTCCCCGAGGCGAGCCGCACCGTCCCGTTGAGCGCCCGGTCTCGTCGACACGTCGTGCCGCCGTACCCCCAAGTCGTGTCGCCGCGCCGGCTCGTCCTCGCAGTGAACGGAAGACGAGCCCGTCGTCGGTCGATACGGTGCCCGTCACGCACCCTCTCCCTCTTCGCCCGCCTCCCCACCGTTCGAGTCCCATGTCCGCAGAGCTCCTGATCAACGTCACGCCGCAGGAGACTCGCGTGGCGACCGTCGAGAACGGTCAGCTCGTCGACATCCGCATCGAACGGGTGCAGAAGATCGGTCTCGTCGGCACGATCTTCCAGGGCACGGTGCGCCGTGTGCTGCCCGGCATGGAGGCCGCCTTCGTCGACATCGGGCTGGACAAGGCGGCGTTCCTGCACGTCTCCGACCTCGTCGAGGCTCGTTCCGTCGACGAGCACGGAGAGCGTGTGCCGCAGCCGATCGCCCGTCATCTGCGCGAGGGCCAGACCCTCGCCGTGCAGGTCGTCAAGGATCCGCTCGGCACGAAGGGGGCACGGGTCTCGAGCAATCTCACCGCCCCCTCGCGATACCTGGTCATGATGCCGAGCGAGAGCGGCATCGGCATCTCCACCCGCATCGACGACGAGGGCGAGCGCGAGCGGCTGCCCGCGCTGCCGACGGTGCGCCGCACGGCACCCGTGCGCGCGGCGATCGCACAGGTTCCAGAGGACAAACGTTGGCTGGTCTCATCTGAGGGGGCTTTCAGCTACCTCGCGCGGGACTATGATTTGAAAGAGCTGTACCTTTGGCCAATCAACGCCGACGCTCAGGGCACCCCCCAACAAGTGCGCCGCGTTATTGATACCGTTCGCGAGAACAACATCGGCGTGGTCTTTTCCGAAAGCACCATTTCCGCAGCGCCTGCCGAACAAGTCTCGCGCGAAACTGGCGCGCGCTATGGTGGAGCCTTATACGTCGACAGTCTGTCGGTGGCAGACGGCCCGGTCCCAACCTATCTAGACTTGCTGCGCGTAACATCCGAGACGATCCTGAAGGGCTTAACCGAATGAGCGATGGCATCAGCGCCAACAACATCACAGTGACGTATCGCAACGGCCACACCGCCCTCAGGGATGCCAGTTTCGAGATTCC
>ENA-ORXM01003129-ORXM01003129.1-marine-metagenome-genome-assembly--contig:-NODE-3129-length-17167-cov-3.961439_pt1 | contig 17167 bp, 17 predicted proteins | sample MGYA00237867_ERZ511480 | MGnify/ENA primary metagenome ERZ511480 (study PRJEB26309, sample SAMN06266103) | marine metagenome | isolation source: Algal blade | place: United Kingdom:Sidmouth, United...
AGCGCGATGCGGCTGCCCGCAAATTTCTGCGCGCGTTCATGCACCCATTCTGCGCCCATCCGCGTTTTGCCATAGCCGCGCCCCGCCAGCACCAGCCAGATACGCCACGGCGCTGGCGGTTCGCGTTGATCGGCGCGCTGCCAGAACGGCCAGCACATCGACATGTTCAGTGCCGCCTCCTGCAAACCTGCAATATACCGTATGGCCTCATCATGCGGCAGACGCAGCAAATCCTCTGCGCAGGTGATGGCTTCGATATCGAACCTATTCGGCACTATTACGTTCCGTCCGTTCGCGCATCTGTGTAATCCGCATCGCCAGGCTGTGACGCATTTGTTCAGCGGTAGGCTTACCGGCCTGATTGCCATTTGCTGCCACAGCAGGCGCGCCCGCAGCAGTTGTTCCAGCGGATTTTTCGCCCTTCACACTGGCACGGTGCGCGGCCAGCAATGCCAGCGCCAAGCGATGTTTTTGCGCCCGTGCTTTTAGCAAGCCGTCCTTGATATTACCCGAAGCAGCGGTGAGCGCCTCGGCCAGCAATTCTGTTTCCAACTTCGCGAAACCTTCGGCCAGCGCAGCGGACCATTTGACCCGAAAGACCTCGTTTTTCCGGCGCTCTGCATAGACCAACGACGTTGATACTTTTGCCTTACGTGCCGATGCACTGACATTTGCGGTTTGCGCAAGATGATCAAGAAAGGCCCGCCGTGCTGCCGCGCCAAAGGATTTGGCTTTCGGTTTTTGTGCTGTCCTGCGCGCTGCCCTGCTCACCGCCTTGCCAACCGCCTTGCCAACCGCCTTATTGGTGACGTCCGCCTGCTTTGCCATAATCACCCCTTTCCAATAAAAAAGGCGGGAGAAAACCCCCGCCGCGATTTGTCCGCCGCGTTCCTGCCCCGGTTGCGGGCGGCAGCGGCGAATCACAATTTTCGACTATGACAAACAGATACCCAACGATCGTTGCGATGTCAATAATTATTTACCTATTTGGTTATATTTCGCCGAGATGCCGCATAGGTTTCTCTTAGCCGAATATCGGTCGCGGCTCATTATCCGGCCATGCGAACTTGTTTTTAAAGGCGCATCGGCTAATGCACCGCGATGTTCTGCGCTGACCGGGGATGGAATACGTCTGTATGTTGAAACGACTGTATCATTGGACGCTGGAAAAAGCGGGCCATCCGCTGGCCGAACGTTGGCTCGCGGGGATCAGTTTTGTGGAATCGAGCTTCTTTCCGATCCCGCCCGATGTGGTGCTTGCGCCGATGTGTCTGGCAAAGCCGGAGCGCAGCTGGCGCTATGCCGCGATTTGCACCGCCGCATCGGTATTGGGTGCGTTGCTGGGCTATGCGATCGGATATTTCCTGTTTGAAACCATAGGACTGGCCATCCTTGATTTTTACGGAATGGGCGAAAAATTTGATGCCTTTGCGGATAATTTCAATGCGCAAGGTTGGATCATAGTTCTGCTGGCGGGCTTTACCCCCTTGCCGTTCAAGGTGATTTCGATCGCCGCCGGGGCGACTGCAATGCCGCTGCATATTCTGATCGGCGCTGCGATCATTGCGCGGGCAGCCCGCTTCTTTCTTGTCGCCGGGCTGCTGCGTTTCTTCGGCCCGCCGATGAAGGCATGGATCGACAAGCATTTCGCGCTTGCCACCACGGTTGGCGGGATTGTGTTTATCGGCGGCTTCGTAGCGATCAAATATATCATTTAAGTTGCAACATCGCGGGCGCGATGTGGGTTAGTCCGCTGGTTCGTCATCCGGGACAATGGCATCCAATTGCATGAAGCACGGTGCGGCCAGATCATTCAAACCCGCCATATTGGTCTGCGCCATACTGCCATCATTGCCGCGCGTTGCAGCCGCCTTCGCAGCCAGCATCGCGCGTTGATCCTGCGCGGATTGGCGAATGGCGAGCGCGATAACTTCGCGTGGCTGGCCGCTTTGCTCCACAATAAGCGTGCCGACCAGCCCGGCATAGGTGCGCCCGCGCTGCATGACACTGGGAAAACGCAAAGCCGCGTCTGTGCCGCTACGTTGTTCATCAGCGATAATGGCAAGCGTGGCGATACAGCCAATGTCCCGCATTTGAGCATCCGACAACGGCCGGGGCAACGGGGCGGTCGCAGCGGCGGCGGCGAATAATAGTGCAGAAGCAATCATAGCGAATGAATTTAACGACAAGCCGGGGCGCTGTCCATTAAACTGCGTTGCTTTTGCAAAAGCAGCGCGGCACAACGCAGGCCGATGTCGACTTTGATCCCCCTCCTGCTGCGATTCCGTTGGCTGACTGCGCTGTTGGCTGGCGTGATGGCGGCCTTCGGGTATCAACCCTGGGGGCTATGGCCGCTCACGCTGCTTGGCACGGGGCTACTGCTGTGGTTGACGGCGAAATCGCTCCGCAAACGTCAGGCGTTTTTTATCGGCTGGGTTTTCGGCGCGGGGCATTTCTGCTGGGGTCTGCAATGGATCGCAGTCGCATTTACTTTTCAAGGGACGATGCCTGCGTGGCTCGGCTATGTCAGCGTGTTTGCGTTGTCGCTCTATCTTGCGGTGGCTCCGGCGTTGGCGATGCTGGGCGCATTCTGGACATTGCGATTGAACGCACGCGCAGGGCCAGCGTCGGTATATGGCTATGTGCTGGCCGCAGCAGGTTTCTGGACGATAACCGAATGGCTGCGATCATGGGTGTTTACCGGCTTTGCGTGGAACCCGCTGTCGGTATCCATGCTTGAAACGCCGGTTGCATCATCGGCCACAGCGATTGGCACTTACGGCGCATCGGGCGTGGTTGTGATTATCAGCGCGGTTTGCATCGGATTGCTCGCCGCTATTGTGGAGGGCCGCGGGAAGCTGATTATAGAAAGACTGTTCAATCTGGTGGCTGTGGCGGCGGCGTCATGGCTGCTGGGCTGGGCCGCGAGCGGGGCCGAGCTGCGCGCCGACTTCACCGCGAATACCGTGACGATCGCGCAGCCGAACATTTCTCAGGAAGAACGCAATGACAGCACGCTTGAAGATGCGAACATCGCCAAGCTAGTCCGGCAAAGCAGCCGCGAGGATAGCGATAGCGCGCCACGCCTGTTGCTGTGGCCTGAAAGCGCGATCCCCTGGTATCTCGAAAGCGGTTATCCATTTCGCTATTACCAGTTCCAGCCAGGGGAAAACGCACAAGCTACCCGCCGCGCAGTGGCCGGTTTGCTGGGGCCGCAGGATATTTTGCTGACGGGAAATGACCGGTTGATTTTCGACAATGGACAAATCGTCGCCGCGTATAACAGCGTCACCGCGATGACAGCGGACGCTGATATAATCGGCTGGTATAATAAGGCGCATTTGGTGCCCTATGGCGAATATCTGGCGCTGCGATGGTTGCTTGAACCGCTGGGTGCGGCACGGCTGGTTCCCGGCACGCTCGATTTCTGGCCCGGCCCGGGGCCGCAGACGGTGAAACTCGGTGCAGGGCTGCCCAATGCCGGGATACAGATTTGTTACGAAATCATTTTCTCCGGTCAGGTGGTGGACGCTGCGAACCGGCCGGACTTCATCTTCAACCCGTCAAATGACGCGTGGTTCGGCGATGTCGGCCCGCCGCAGCATCTGGCGCAGGCACGGCTGCGCGCGATTGAGGAAGGGCTGCCTGTATTGCGGTCCACGCCAACGGGTATCAGCGCAGTGATCGGCGCCGACGGCCGCATACTCAAATCGCTTCCGCTCGGCGTAGCAGGGCGAATAGACACGGACATCCCTGCTGCCACCACGCCAACATGGTTCGCGCGCATGGGAAATACTTTGCCTGTTGGCGTTGCGCTGCTGCTGATCGCCATCGCGATTATTCCTGTTGCAAGGAAACGGCGGCGCAGCTAAGACCGTGACGATATAAAGATTTCTTTATACGCAGAAACAGCCCAAACAAACTGGAAAAACCATGCGTTCAAACTATCTCTTCACTTCCGAATCCGTATCCGAAGGCCATCCCGATAAAGTGTCTGATCAGATCAGCGACGCTATCGTCGATCTGTTCCTGTCCAAAGACCCCGAAGCGCGCGTGGCCTGCGAGACTTTAACGACCACACAGAAGGTCATCCTTGCTGGCGAAATCCGCTGCAAGGGCGTGTATCAAAACGGCGCTTGGGCCGATGGCGCGTTGGATGAAATCGAAAAAACAGTGCGCGGCGTGGTAAAGGATATCGGCTACGAACAGGAAGGCTTCCATTGGGAAAAGCTGGACTTTCAGAATAATCTGCACGGCCAATCTTCCGAAATTGCGCAAGGCGTCGATGCGTCGGGCAACAAGGATGAAGGCGCCGGGGATCAGGGGATCATGTTCGGCTATGCCTGCGATGACACGCCCGATTTCATGCCTGCGACACTGGACTATAGTCACAAAATTTTGCAGCGGATGGCAGATGACCGCCATTCGGGAAAAGCCCCGTTTCTGGAACCTGACAGCAAAAGCCAGGTCACATTGCGCTATCAGGATGGCAAACCTGTGGCAGCGACGGCGATCGTGGTGTCAACGCAGCATGCGCCGGGATATGACAGCGGCGATAAAGAGGCCGAACTGCATTCCTATGTCAAAGGCGTCGTGGCGGATATTCTGCCGGCTGGCCTGCTGTCTGACGATACCGAATTTCATATCAACCCCACCGGCGCGTTTGTGATCGGCGGGCCGGACGGCGATGCCGGGCTTACCGGGCGCAAAATCATTGTGGATACCTATGGCGGAGCGTCACCGCATGGCGGCGGCGCGTTCAGCGGAAAGGATCCGACCAAGGTTGATCGCTCAGCAGCATACATCACGCGGTATCTGGCCAAAAATATTGTCGCGGCCGGGCTTGCCACGCGCTGCACTATCCAGCTAGCCTACGCTATCGGCGTGTCAAAGCCGCTTTCATTGTATGTCGATACCCATGGCACTGGTAGCGTAAACGATGCGAAGCTGGAACAGGCGGTCATGGGGCTCAGCGAACTCGGCGGCCTTACGCCGCGCGGGATACGCGAATGCCTTGGCCTGAACAAACCGATATATCGGAAGGCCGCTGCATATGGGCATTTCGGACGCAAGGCACAGGGCGATACATTCCCTTGGGAAAAAACCGATCTTGTTGACGCGATTAAATCTGCGGTAAACTAAGCGGGGCAGATCGCCGCGCCAGATTTCCGCGCCTAATCTCCGGCGGCAGCGTTCGGATCAGCTATATCTGGCTGATGATATTGGCGGCCGTGGGCTGTTTGCGTCAGGATTGGGCATAACATCGCCGTCGGCAATTTTCAGAAGGTTGCGGCCTTCATCCTTGGCAATATATAACGCAGTATCCGCCCGGCGCATCGCGCGCTTGGTTGTCTCGTTTTTGCGCAGGAAAGCCAAGCCAAGGCTTATCGTGACGCGTTGATCGGCTGACAGGCATTCATGGTGCAGCATGCCAATCGCCACGCGCAGATGTTCGGCGATGAGATACGCCGCCGGGCTGCTTTCCCGGCTGAAAAGAAAGATGAACTCCTCGCCGCCCGAACGTCCCGAAAATCCGTGATACTGCATCAGCTGGGTGATCGTTTGCCCGAACTTGCGCAGCACCTGATCGCCGCATTCATGGCCGAATTCATCATTGATATTTTTGAAGTGATCAATATCAAATGTCAGCACCGCCTGTCCTTCAGTTCCGTATTGGGTTTCCCCGCGTGCATTTTCATCGAGAAAATTGGCGATGCCGCGCTGATTTTTCAGGCCCGTCAAATGATCGGTAACAGATTCGCGCTGCAGTCGTTCCGCCATTTCCAGCCCCGCCGCCATCAAAGCGGCGGCAGCGGTAGCAAGCGAAGTTATGGCCGTGGTGGCGGACAGCAAGATGGGGTATGTCGACTGCGAATAGCTTACCAAAGTGTAGTCGGCACCTAGAAATCCGAACGCAGCGAAAGGCCGCAATATGTAAATCGCCGCCATCGCTGCAATGCAAAAGCAGAATGCTCGGTCGATCTTTCGCGGACGGTTTGCGTAAAGCGCAGGCAAGCATAACGCGATCATGCTTCCGGCGATAACGCTGGCAAATGAGGCGCGTATAATCAGATCCGGCGAGATAACCATAAAATACAGATTGCTGGAATAGCCGATGATCACGAGCGCGGAGAAAGAGCGCAGCGGAAATGGCCGCTGCGCATGGGCGCACCCGCCGATAGCAAGAAACGCATTGCTCGCCCAGAACAGTGTATTGATGGTTAATACCATTGGGATCGATGTGGAATATAAGGTGACATTGAACAAAATTGTCGCAAGACCAACGGTATAGGCCAAGCTGAGCCAGCCGCTCAGCTTCTGCCGCCGATCAAACAGATACACGGCCAGAAACACCCCGGCGAACAATGCCAGAATGAATGCCGTCAAAATCTGAAATATTACATTTGCGTCCATAATAAGGGCTGTAGACTGCAACCGTCAAAACATGGTTAAAACTGCATCAGCCAAATAATCGCGGGCAATCGCAGTCTTGCCAAATCCGGCGCACAAACTATGTCGCAGCACATGAGCGCGAACAAACCCGGTGACCCGACCACGCTTGGCCGTCTGTACGGCCGGTCAAAGGGCAAAAAGCTGCGCGACGGGCAGGAGAAGCTGCTCGCCGAGCTGTTGCCGAAAATAGCAATTCCGAAAGACGGCCCAGTAACCGCAACGAAACTGTTTGCTGAAGATTGCCCATTACATTTTGAGATCGGCTTCGGCGGCGGCGAACATCTGGCCTATCGCGCGAATATGCTGCCTAACCACGGCTTCATTGGCGCAGAGCCGTTTATCAACGGCGTCGCGCAGGCGCTGTCGCATGTGGCGGATTATGACGGTATGGGCGCGCTGGCCAATGTGCGCCTTCATGCCGGTGATGCGATTGAGATAATGCAGCGCATTCCCGATGGCGCGTTAAGCTTCGTCTATTTGCTGCATCCCGATCCATGGCCAAAGGCCAAACACGCCAAACGGCGCATGATGAATGACGGGCCGGTTGATTTGATCGCGGCAAAACTGAAACCCGGCGGTGAATTTCGTTTCGGCACCGACCATCCGGTATATCTGCGGCACGCGTTGATGGTGATGGCGCGCGAAAAACATCGCGCCAATTTCAAATGGCTATGCAGCCGGCCACATGATTTCCTGAACCGCCCCGGCGGATGGCCCGAAACCCGCTATGAAGCAAAGGCACGGCGGCAAGACCACGAAGTCTGGTATTTCCGGTATCAACGGCAGTAATCCCGGCGCAGGCCGGGATTGCAGGTTTGCTGACTTCAGCCAAGACCGGTCCAGCTATGCCGATGCTGTGTGCCAAGGGCCGGTAATGGCCAATGTTTTTGTCGGGCTATAAATGTTCAGGAACATGACTTTGCCGTCCGGGGAGAAGCAGGCGCCTGCCGGTTCGGTTTGCAGCCTTATCTTTGCCAGATCATATACTGCACCTGTGGCGGTTACTCCGCGCAGATGATTATCCACGACGGCTGTATATTGGTCTTCGCACACGATAAGATCGCCCGACGGCGCCACCGTCAGATTGTCGCCATAGCTGTAGGTATCATGTTCCATACTTTCGAAGAACAACTGCAAATGCCCGGGCGATCGCTGTTCCCTGCTGTCCCCTTCATATAGCGATGGACGGTATCGCATAATTTGCCCCTCGCCCGCTGCGCCGCCGGAGGTGCAGGTGAAATACATCTCTCCATCGCCATACGTAATGCCTTCGCCGCGGGCAAAGCGGGCAGCACCTGCGCTATACCCGCGCATGCGCAAATCATCATCGGGGCTTTCCGGATTGTCGAGATCAATCCATGCCGTGCTGCGCCACGAACCGGGCGCAAATGTTGCGGCGTTCCGGTTGTCGGTTTCGCGCGAATGGCTTTTGTGCTGGAACGCCAAAGCCTGCAGCTTTCCGCCCTGTGCCAATTGCCCCGAAACATTGGGAATGAAACGGTAGAACAGGCTGTCGCTGCGGTCTTCGGTTAAATATACAATGCCTGTGCGCGGATCGACAGCGGCAGCTTCGTGATTGAACCGCCCCATCGCTTTCAGCGGCTCAGGCTTTGATAAAGCCGGGTTCGCTGCTGATACCTCGAATATATAGCCATGATCGCGGTCCACATCGCTGCCTGCGCGCGATACATCTTCTTCGCACGATAGCCAGCTGCCCCACGGCGTGGTTCCGCCAGCGCAGTTGCGAATGGTTCCGGCCAGACTTAAATGTTGGCGCAGCAGTTTCTGCCCCGTGGGATCAACCAGTAACGTGGTCGTGCCGCCGGGTAAGGGGCGGTTTTTCTCGGTGCGATAATCGTAGATTTCCTCCGGTGCCTTCTTGTCAGCAAACGGCCCGGTTTCGTCATGTTTGGGCTTCAGCTCGTGATTGCGCACCAGCGCGATATTGCCGTCCGGCATGGCAAAGGCGCCCATGCCGTCGGCACGGTCCGGCACAATATAGCCGTCGTCCATACGATCACCGAATTGGGATATTACGCGGTAGGTAAATCCCTTGGGCAGATCGATAATACCTGATGGATCAGCGATCAACGGGCCATAACCCTTTGCCAGTTTCTGAACACCGGACTTCGCCAACGCGCCTTTTGCCGCCAGCCCCGCCATCGCCACTGCCGTAAAGCCGCCTGTCATACTGCCAACGAATTGCCGTCTATTCAAAACCATGCGTAGTTTTCCTTCAGTCCAGATTCAACGCAGCTTTAACAGAATCCCATGATAGATATTTAAAATTCTGCGTCGCTTGCTTGGGCGTGTTGCTTTGCCCCGGCTCGCTGTTCGTTCCATCCTGCGCTACAAATATACCGCCGGGAAAATTCGGGCCGAAATCGCCTAGCATCAGCTCGATACCGTCGGTATCCGATGTGGCATCAATAGCGCCATCGGCTACTGCAAAGCGGCCCTTGAAGGCTTTGGTCTGCAGATCATAGACTGCATAGCTGTTATCGCCCTGGCTTGATGCGACCAGATATCCCGCGCCGCCGCCCGCGGTGGCGAGCGCCAGTCCTTCGACGTCTGCGGTCATCTCGCCTGCTTTCAACATTGCAAAAGGCATAGCAGCGGGCGCAGCATCATTCAGGTTAAAAGACCAGATACCGACATTTTCCTCACCCACATATAACATGTTGGTGGCCGTATCGACCACGCAGCCCTCGGCCTGTGTGCCGACGCGCATGCTGCGTTTGACAACGCCGGTAGGAACCGGTTTCGCCATATCCATAGCAACATCGAATATGCCGCCTTCCTTTGTTATCAGGATCGCGTTCAGTTCGGTCGCGCTGGCCCGCCCGAAACAAAATCCATACGCCTCCCCTGTCCCGGCAAAGATATCGGCCAATGGCGATAATGCTGCGGTTTGCGGGTTAAGAGTGAACAGCGAGATCTGCGGCTTGGCGATTTCGTTACGGTTGCTGGCGCCCACGATAATACGGGCCGTGTCACCATCGCCAGTCTCGCGAATATCGACATTGTTGATATTTCCAGCTGGCTGAAAAGACCGCTCCTTGCCCAACAGATCATACACATACAGACCTGCCTTCTTATCCGTCCCGACAATCAGGCTGGCGGAGGGCAAATCCGCGTTGCGCCAAATTGCCGGGTCATCTGCTGCATCATCGTTCGATGTGCCGACAATATCGGTTTCAACTATAGCGGCCACGCGCACGGCATCGGGCGCAGTGACATTCGGCTTTTCCACGACAGCACATGCCGACAGCAAAATGGCCGGAGTGATCAGCGCGGTATACTTCAATTTCACCATCAGAATTTTGCCTTTATACCAAATTTCGCGGTCCAGCTATATTCCTCATACTGCAACAGACGCTGCGTGTCGCCGCGTTGCTGATATGCGAAATAAGGTTCGTCGGTAATATTTACCCATTCGGCGAATATCTGGAAATTTTTGGTGATCTTGTATTTCGCGCTGGCATCCAGCTGGAAATGATCATCAACGATCCGGTCTTTATCGGCGCTGCCGCCCAGCTCGTCGAGATATTTATCGCGATACGTTCCGGCGACGCGGAAACTGAGCGGTCCTTTTTCATAACCCAATACTGCATTAAAGGTATGCTTTGATGCCGCAGGAAGCGGTATTTCGCGGCCGTCAAACAGCGTCGCTTCGGTATCGGTATAGGTATAGTTTGCCTGCACCAGAAACCCGTCGAGCGGCGATGGTAGAAAATTCAACGCCTGACTGAAACTGAACTCGGCCCCTAGTACCTTCGCACGGTCACCATTTATGGCAGTTTCAACTTCTCTGTAGGTTATTCCGGGGAATGTCGGCGCTCCCGCCTCGCCCGCGTCAAATTCTGCATCAACGATGAAATCGGCAATATCCTTGTAAAAGAAATTCGCGGAGATCGCACCGTTCTGGCTGAAATAATATTCGACACCGGCATCCAAATTCCATGCCTTGTAAGGCCGCAGATCGGGATTGCCGGCTTCCAGTTCGTCATCATCATTGATCAGGAAATTCGGCGCAAGATCGCCAAGGTTCGGACGAATTATACTGCGATATCCCGCCAGCCGCAGCACAAGGTTGCGCGCCGGTTCAAACCGGATCGTCGCACTCGGCAGCCAGTTATCGTAGTTATTCTTGAAGCGCAGCGGATCGATAGCCAGCGTGTCTGCGTTCACTTGCGCGCCGCGAAGATCAGTGTTGGTGGCTTCATATCGCACGCCCGCAATTACGCGCAGCGTGTCACTGTCCCACCGGCCCAGCAGATATGTGGCAAGAATGTCCTCTTCCGCGCTGTAATCGCCTGCCGCAGAATCGAAGATCGAATCTTCGGGCTGCAATTCAAAGCTGTCAAAATTGTCGCGGAAGAAACGCGTTGGCGCGGTTTTGTCCGGCGTGGGGCCGATATCCTGAAAGCTGTATGTCTGTTCGCCTAGCACGTCGGCTAGCGTGTAATCCAATCCGTCGTCTTCGTAGAACTCGACGTCGAAATTGTATGATTTTTCGCGCAGGCGAGCCTTGAACCCGCCTTGCACGGTGAAATCGCCAGCGCCCATTGCAAAGCTGCGCGCAATATCGACGCGGCCGGCATATTCGGTATCCTGCGCGTCCGACAGTTTGGTCAGCTCAATATCATTGAGTGCGTAGCGGCTGGGATCATTCGCGATGTCGGCGCCGGTGGGATAGCTGAATACCGGGCGCTGTTCATTACTGTAATCGAATAATACGCTGACGCCGTCGTCGTTGAAACGCTCGCGGAACTGCGTGGGATCGACCGATCCGTTCTCTAGCTCGGTTGATTTGGCCCAGCTTGCCGAATATTCGACATTCCATGCGCCGCTGTTTGTCTCGCCGCCCACAACGATCGAGCGGATTTTTTGGCTCTCGTCACGGTCTTTTACGTCACGTTCGATCTGGACGCGCCCGTCGGCATCGTCAAATAATGCGCTGGTGGCGGTGGCAACCGATGGCTCTTCGCGGAATTCAAATGTCGTGCGACGGCGGAATTCCTGATCGTCAAACTGGCTGTATATTCCGCGGGCATATACAGTCGTGCTGTCATCCACGCGGTAGTCAAAACTCAGCGACGCACTGATCCGTTCGCGTTCGACGTCATAATCGCGATACTGAACCTCATCGGCATAACCAAAACCGTCATCGGTTTCGCTCCAACCGTCAGCTTCGATATTATCGGTTTCAAACTTGCGGTTATAGTAGGAAAGTCCGCCGGCAACGCCGAAATTATCGGTCAGCTTGGTCGAGAAATCGACGCTGGCCTTGGGCGATATCTCGTCGCTCAATTCGTTATAGCTGCCTTCCAGCTTTACCGAAAACAGGTCTTTCTTGCGGTCAAAGGCGCTTGTCGTATTGATCTCGATCGAAGCGCCGATCGTGTCGGCATCCATATCGGGCGTAAGCGATTTTTTGACCTCGATCGATTCGATCAGGTCGCTCGATATAACGTCGAGCGCAACCGAACGCACATCGGATTCGGGCGATGGCAAACGCACACCGTTCAGCGAGCTGCTGTTCAAATTCGGATCAAGTCCGCGCACCGATACAAACCGGCCTTCGCCCTGATCGTTCAGGATGTTGATACCCGGAAGACGCCGCAGCGATTCTGCGACATTCTGATCTGGAAACGCGCCCACGGCATCGCGGGTCAGCACGTCGGATACACCGTCGGCGGCGCGTTTGCGTGATAGCGCGCTGGCCTGATTGGCAGCCTGCCCGATGACGAGAATATCGTCGGCCCCGAAGCCTTTCAGCGCGATGTCCGCGATGACATCCCCCGTTTGCAGAACGGTGATCTGGCGCGTGGTGGTTTCTGCGCCGACATAGCGCGCCTCCAAGGTATAAGTTCCGGCTGGCACGTCAGGGAAACGGTAAACGCCGCCGCGCTGCGTTTCGGCTGTGCGGTTTAGCTCGACGATTCGCAGCTGCGCGGATTGCAGCCCCTGAACGCCGCTGTCATCAGTAACTGTTCCGCTCACGGTGCCCGCAATAGCCGCAGCAGGTGCGGTAGATGCGAGCAAAACGGCGAGAGCAGCGGTGCGGCGAAAATTGGTTTTCAGTATCATGAGACCTCCTGTTGTTGGAGGTGCCTCTATGTGCTGACTGTTTCATCTGAATGACGGTTTTATGTCAGATCATGACGGTTTTATTACAGTTTTGTGAATGGCATTGATCATACAACGCCAAGCCGCGCAATGTCCGGCTTATTTACCGTGCCGATCAATGTGTCGGATGTTCGCCGGTATCCACTTTATCAACCCATTCGGGGAAGAAACTGGGCATACGCGCTGACCATCCCGGTGCAGTCGCGGCGGCTTCGCTGATCGATTGCAACAGCATCTTGCGCCGTTCAGGCGGCAAATGCGGCATCGACGCCGCGGCACAGAATGCCGCTGGCAGCCATGGCCGCGTCTCCGCGCCCAAGATACGTTCGTATAAAAATCTATAGGAAGCGAAGCAACCGATCCGCCCTTGCCCCAAATCAAAGGCGGAAACGGTTGTCAGCGGCGCCATGAAAAATTCGGCATCTTCAATCGCGCTGGAGCCAGGGGCCAATTCGCGGATTTCAGGTAACCTTTCATATATACTCTGCTGTGCTTCAATGCTGGCCGCCTCGATGCCATCACGCGACCAGAGCGCGACTGCATCTTTGCGGTCAAAGGCAACATCGAGTGAGCGGCGAATATATCGCTGTGCAGCCGGGCTAAATCCTGCAAATTCCTTAATCTCGGCCAATGTAACGAAGCCGGGCGAAATCTCATTTTGCTGTGCCATATTCATTTTTCCCTGTTTGACCTGCCGAAGCAGACAATTGGAATGTGACATGATTATGGTTAGCAAATGGTTAATCGCTGCGAATCTATTTATTTACCGCATGATCATAGTGAGCCGCTGGCCCCGATTTCCGGGCTTTTCCGCTATATCAATCCTGCCAGCGGACTGGACGGATCGGCATACATCCGGCGCCCCATGCGCCCCGAAAGATACGCCTTTCGCCCCGCCTGCACCGACAGTTTCATTGCCTCTGCCATCATTACCGGGTCTTTCGCCTCGGCAATCGCGGTGTTCATCAGCACGCCGTCACAGCCCAGTTCCATCGCCACAGCGGCATCGCTCGCGGTGCCAACGCCCGCATCGACCAGAACGGGAACAGACGCGCCTTCTTTTATCAGGCGGATCGTCACGCGGTTCTGAATACCCAATCCGCTGCCGATCGGCGCGCCTAGCGGCATGACAGCAACCGCGCCAGCATCTTCCAATTGTTTCGCAGCGATTGGATCATCGACGCAGTACACCATCGGCTTGAAACCTTCGTTAGCCAGAATTTCGGTGGCCCGGATTGTTTCGACCATATTAGGATACAGCGTCTTCGCCTCACCCAGCACCTCCAGCTTCACCAGATCCCATCCGCCCGCCTCGCGCGCCAGACGCAATGTGCGGATCGCATCATCGGCGGTAAAGCAACCCGCCGTATTGGGCAGATAGGTATAGTCTTTCGGGCTGATATAATCGGTGAGCATCGGCGCGCCGGGATCAGAAACATTCACGCGCCGCACAGCCACGGTAATTATCTGCGCGCCCGAAGCCTTCAACGCCGCGGCATTCTGTTCAAAATCCTTATACTTTCCAGTGCCGACAATCAGCCGAGACGAGAAAGTCTGTCCAGCAACGGACCATGTATCCAAATGTGATTCTGTCATGGAAAATTCCCTAACCGCCGCCGACGAAATGCACAATCTCTAGCGCGTCACCATCGCACAGCGTCACGTCTCCCAACCGGGAACGCGGCACAATTTCCAGATTGCGCTCCACTGCGACTTTGGCCGGATCAAGATCAATCGCGCGGCACAGATCGGCGATAGATGAATTTGGCTCCACCTCACGGGTATCGCCATTTAGCGTAATTGATATCATGTCATTCCTTGTCATCGCGTCCACCCAATATTATTCCGCGCTGCGCAAATACAACTGGTTGCTGCCGGATTATACCGACTGATTGTGCGCGCGTAATTGCCATTTGCACCTGTTCCGGGCAACTTCTATAGCAGCGGGCATGGAAACAATATTTATTCTGAACGGGCCGAACCTTAATCTGCTCGGGATGCGGGAGCCGGATATTTACGGCTCCGAAACACTGGATGATATTGCCGATATGCTGGAAGACCAGGCACGCGATCTGGGCGTCGCAATAGATATGCGGCAATCGAACCATGAAGGGCATCTGGTCGATTGGCTGCAAGAGGCGCAGCGCGACGGCGCAAAGGCGGTGCTGCTGAACGCTGCGGCCTACACGCATAGTTCGATTGCGCTGCATGACGCGATTAAAGCCATTTCGGTGCCAGTGATTGAAGTGCATCTTTCCGAACCGAAGCAGCGCGAGGAATTTCGCCATATAAGCTATGTCGGGATGGCTGCGCATAGCTGCTATTCAGGTCATGGCGCAAAATCTTATGCGCTGGCGCTGGACGCGGCGGCAAAACTTTGACAAGAGCGACAGCGTAAAGGCGCTTAAAGGAGCAGATTTATATGGCCGGGAAAACGGGCGGGAACGCGATACAGGTGGACACCAAACTGGTTCGCGAGCTTGCGGAAATGCTGGGCGAAACCGGCTTGAGCGAAATTGAGGTAGAAGACGGCGACCGCAAAATCCGTGTATCGCGCGCGATGACAGCTTCAGCCCCGGCCGCTGCTGCAGCCCCGGCCGCTGTAGCCGCACCGGCGCCTGCCGCTGCTGCGCCCGCTGGCGGGGCTCCTGATGCTGCGGCGCAAGCTGCAAACCAAGCCCCGGCAAACGCACTGCCATCGCCGATGGTCGGCACAGCCTATATGTCATCGGAGCCGGGCGCGGACCCGTTTGTAAGGGTGGGCCAGAAAGTATCCGCTGGTGACACGGTGTTGATCGTAGAGGCGATGAAGGTGATGAACCCGATTACTGCGCCTGACGCTGGCACAGTCACGGCCATTCTGGTTGAAGACGGACAGCCTATCGAGTTTGATCAACCGCTTCTGGTCATCGAATAATTCGGGGGCAGAGCCATGGCAATTGAAAAAATCCTTATCGCCAATCGCGGTGAAATCGCGCTGCGTATCCACCGCGCTGCGCATGAGATGGGCATCAAAACGGTCGCGGTTCACTCGACCGCCGATGCTGAGGCGATGCATGTGCGGCTCGCCGATGAGGCGATTTGCATAGGGCCGCCGCCTGCCATAGACAGCTATCTGAATATTCCGGCGATAATTTCCGCAGCCGAAGTCAGCCATGCCGATGCGATTCATCCCGGCTATGGCTTCCTGTCGGAAAATCAGCAATTTGCCGAGATTGTTGAAAAACACGAAATTGCTTGGATCGGCCCGAAGCCTGAACATATCGGGACGATGGGCGATAAGGTGCAGGCGAAACGCACCGCTGGTGCTCTTGGCCTTCCGCTTGTCCCCGGCAGCGATGGCGCGATTGAAGATGTCGCAGAAGCCAAACAAATCGCAGCGGATATAGGCTATCCGGTTATTATCAAGGCGGCATCGGGCGGCGGCGGACGCGGCATGAAAGTCGTCGAGACCGAAGCCCAGCTGGAATCACAGATGAAGCAGGCAGGCACCGAGGCCAAGGCTGCATTCGGCGACGCGACTGTTTATCTCGAAAAATATCTCGGCAATCCGCGCCATATCGAATTTCAGGTGTTTGGTGACGGCAAAGGCAACGCCATCCATCTGGGTGAGCGCGATTGTTCGTTGCAGCGCCGTCATCAAAAGGTTCTTGAAGAAGCACCGTCGCCCGTTCTCTCCGACGAAGAACGCAGCCGGATGGGCGAAATCTGCTCAACCGCAATGGCCGATATGGGCTATCGCGGCGCGGGCACCATCGAATTTCTGTGGGAAAATGGCGAATTTTATTTCATCGAGATGAACACGCGGTTGCAGGTCGAACATCCGGTGACAGAGATGATCACCGGCATGGATCTGGTGCGCGAACAGATCCGCGTGGCCGAGGGCAAACCGCTATCGGTAACGCAGGATGAGATCCGCTTTGAAGGCCATGCAGTCGAATGCCGGATCAATGCCGAAGATCCCAAAACATTTATGCCGTCGCCCGGCACAGTCACCTGGTATCATCCGCCCGGCGGCCTGTTTGTGCGCGTCGATAGCGGGCTGTATCACGGCTATAAAGTGCCGCCTAATTATGACAGCATGATCGCCAAACTGATCGTATACGGCAAGACGCGCGAAGGATGCCTGATGCGTCTGCGCCGTGCCTTGGATGAATTTGTTATCGAGGGTATGAAGACGACCATTCCCTTGCATCAGGATTTGCTCGACGATCCGGATTTCCTGAACGGTGATTATACGATCAAGTGGCTTGAAGAGTGGCTGGCCCGCGACGGAGCTGCGCAGTTGCCAACGGAATAGTTGGCCACACCCGCATCACGGCAATCACAGGTCCGAAATTGCGTTCGTTCATAAAAATAGCTCCTTTCCTGAATATTTACGCATTGTTCAGCATAGTGTCAGATCATTGCCGATATACCATTGAGCATAGAGAGACGTGCTGATGCCCGGCGCGTATTTGACTTAGGGGTTTACCCATGACGAACAGATTATTCATTGCCGGATTGCTCGCTGCGACTTTCCTGGTTCCCGCAAAAGCCGATGCTGCCGAGGCGTTTGCTGCGCCTGCGGCCACTGTTAGCT
>ENA-ORXM01003131-ORXM01003131.1-marine-metagenome-genome-assembly--contig:-NODE-3131-length-17162-cov-15.063682_pt1 | contig 17162 bp, 15 predicted proteins | sample MGYA00237867_ERZ511480 | MGnify/ENA primary metagenome ERZ511480 (study PRJEB26309, sample SAMN06266103) | marine metagenome | isolation source: Algal blade | place: United Kingdom:Sidmouth, United...
TGGTAGTGAGAGTGAGACTTGAACTCACGACCTCAGGATTATGAGTCCTGCGCTCTAACCAGCTGAGCTACCCCACCATACCAATAGTCGCGCCGTATAGAATAAAACGCTGGGTCTGCCAAGCTTTTATATCTATCAATTCACCGCGCTTTGCCGAGATTTTAAGATACAAGGCTATTTAGACCAAAGTTTGTAGATATGCTTGATATGTCTGTCTTAATCCATCTTTTAGCGAAAGACTCGGCGACCATCCCATTGCCGTTAAACGCGCACTATTCATGAGCTTTCGCGGCGTTCCGTCAGGTTTCGTTGAATCAAACTTAATTTGGCCTTCAAAACCGACACTCTCTATAATCATTTTGGAAAGATCTGCGATTGTGACTTCAGAGCCAGAGCCGACATTCACAATGTCATGGGTGTCATTATATTCTAAAATATGGATCAAAGCGCGCGCGCAATCTGTGACATGTAAAAACTCTCGCAAAACCTGACCTGTGCCCCAAACCGTCAATCTTTTCTCACCCGAGATCTTCGCTTGATGGGCGCGGCGAATGAGGCCAGGAACAACATGCGAGTTCTCAGCGTGGTAATTATCGCCCTCGCCGTATAAGTTTGTCGGCATAGCGGAAAAGAAGTGCGAGCCATATTGACGGCGATAGGCCTCGCACATTTTCAACCCTGCGATTTTCGCAATCGCGTAAGGTTCATTTGTTGGCTCAAGCGGGCCTGTTAACAGCGCGTCTTCTGACATGGGTTGGGGGGCGAGCTTTGGGTAGATACAAGACGACCCTAAACATAAAAGGCGTTCGACACCAAATTTATGCGCGGCATGAATAATATGGGTTTGAATGGCGATATTATTATAAATGAACTCTGCGGGATAAGTCGCATTGGCGTGAATTCCGCCAACATGTGCAGCCGCCAAAAAGATCACATCTGGGCGATTTTGATCGACCCAGCTTTCAACATCTGCTTGGCGCGTCAAATCAAGGTCGGCACGCCCGACTGTCAAAATCTCTACAGAATCCTGTGACTTAAGCTGACGCACGAGCTCCGCGCCCACCATACCCGTATGCCCTGCAACCCAAATCTTTTTACCCGAAAGGTTATAGATTTTTTTCAACATGGGCTAAACTGTTACGTTTGATTTTAAATCGGCCACCATCATTTCAGAGACCAGCTCATCAAAGGTAGACGTTGCGCGCCACCCCAAGACTTTCTTCGCCTTACTTGGATCGGCGATCAATAAATCGACTTCTGTGGGTCTGAAATAGCGCGGGTCAATTTCGATCAATACCTCGCCTGTTTCAGCATTCTTACCGACTTCTGCCTCGCCTGCGCCTGACCAGTCGATCTTGATATCAACATAGGCAAAGGCGCGTTCCACAAAGTCACGCACGGAATAGGCTATGCCCGTACCAAGCACAAAGTCGTCAGGGGTTTCATGTTGCACGATCCGCCACATGCCTTCGACGTAATCACGCGCATGGCCCCAATCGCGTTTTGCGTCAAGATTACCTAGATACAGCTTTGACTGCGTGCCGTTGACGATTGCGCTGACGGCGCGTGTGATTTTCCGAGAGACAAAAGTCTCTCCGCGCAGAGGGCTTTCGTGATTAAACAAAATACCGTTCGTGGCATGAATACCGTAAGCTTCGCGGTAATTGACCGTAATCCAATAAGCATAAAGTTTCGCCGCCCCGTAGGGACTGCGTGGATAAAACGGCGTCGTCTCAGATTGCGGGACTTCGGCGACTTTCCCAAACAGCTCTGACGTGGATGCCTGATAAAACCGCGTTGTCTTTTCCATGCCTAAGATTCGAATGGCTTCTAATAATCGTAATGTCCCAATGGCGTCAGAATTAGCGGTATATTCGGGGGTCTCAAAACTGACCTGAACATGAGACTGCGCGCCGAGATTATAAATCTCGTCAGGTTCCGTGTTTTTAACAATTCGGATGAGATTGGTCGCATCCGTTAAATCACCATAATGCAGCACAAAGCGCGGGTCATCGTCCTGCGGCTCTGTATAAATGTCATCAATGCGGCCCGTGTTAAACGAAGATGATCTGCGCTTTATGCCGTGAACAACATAGCCTTTCGAGAGCAAGAGCTTGGCCAAATAGGCCCCGTCTTGCCCTGTAATCCCGCTAATCAGCGCTGTCTTTGCCACATATCACCTTTAATTTGCTCGTATTGTGTAGGGCTTGGACATAAAGCCTCGCCCCCACACTCTCAAGCAAAACATAATGTCAAAGCTGTAAGCTCAACACACCCGCTTATGTCGCAGCACTCCATTCCGCTGCGAGTGTTTCCAGCGTTTGCTCGACTTTCACAACAGAGGCCTCTTTAACATGGCCAAACCCACGGATTTCATCCACGGCCGCCACTAGCCGAACGGCCTTAGCGTGATTTTTAGAAGAAAGCCCCGAAAGAAGTGTTTCAACACGCGCTTCAAAATCAGCAATCAAGCGACGTTCCATTTTCCGCTCGTCTGTGTAGCCAAAGATATCAAGCTTTGTGCCGCGCAGACCTTTCGCTTTTGCCATGACCTTAAACGCGCTGAGCATCCAAGGGCCAAATTCGCGTTTGACCAAATGACCCGTATCTTTATCGCGCTTACCCAGCAAAGGCGGGGCGAGATTAAGTTTGATTTTGTAACCATCTGAGAATTGCGACTGCAACGCTTCGGTAAAGGACGGGTCCGTATACAGACGCGCAACTTCATACTCATCTTTATAAGATAATAGCCGCGAATATTGTATCGCCACTTCGCGCGTCAGATCGCTTTTGACCGTGTCAGGAATGTTTAAGGCATTTTCTGCCGTATGTACCCGACTGATAAGGTCTGTATATTTTTGCGCCAATTTCGCATTTTGATAGCCCGTTAAATGCGTCCGCCGCATAGCGAGCAATTCATCGATTGGCATAATACGCGGATTTTTCAAACTCCGGTCTTGGGGCAAACGGCTCTTGAGGACTTCGGGATCATGCGCCCACATCCGACCCGCCTCAAACGCCGCAATATTGGCCTCAATCTTTGCGCCGTTCAGTTTAATCGCACGCGTCAAAGCCCGCATAGACACGGGCACAAAACCAAGTTGCCACGCGGTCCCGAGGACAATCATATTTGAATAGATCGCGTCGCCCATCAATTTTTCAGACAAGACCTGCGCATTTAACTGCGTCATATCATGTGCCAATGTGCCGATATCGCCGAGCATGGACGTTTTAGAATAAGATAAATCCCGCGAAGACAAATATTCAGCTGTGGGTACGATTTCCGTATTCATCACAACATGTGTGCGGTCATGTCCAAACAAAGCCATCACGCCTTTATCATGGGTCACAATGACGTCGCCGCCGAGGACAATATCCGCTGATGCAGGCGGCACAGAGCCTGAACGAATGTCGTCAGGGTCGCGGGCAATCCGAACATGGGACGTCACCGCCCCGCCCTTTTGCGCAAGTCCTGTTGAGTCGAGCGTACTCGACGCGCGACCATCAATATGGGCCGCCATACCGATGAGGGCTGAGATCGTTGTCACGCCCGCGCCGCCAATCCCTGTCACGACGATATTATAGGTCTCAGGCAATTCGACATGTGGCGGCAAAGGAATTGCCGCTGAATCAAACACGGGAAGCGGCGTTTTTTTAGCTTTAATCTCGCCGTCATAAACGGAGACAAAGCTCGGACAAAAACCCTTCACGCAGGACATATCCTGATTACAGGTCGACTGATTGATAACGCGCTTAAGACCTGAATCCGTCCATGTCGGTTCAATCGATAAACATTGTGATTGCACGGAACAGTCACCGCAATTTTCGCACACGGCAGGATTGATAAACGCGCGCGCAGGCGCTTGTGCCATCAAACCGCGTTTACGACGGCGGCGAAGTTCAGTTGCGCAGGTTTGGTCATAGACCAGAACCGAGACGCCTTCTGTCTCGCGGAGCATTTTCTGCACAGACATCAGGTTTTCGCGGGGCTCAAGCCCGACACCGTCAGGCAATCCAACGCCTTTATACCGCGCCACATCATCGGCCACGACCACAATTTTACTCACCGCTTCGGCTTGGAGTTGTGTGACAATATGCGGAACACTGCGGCCTGCAAGCTCTGGCGTTTGTCCGCCTGTCATGGCCACTGCGTCATTATATAAAAGTTTATAGGTTATATTGGCACTTGCCGCGACTGCGGCTCGGATAGCGAGTGACCCTGAATGCGAATATGTGCCGTCGCCCAAATTGGCAAAGACGTGTTTTTCATCTGTAAACGGCGACATGCCCACCCAAGGCACACCTTCGCCGCCCATTTGCGTGTGCATATCCGTGTCGGGATTATGCATATTAGCGAGGAAGTGACAGCCAATGCCCGCAAGTGCGCGGGAGCCTTCTGGAAGCTTGGTCGAGCTATTATGCGGACAGCCTGAACAAAAGAAGGGCGAGCGTATATTGCCCTTTTCGCGAAGCCCTGCTTTTCGCGCGCTCTCGATAATATTTTCAAAATAGGCCTCGGCTTGAGTGGCGTGGCGCCCTTTGGGAAAGAAATCATAAAGCGCGCGGGCAATGCTTGGCACAGGTATGACGTAAGTATCTGGGAAAACCTCGCCCTTGGCTTGGCGCTTTCCGTAAATACGCGGCTGGTCTTTCTTTGGAATATCGTATAAAATCGCCTTTAATTGGTCTTCGATAAGCGGACGTTTATGTTCGACAACAATCACAGAATCGAGACCCTTACAGAATTCTACAATCCGTGTCGGCTCGAGCGGCCAGGTCATGGCGACTTTAAAAATAGACAAGCCAAGCTTTTCAGCGCGCTCTTGCGTCAGGCCAATCGCGTCCATCGCCTCGTATACATCACGCGACGCACGGCCCGTTGTGACAATCCCGACCTTGCGTTTTGTGCCACCGAGGATTTGTTTATCCAAACCATTCAGGCGCACAAATTCCATCGCGGCAGGCAGTCTTTGCTGACGGTGGACAATTTCTTTTTCCGCGCGGCCATCTTTGCGTTTAATAAAACGCGCATCTGTCAGCTCTGGCATATCAGGGGTTTGAATTTCAATTCGGTCATCATTCACATCGACCACAGACCCGCCGTCCATCGTATCCGCAAGCGCGATAATCGATGTCCAACAGCCTGCAAAACGGCTCATAGCTATGGCGTAAAGCCCGTAATCTAAAACCTCTTGAACTGTCGCAGGGTTAAGAACGGGGATTTCGCAATCCATCATCGCAAATTCAGATTGGCTCGGCAGGGTTGAAGATTTACATGTTGGATCATCGCCAAGCAAAGCCACCGCGCCGCCTTTGGGCGCAACACCTGAAAAATTGGCATGTTTGAACACATCGCCCGACCGGTCAACGCCCGGCGCTTTTCCGTACCACAGGCTAAACACACCGTCATATTTTGCACCGGGGAAGAGCGCTGTCTGTTGCGATCCCCAAACAGCCGTTGCCGCGAGGTCTTCGTTTAAGCCTTCGTGAAAAACAATATGATGATCATCCAAAAATGTTTGCGCCAGTGAGAGTTGTTGATCATAACCGCCGAGGGGTGAACCCCGATAGCCCGAGATATATCCGGCCGTATTAATGCCTGCCTTCAGGTCAATTCTTTTCTGGTCTAGCGGCAAGCGCACGAGCGCCTGAATACCCGTCATAAACGCGCGCCCTTGGGTCAGGGCATACTTATCTTGCAAGGTGACAGTTTCGTGTTTCATAATAATCCCCAAGCTCCGCAGTGAACCCATTTATGGCCCGCGCCTTTAATATTAGATTAAATTACCCTAGAACGTGGCGATAACTGTTGCGTATATGACCTATAATTTGTATTTATAAGAAAAATATTCTATAAAAACAAAAAATACGGGGTTTAACATGCGCGAACAGATTGATGGCATAGATGCCAAGATTTTAAACCTTGTTCAAAGCAATGCTGCGCTATCCGTCGCGGATATCGCCGACAAAGTCGGATTATCCTCTTCGCCGTGCTGGCGTCGGATAAAGCGTATGGAAGAAGTCGGCATTATACAACACCGCGTAACGATTTTAGATCGCGCGAAACTTGGTCTTGATTTCGAAGTCTTTGTGGCGGTGAAACTTGCCCTACCCAACCGCGCCAATATGGAAAAATTCGAAAAAGCCGTGCGTATAATGCCCGAAGTCGTGCAATGCGCGGTTGTCACAGGGGCGGTTGATTTCATGCTCCGCGTCGTCACTAAGGACATGCATTCGTATGAGGACTTCCTACGCGAGGTTCTGCTCAGCATTGATCTGATTTCAGATGTGCAATCCCGTATTGTCCTGCGCCAAAGCAAGGACACTTACGCCCTGCCGCTCAATCTGATTTCAAATGCTGTGCCGCGCGTTTAAATCTTACAACGCCTCTAATTTCGGCTTGAGTCTATAGCCAGATATTATAAAAGTCCTGCACATGGCCTGCATGGCCTTGTTATACCTGCGTTAAAACGCTAGGGAGCGCGCTACACGACTTCTGACATAAAGACTCCCGCCATGATACAATCGACCCTCACCGCCTTTGCGGAAAAGATTTCTATTCCTGCGCGCAGGCGTGAAGGCCCGATGACGTTTACGCCGAGCCGTATCAAAATCGAAGTTCTAGCAGGGCTAACCGTTGCCCTCGCGCTTGTCCCCGAAGCGGTTGCTTTTGCCTTTGTTGCGGGGGTTGAACCTTTAAGCGGGCTTTACGCCGCCTTTATCGTCGGATTGATTACAGCCATTTTTGGCGGACGTCCGGGTATGATTTCAGGCGCAACAGGGGCGCTCGCGGTTGTCATGGTCGCGCTTGTGGCCGATCACGGGGCTCAATATCTTTTTGCGACCGTTGTCTTAATGGGCATTTTACAAATTCTGGCGGGCATCTTTAAATTGGGGAAATTTATAAGGCTCGTGCCTCATCCTGTTATGTTGGGCTTTGTTAACGGCTTGGCCATTGTTATCGGCATGGCGCAACTTTCACAGTTTCAAAGCGCTCCGCCCGTCCGCATACCGGGCGAGCATTACGGGCCGTTCCACATATTAGAGGGGACATGGCTTACCGCAGGCCCGATGACGCTCATGCTTGGACTTGTCGCCCTCACCATGTTTTTAATTTGGGTCACACCTAAAATTACAAAGGCCATACCCGCCCCGCTTGTGGGCATTGGCCTCGTCGCCGCGATCGTCATAGGGTTTAACCTTGATGTCCCAAGTGTAGGCGATATGGCCTCGATTAAAGGTGGCCTCCCGCCGTTCAAAATCCCTATGGTGCCTCTAAACCTTGAAACGTTAGAGATCATTTTCCCATACGCTATAATTCTTGCCGCGATTGGTTTGATCGAGAGCTTGCTGACGCTTAACCTTGTCGGCGAGATCAAAGAAGAACGCGGCGGCGCGTCCCAAGAATGTGTCGCGCAAGGCGTTGCCAATACGGTCACAGGCTTCTTTGGCGGCATGGGCGGGTGCGCGATGATCGGACAGAGCATGATCAATGTGAAATCTGGGGGCCGCACACGCCTCTCAGGTATTTCAGCCGCGCTCTTCCTGCTCGCCTTTATCTTATTTGCGTCGCCCGTGATTGAACAAATCCCGCTGGCGGCATTGGTCGGCGTGATGTTCATGGTCGTGATCGGCACATTTGCATGGCACTCCCTGAAAATTATGACGCGCATTCCAAAAATCGATGCCTTTGTTATCATCCTTGTGACGGCTGTCACGGTTTGGGAAGATTTGGCCGTGGCGGTTGTCGTCGGTGTCATTGTGTCCGCGCTGGCTTATGCGTGGAATAATGCACGGCGCATTGACGCGCATACAGATGTCGAAGACGACGCGAAAGTTTACCGCATTCAAGGGCCATTATTCTTTGGCTCTATCGAAGGGTTTTCAGAATTGTTTGACGTCGCAAATGACCCCGACACTGTGATTGTGGATTTCAACAATAGCCGTGTCGTTGACCAATCTGCCCTGCAAGCGATTGAGAGCTTGGCCGCAAAATATACGCAAGCCGGCAAAGCGCTGCGCTTGCGCCACTTGACCCGCGATTGTCATAAACTTCTCAACCGCGCGGGGCAGCTTATGATCGATTCTGACGATGACCCTGATTACGCCTTAGCTGTGGATTACAGCGTAAAGACGGGGCGCTTTGGCGGCGCTCACTAAACCTAAATCAGGCACGAAAAAGCTGTCAGCCTTTTAAGGTGACTTAAAAGACGCGACCTCGTAAAGTTGTCATGTGATAAATGCGTCTAGGGCGCATTTAAAAATCATAAATAACAAGGGTGACGCATGAAAGTTGTTATGGTTGGAACGGGCTATGTCGGCCTCGTTTCGGGAACATGTTTTGCAGACTTTGGTCATGACGTTATCTGCGTCGACAAAGACCCCAAAAAAATTGAGATTTTAAACGCGGGCGAAATTCCTATTTTTGAACCGGGCTTACAGGCGCTTGTCGCGTCCAATGTCAAAGCCAAAAGACTAAGTTTCACCACCGATTTGACGGACGCTATGCAAGGCGCAGACGCCGTTTTTATTGCCGTTGGGACACCGTCGCGACGCGGGGATGGTCATGCAGACCTGACATATGTCTATGCTGCCGCCAAAGAAATCGCGACCCACATTCAGGGGTTCACAGTTGTTGCGACCAAGTCCACAGTTCCTGTTGGCACGGGTGACGAGATCCATAAAATCCTAAGCGAAACCTGTGACCCCGATCACTTCGCGGTTGTTTCCAATCCTGAATTCTTACGTGAAGGTGCGGCGATCAATGATTTTAAACGCCCCGACCGTGTGGTTGTAGGCCTTGAAGACCCGCGCGCGCGGGCTGTGATAGAAGACCTCTACCGACCACTCTATATAAATAAGACCCCGATTGTTTTCACAAGCCGCCGCACATCAGAGCTTATTAAATACGCGGCGAATGCATTCCTTGCGACCAAAATTACATTCATCAATGAAATGGCGGATTTGTGCGAAGCCGTCGGCGCGAACGTCCAAGAGGTCGCGCGTGGTATTGGACTGGATAACCGCATTGGGTCAAAGTTTTTGCACGCAGGTCCAGGCTATGGCGGATCATGTTTTCCCAAAGACACTTTGGCGCTGACGAAAACGGCTGAAAACTACGATACAGAATTGTCGATTATAAATGCGGTCGTCAGCGCGAACACACGCCGCAAAACATTTATGGCGGAAAAAATTGTCAAAGCCTGCGGCGGCGATATGAAGGGTCTTAAGATCGCGATCCTTGGACTCGCCTTTAAACCCAATACAGACGATATGCGCGACTCGCCGAGCCTGACAATTATCCCGTATCTCCAAGAGCACGGCGCGAGCGTCTCAGCCTATGACCCAGAAGCGATGGAGAATGCGGAAACACTTTTAAATGATGTAAGCTATGCAGAGGGCCCGTATGAGTGCGTGGACGGCGCGGACGCCGTGGTCATCCTCACCGAATGGGATCAATTTCGCGCGCTTGATATGCGCCGCATTAAAACGCTTGTGAAAACACCGCGCCTGATCGACCTGAGAAATGTTTATGACGACGCCTATATGAATGGCCAAGGGTTTGAGTACACATCTATTGGACGCTGACGCCTAAGTCAGAGCCTTTTAGATAAGACGGAAGCTTTCAGGCGCACGCACGCACGCCCCACTCCTCTTTTCACATTACGACACGGCTTTTTAATGTATTGTGGCTATCAGGCCTTATGATACGATTTTTTGCAGACCTGACAATAAAGTCGACCTTTGTGTCCTTTGCGCTTTTTTTCCTGTTTTGGTTTTCGCTAAGCTTCAGTACGCTAGATAGCAATATGGCAGCACTGGCGGCGTTCTTAGGTGTTAAGATGCTCTCGCCATTTATATCAGGCGGCACAGCGCTTTGGCTTGTTATGCGAGACTAATCGGTCTTGGTTATCCAACCGCCGCCGAGTGTCCGTCCTGCACTTTCTGTTGGCGCATAAAACACACAGGCCTGCCCCGGCGAAATCCCAAGTTCAGGTTCTTTCAATTCCACCAAGAGTTCCCCGTCAACAAGGCGAAACACAGCATCTGTGGGTTGTCGCGTTGAGCGCACTTTCACCTTAACGGATTGCCCCGCGAGGTCTGGGCCGTAAGTTCCGTAGCCAATCCAGTTAATGTCTTTCAACCAAATCCTTGATCGGTGCAGCGCGTCGCGCGGCCCGACAATGACCTGTCCAGCGTCCGCGTCAAGGCGGGTCACAAATAGAGGTTCCGCACCAGAGCCGTCAGGCAAGCCAAGGCCGCGTCTTTGACCAACTGTGTAGTACATAACGCCGCGGTGCTGTCCCAGAACGCGTCCATCCATATGCACAATATCGCCCGGCACAGCCGCGTCGGGACGTAATTTTTCAATGACATCCGTATAGCGGCCCGTGGGCACAAAGCAGATATCCTGACTATCAGGCTTGGACGCCACGTTCAGACCCATCTCGCTCGCCAGTTTCCGCGTTTCTGATTTATCCATATGTCCCAGCGGGAAGCGTAGGAAATCCAACTGCTCCCGCGTGGTTGCAAACAAGAAGTAGCTCTGGTCTTTGCCGTAATCATGCGCGCGGTGAAGCTCTGGGCCGTCCTCGCCCATAATGCGTTTAATATAATGCCCTGTCGCCATACAGTCCGCGCCGAGATCTTTGGCGACCGTCAGCAAATCGCGAAACTTCACAGTTTGATTACACCGCACGCAGGGGATGGGCGTCGACCCTTTTAAATAAGTGTCAGCGAAATCTTCCATGACAGCGTCTTTAAACTTACTCTCATAGTCCAAGACATAATGCGGGAAGCCCATCATTTCAGAGACACGCTTCGCATCGTAAATATCTTGACCCGCGCAACAGGCTTTGGCTTTTTGGATGGCAGCCCCGTGATCATAAAGCTGCAAAGTCACCCCAATGACCTCATATCCTTCGCGCGCAAGCAACGCCGCGCATACAGAACTGTCCACACCGCCGCTCATGGCCACAACCACACGGGTTTGGCCTGGTGTTTTGCCAAAACCTAAAGAGTTCAGAGACTCTGGCAAGTCGCTTGAAACTAAAATGCCTGAGGAATTTATGTTTTCAGTCTTATTCATAAGAGGAAATTGCTATTTAAAATTTAGTTCAGTGCGCATTCAGAAAGTTTCTGAGTTTTTTTTCGCAAGTTTATGCGCTGGATATAAGCGCGAATCTGTTTCGAGTCGAGACATGTTAAGATTTCCACGATAAAAACGCCCAATAGAATCAATATGTTATTGCCTCTGTAAACCTTCATTAACAATAAAGCCGATTCTATTAACCTTCGTAAACATTTGTTTTTATTGACTTTTTTGAAATCCATTTAAACTCTTTTTAACCCGTCCTGTGTACAACTTCTATCATCGGAAAGAGATAATAAAAGGGGCGTCTTAAATGTCTGAAAGAAGATCAAAGAGAGAGAATGTGGTGATTGGCCCAGAGGGCACACCGCTGACACTCGCTGATTTACCAAAGCCTAGCACGGTTCGCTGGGTCATTCGCCGCAAGGCCGAAGTTGTTGCCGCTGTTAGGGGCGGTCTCCTCACCTTGGAAAATGCGTGCGAACGTTATGGTCTATCAGCCGAAGAGTTTTTATCTTGGCAGAGATCAATCGAAGCCCACGGCTTAGCGGGTCTTAGAACCACTCGAGTTCAACAATACCGCTAATAAGTTTATATTTCGAACTGTGAGAACCGCCTTTTAAAGGCGGTTTTTTTATATCCACGCATTGCGAAGGCTTTAATTCTGCCTAAGGTGCGGTAATTCAATTCCGTCCCTTTTGAGACAAGACCAATTTATGAGGGCCAATAGGGCAAAGATTATGGATCAAGCGACTTTAGAAAAGCTTTGGGAAATGGGCCCTGTCTTTACCGAACAAACCCCGCATGCTAAAAAATTGGGCATTAAGTTTGTGTCAGTCGACAAAGGGCGGTCGACAATCTCTTTGCCGTATAATGCCAACTTAATTGGCGACCCAGATAGCCGCGTGATTCACGGCGGCGCCGTGACCACATTGCTTGACCAAGCCTCTGGCCTTGCAGCCATTGCAGGCTTTGACAAGCCGCGCATGGTTGCGACCTTAAACCTCTCTATCGATTACATGCGCCCTGCGACACCCGGTGAAACCTTATTAGCGCAAGCTCATTGTTATAAGGTCACGCGGCACATCGCTTTTGTACGGTGTATCGCGCATGACGGCGACCCAGATGACCCCGTCGCCACGAGCCAAGCGACATTCATGGTGACGGTACCCCAATCGCGCGCCAAAAAAGCTTCGCACAAAGCTAAAGAGGCACATGATGGATCCTGAAAAAATTAAACGCGCTTTTGAGCGCCTGCCTTACGCGAAAACACTGGGTATCAAGCCTGTCTTTATGGGCGACGAAACAACCTTGGTTCTGCCGTTTTCAAAAGACAATATTGGTAATCCCGTCTTGCCGGCTTTGCACGGCGGCGCACTTGGTGGCTTTTTAGAAATGACCGCCATGATGTGTGTTTTAATGGAAGATGACGCGCTGAAAGTTCCCAAGACGATTGGCATCAATATTGACTTCTTACGGCGCGGTAAACCCGTCGATACATTTGCCAGAGCAGAACTTTTCAAAAAAGGAAACCGTGTCGCAAATGTACGTGTGACCGCGTGGCAAGAATCGTTTGACGCCCCCATCGCGACCATGCACGGACATTTCCTCATGGCTGCCAAAGACGACAGCTAAATAAGATGAGCGCGGGGCCATCAGCTCAGACTTTGACACGCAGACGTGTCTTTGCGCAAAGCTGGCCAATTATGCTCGCAAACGCCGCCGCCCCCATGGTCGGTTTAGTCGACACAGTCGTCATAGGTCGGTACACGAACACCACAGCCCTTGCGGGTATTGGCCTCGGCGCCGTAATTTATGGGATTGTCTATTGGGGGTTTGGCTTCCTGCGCATGAGCACGGCGGGGCTTGCCGCCCAAAGCGACGGCGCGGATGAACAAGGTGCCGTGCAAGCTCATCTTGTGCGCGCCATCCCCATCGGGATTTTGATTGGCCTCATTATCCTTGTCACGCAGACATGGCTTTTATCAGGTGCGTTTAAAATCTACACGGCGAGCGATACGATCGAGGCCTCTGCCGCGACCTATATATCGGCACGGCTTTGGGGCCTCCCTGCCACGCTTGGGTCAATTGCCCTTATGGGGTGGTTTGTCGGGATTAGCCGCTCTCCGCTCGCTTTGAAAATGCAAATTGCGCTGAATGTCGTAAACGCAATTCTCTCGCCGCTCTTTGTCATCAGCATGGGATGGGGGCTTTACGGTGTCGGTCTGGCCTCTGCGATTGCAGAATGGTGCGGCCTTGGCGCAGGGCTGTGGCTCGCGGGAAATGAAATTAAAAAGCGCGGTGGTCTGCGAAAAGACGCTTTGACAAAACAGGCCTTGCTAGACCCTTCAGCCCTCAAAAGGCTTGGGATTACCAATAGTAATATTTTCATCCGCACGCTGTCTTTGACCATTGGATTTAATTTCTTTGGCAATGCGGCGGCGACCCAAGGCGAAGTCTTCCTCGCGGGTAATCATATTCTAATGCAGTTCATTACCATGACAGCCCTCATTCTGGATGCGTTCGCGCATACGGCAGAGGCTGTTACGGGACGTGCCTTTGGGGCCAAAAACCGAAATCAATTTAATAGGGCTGTGCGACTGACAACAGAGTTTTCGATCCTCTTTGCCTTTATTTGCGGCGCGCTTATTTATCTAGGCGGGCCATTTGTGATTTCTATCCTGACCAAAGATCCTGCCGTTATAGAGAGCGCACGGACATATCTGCCGTTTTGTGCACTCGCCCCTATTGTCGGCTTTGCCGCGTGGCAAATGGACGGCATTTTTATAGGGACGACACAAACACGCGCCATGCGCAATGCGGGCATTGCGGCGGTCATTATATATATAGGGGCACATTACACCCTAGAACCCCGTTTTGGGGGCTACGGATTATGGGCCGCTTTCCTTGTATATTATATTGCGCGCGGCCTCACCTTGGCCGTGTATTATCCCGGTATCAAAAAACAATTAGAACCAGAGCTTGTAAACTAGCCTGTGCCAACGGCCTCATTGAGGGTTGCAAACCCGTCTGCTTTCAGACGTGTGGCCAGATCGCGTTCGATCTCTTTGACAAGGCCTGGTCCTTTATACACCAGAGCAGAATAAAGCTGTACCGCTTTCGCGCCAGCCAGAATTTTTGCGTAGGCCTGCGCGCCATTACTAATACCGCCAACCCCAATCAAATCAATTTTGCCTTCGCTGGCCACAGAAAACGCGCGAAGCACTTCGGTAGAACGCTCAAACAAAGGCGCTCCAGACAGGCCGCCGCCCTCAGTCCTTTGCGGGTCTTTCAAACTCTCGGGACGTTCAATCGTCGTATTCGAAATGATAATCGCGTTCATACCATATGTGCGCGCTTGTTCAGTGATACGGTCAACATCGGTAAGCGCAATATCTGGCGCGACTTTTAAAAATATTGGCGCACTCGGCGCGTCGCCCGCCAAGGTCGCGCGGGCTTCAGAAATACGCCCCAAAAGAGCTTCCATTTCTTTTTCGCCTTGCAGGTCGCGCAGACCGGGCGTGTTGGGGGAGCTGATATTGACCGTGAAATAATCGGGCAGTCCCCAAAGCGCGGTCAAGCCTGCCACGTAATCTCCGACGCGGTCTGTACTGTCTTTATTTGCGCCTAAATTCGCCCCAACGATGCCCCCTCTTGTTCGGCGCGCCTCTAGGCGTTGTTTGAAAACGTCCAGACCTTCATTATTAAAGCCCATACGGTTAATCACCGCTTGGTCTTTTGTTAGGCGAAACAGGCGCGGTTTAGGGTTTCCGATTTGAGGTTTCGGCGTCACTGTTCCGCATTCAACAAACCCAAATCCTGCGGCGAGCATTGCATCTGGGGCTTCGGCGTTTTTATCAAACCCTGCCGCAAGGCCGATCGGGCTTTTGAGCGAGAGCCCTCCAACAATAACCGACAAAGCCTCTGGCGGCGTGCCAATTGCAACGGGGCCAAGGCCGAGTTTTAAGGATTTAATCGTTGCCTTATGCGCCGCCTCTGCAGGCAAAACACGAACAAGGCGTGTGGCGGCTTTGTAAAAGCTCATGACGACGTCTCACTTTTTAATGCGTTAGACTCAAATATGTAACGTCCCGCCGCGTTCGGTTTAAACATCGCAAATTTAACAATAGCTGTTAGCGGCAGGTCTGCGTACAGGTGCGGGAATTTTGCCCCGCCGCGCGAGACTTCAAATCGAATATCCTCTTTGACACGTTTCAAATCAAGCTGAGCAATCACAACATCTGTGCCATTCGTGTAATGCTTATCGAGCGTGCCTTGAACCTGATCCTCACTAGATAAATGAATATATCCATCTTGGACGTCCACAGGACTGCCTTTGAAATGTCCTTGAACTTTCAATAATTCCCATTCGTTCAATTGGAAAATTTTGTAGGCGGTCTCGTTAGACATGGACGCCAGCTCCTTCATTCGCACAACATTATAGCATTGATTAAAAAAGAGCGCACAGAATTGCACCCCCTTTCAAAGCCTAATCACGCTCAGGCGGTTTCGACTCGCAGAAGGTTTAACACACGGTCAAACCGAGTGTGACTCATAATTTTGAAAGGGAAAAAAATGCGAAAAACCGCACGGAAAGAAAGGGCCTTAAAGTCAGGCCTCATTATTGCGGGACTTGCGTCCGCCCTCCTCGCGCCTGCGACAGGTTTTGCACAGGACGCGCAAATCTCAGAACTATCCTCTATTGTCGAAAGCAATCAGGCCACGACAGCCTTTGTCTTTAACACATTGCTTTTCTTGATCGGCGGCACCCTTGTCATGTGGATGGCCGCAGGCTTTGCCATGTTAGAAGCAGGCCTTGTGCGAACGAAAAACGTATCCATGCAGTGCCTTAAAAATATCATGCTCTACTCAGTCGCAGGGATTATGTTCTGGGTCGTCGGTTATAACCTTATGTATACAGGCGTTGACGGCGGCTTCATAGGAAGCCTTAGTCCGTATAGCTGGCCAGAAGCAGGCGGCTCTGAAGGCGGAGATTATTCCGTGGCCTCTGATTGGTTCTTCCAAATGGTCTTTTGTGCGACCACGGCCTCTATTGTGTCAGGCACGCTCGCAGAACGTATTAAATTCTGGCCCTTCATTATATTCGTCGCAATCCTGACAGGCATTCTCTACCCAATTACGGGTTCATGGGAATGGGGCGCAGGCTGGCTTGACGCAAAAGGCTTCTCTGACTTTGCAGGGTCAACGCTTGTCCATTCGGTTGGGGGTTGGGCCGCATTATCCGGTGCCATAGTTCTGGGCGCACGCGCAGGCAAATACGGAAAAGACGGCAAAGTGACGCCCATGCTCGCCTCGTCTATTCCGCTCGCAACCCTCGGTACATTTATCCTTTGGATGGGTTGGTTTGGATTTAACGGCGCGTCGCAACTTGCACTTGGAACCATTACAGATGCAGCGGACGTTTCAAAAATCTTTGCTAATACAAACCTAGCAGCCGCAGGCGGTGTGGTTGTCGCGGTCATCCTGACACAACTGATTTATAAGAAAATCGACGTGACTATGGCGCTCAACGGTGCCTTGGCAGGCCTTGTGGCGATTACGGCAGAACCCCTGATGCCAAGTGCATTTGCATCAATTATTATCGGCGGCGTTGGCGGAGCAATTGTTGTCTTCACAGTGCCCCTACTCGACAAATTGAAAATTGATGATGTTGTCGGCGCGATCCCTGTTCACTTGGTCGCGGGTATCTTTGGAACATTGGTTGTTCCCCTGTCTAATCCTGACGCAACATTTGGCGTGCAACTCCTTGGTGTTGCTGCGATTGGCGCTTTCACCTTTGTCGCCTCCTTTATCATATGGTTTATCCTAAAACTTGTCTTAGGAATTCGGGTCTCAGAAGAAGATGAATATGCGGGTCTTGACCAATCCGAAGTCGGTATCCCCGCCTATCCAGAGTTTGTCAAAACATAAACCTTAAGGGTTGGGGCAGAACGCCCCGACCTAGACTTTCCCCTCGCACTTCATAGCAAATATTTAGCTTATGATACTGCGATTACCTTGCCCGGCTCACGCACATTATATGTGCAGAGTCGGGTTTTTTTTGTATAAT
>ENA-ORXM01003132-ORXM01003132.1-marine-metagenome-genome-assembly--contig:-NODE-3132-length-17162-cov-4.550541_pt1 | contig 17162 bp, 12 predicted proteins | sample MGYA00237867_ERZ511480 | MGnify/ENA primary metagenome ERZ511480 (study PRJEB26309, sample SAMN06266103) | marine metagenome | isolation source: Algal blade | place: United Kingdom:Sidmouth, United...
CCTACCAATCCTAGTTCAGACAAAAGAGAAAGTACTCACGCCAAAAGAAAATCCCCCCTCATGCTCCTAGCTGAGCTACAAGCTCCCTAAACACACTGCTCGTTCCTACTTACCACCGCGTGGCGAAGCTCGTTCCTACTTACCACCGCGTGGCGAAGCCTAAGCAATACGAAGCGTTAGCTGAGTAAATCCTATAATCCTTTAAATCCTACCAATCCTAGTTCAGACAAGAAAAAGTACTCATACCCATTCCCGATTCCCTCCTTTAAATGTGCGCTAGACATTTATCCTTTGCTATCACAATAAAAAAACCGAATAAACAAATCACCAAATAAACGCATAAACATCTATACTTCCTCATACAAAAAAAGGACGCTGCTCATACAAGCAGCATCCTTTTTTCTCTAAGCATTCGTCGCAAGACAGAACTACTGCAAAGAAACTTGCTTCTCTTCGATCAATCTTCTGATATTGATAAGCGCGTATCTCATTCTTCCGAGGGCGGTATTGATACTGACTCTGGTCAATTGAGAAATTTCTTTGAAGCTCATATCCGCATAGTGTCTTAGGATAACGACCTCTCTTTGTTCTGGAGGAAGCATATCGACCAACTTTCTGATCTTATCATGGGTCTGAGACTTCATGATGGTATCTTCAGCATTATCTTCATCGATCTCAAGCACTTCGAAAATATCGAAAGCTTCGGTTGGGGCAACCGTAGGTCTTCTTTTGTTTCTTCTGAATTGGTCTACGCACATATTATAGGCAATACGTAGAGCCCATTGAAGAAACTTTCCTTCGTGGTTGTATTTTCCCTTTCTTAGGGTATCGATGATCTTGATGAAAACTTCTTGAAATAAATCTTCTGCGGCTGCAGTATCTTTGACAAAAAGGTAAATTTGTGTGTAAATCCTTTGCTTATGTCTATTTAAAAGCACCTCAAATGCTTTTTCATTTCCTTCAAGGTATGAGACAATAAGTTGTTGATCGTTCAATGATGTAACTTGCATAACTATCCTGTTTAAATGGTGCTTATTGCTAAGCAGAATTATAATAATAGTGTAGAAGTTACAACCGTATAGGCAAGATAAATTTAGTTAATAAAATAAGATGAAACACAAACTGTTCCAATATGATCTGAATTTAAGGGAAACCTCAATGAATATCCACTACATTAAGGCTATTAACAAAATCTTAACCTAATCCTTAAAATTATACTTGTTCTGATAACATTATATAATACCCTTATAAAAACTGCTTACATAGCGCATAATCTTAATATGCTTTTCCTGAATTATATAAAGAGAACCTCTTAGAATCAAATTGGTATAATACCTTAACAATTGCCATCTTTGATGTTTATATTACTTTGAATCGATTTATGGCAGTTTCAGCAGCAAAGAAGAAAGCAAATCAAGCATTGAAGGAATTTATCCTTATAAAAGGGGCGAGATCCAATAATCTGAAGGACATTGCCCTTCAGATCCCCAAAAATAAATTGGTGGTCTTCACGGGTGTATCTGGTTCTGGCAAATCCTCCTTGACCATGGATACCTTATATGCAGAAGGTCAAAGACGATATGTCGAGTCTCTTTCTTCTTATGCCAGGCAATTTCTCATGAGAATGAAGAAGCCTGAAGTTGACTACATAAAAGGCATCTGCCCAGCCATCGCCATAGAGCAGAAAGTCAGTACTAGAAATGCCAGGTCAACTGTCGGGTCTTTGACGGAGGTCTATGACTTCTTAAGAATACTTTATGCAAGAATTGGCAGGACCTTCTCCCCTGTTTCTAATAAGGAAGTTAAAAAACACCATGTCGCAGATGTGGTTGATTACATCCATTCTTTTAAAGAGGGAGAAAAGATCCAATTGTTTATTCCGCTTTCGCAGAAATATGAAGATAGAACGCTTGAGAATGAATTTAACTTATTGGTACAAAAAGGATTTACGAGGGTTCAGTATAAAAAGGAACTGGTTAGAATAGAAGATCTGTTAGAAGACAAGAAGCTGAAGCTGAAAAAGTCCGTCAAGGATCACATCAAAAGCAACATAAAAATACTGATAGATCGATTTGCCGTAAAACACGATGACGAAGAAAATCGAAAGAGAATTGCGGATTCCGTTCAAACGGCCTTCTACGAGTCAGAGGGAGATTGTATTGTCGAGCAGATGAATGGCAAGAACGTTTCTTACAATAATAGATTTGAACTGGATGGGCTCACCTTTATTGAGCCAACCCCACAGCTTTTTAATTTCAATAATTCCTTTGGTGCTTGCCCAAAATGTGAAGGCTACGGCAAGATCATGGGGATCGATGAAAAGAAGGTCATCCCATTTGAAAATAAATCCGTCTACGATGGCGCCATTGCTTGTTGGAGAGGGGAAAAGCATGGTCAATACTTGACCGCATTTTTGGGGGTAGCTCATGAGTTTGACTTTCCAGTGCACAAACCTTACAAAGAGCTTAGTCGTGCTCAAAAGAGGCTGCTCTGGAAGGGCAATGATCACTTTTGGGGAATTGATGCCTTTTTTGCTGAGCTGAAAGAAAAAATTTATAAGATCCAAAATAGGGTCATGCTTGCTCGATACAGAGGCAGAACCACTTGCTCTGAATGTGAGGGAAGAAGAATCCGAGAAGAAGCCACTTATGTAAAAATAGATGGCAAGGATATTTCGGAACTTGTAGAATTGCCAATCGATGAGCTGCTTCAACATTTCAAGAAATTGAAACTCAACAAACATGACGCGACCATCGCAAAGCGATTGCTTCTAGAAATTGAAACGCGCCTTGAGTTCATGATCAATCTAGGCTTGAACTACTTGACCTTGGACCGTATATCTTCCACCCTGAGTGGCGGAGAAACGCAGCGAATAAACCTGACTAGAACATTGGGTTCCAACCTCACCAACTCCATGTATATTTTGGATGAGCCTTCAGTCGGTTTGCACCCGAGGGATAGTGCCCGTTTGGTATCTGTATTGAAGGCATTGAGAGACCTTGGCAACACGGTCATCGTTGTGGAGCATGAAGAAGACATCATAAAAAGCGCGGACTACCTGATCGACATAGGACCTGCTGCCGGCATCAATGGTGGAGAAGTCGTTTTTGCGGGCCCCTACAAAGATATCTATAAGGATGCTTCTGATAGTTTGACTACCATGTATATGAATGGCAAAATGTCAATTCCCGTCCCAACTGGAAGAAGAAAATTCAATAACAAGATCGTGGTGAAAGGGGCCAGCCAAAATAATTTGAAAAACATTGACGTCGCCTTCCCGCTAAACACATTGACGGTTGTGACGGGAGTATCAGGATCGGGAAAAACTTCTTTGGTCAAACACATCCTCTACCCTGCCCTAAAAAAGCACCTCAACGAGCCCTACACCGTTGCCCCAGGATCGCATGAAAAACTCGAAGGAGACCTCAACAGGATCACCCAGGTAGAGATGATCAACCAAGCAGCGATCGGCAAATCTTCTCGATCAAACCCGATCACCTACGTAAAAGCTTACGACCACATCAGAACTTTGATGTCCAACCAGCAGCTTTCAAAGATCAGGTCTTTCAAACCGAAGCACTTCTCCTTCAATGTCGACGGCGGTCGTTGTGAGACCTGCAGCGGTGAAGGGGAACAATTGGTAGAGATGCAATTCCTCGCGGACATCAGATTGGAGTGTGAAGAATGCAAAGGCAAAAGATTTAAAAAAGATGTACTTGAAGTCAAATACAACGGCAAAAACATCTACGACATTTTAAACCTCAGCATCGACGAGGCTCTAGAATTTTTTGAATCAGAAAGAGAGATCACCGGAAAAATAAAAGCGCTTCAAGACGTTGGTTTAGGATACATCAAACTCGGTCAGTCTTCGAGCACCCTCTCTGGCGGAGAAGCACAGCGTGTCAAACTGGCTTCGTTTCTATCAAAGTCAAAAACCACAGAACGCATCTTTTTCATCTTTGACGAGCCAACGACCGGCCTACATTTTCACGACATCAAAAAACTCCTCGAAGCCCTAAATGCCTTAGTCGAGAAGGGCCACACCGTCCTTGTAGTCGAACACAACATGGAGGTCATCAAGACGGCCGATTGGATCATTGACCTTGGCCCGGAAGGCGGCAAAGGCGGCGGCAACCTCCTCTACGAGGGAACTCCCGAAGATATGAAAAAGGTGAAGGGGTCATTTACTGCGGAGTATTTGAAGGAGAAGGTTTAGTTGGGTAGTTGATAGATTGTTGTCGGATGTTAGTTCTTCTTTTTTTGACAGCTGATATTCTGTAGGCCGCCGGACGCGGCGAGCGTATTCGACGCGTGCCAGCGAAGCTATCGCGTTTGACTTTTTCTAGGCTGCCAGAGACAGCGATTGTACCGACGCAGACGGGAAAGTACTTACGCCCGTTCCGGTTCTCTTCCTTCGATGTCCGCTGGACATCGAAATTTGCTTTGCAAATTATCGGGCGTTCATCCTAATCATCCTAGTCCAGACCACTTTTAAATTTTACATTTAGAATTTAAAATTTAAAATTTATCAGTTTATTTCTCTCCCAGGTAGTCTCCCAATTTATACGCATTAATAGCAAGCAGATCGCGCCACCTATTCTTAGAAAGCAAAAACAAGATCTTTTTTCCGGAGGTGCCGGCTTTTACAAGGTGGATGACACCGGTAGAAAAGATAGGGCGTTCGTTGATATCGATTTTTTCAATATTGTGCCACGGGTAGCGGTAGGTTTTTAGGTAGTTAGTGGCATAGACAAAATCTTCATCCATATCGATCCTTTTGATCTTAAGGATGGTGGAGAAAAAAATGATCAACCCTATTATTAAGAACAGAGGTATACCGATGAGCATTGTCCTTCTTGGGATCCCCCCGTAGAAAGGTAGGTCCGTAAGATAGACTGCCAAAGTAAATACACTAAAAAAGGAAACCCACATGGTGGGGAAAGCTACCCGCCAAAATAATGTAAGAGAAGAGGAAACTTGTTTTGCCATTTTCTAGGTACTTTGTAGTTCTTTTTTAGCTTCATTTTTTTGTACTCTTTTCGCGATGATGATACTAATTTCGTACAAAAAATATAATGGTATTCCGATCAAAAATTGGGTCACTACATCTGGAGGTGTCAGCAATGCGGAGCATAACAAAATACCTATGATGGCATGTCGTCTATACTTCTTCATGTTTTCTGCCGTCACCAATCCTAACTTTGCAAAGAAATAAACGATGACTGGCAATTCAAAAATGATCCCAGCGGGGACGGTGAACATCACGAGGTAACTTATGTAAGAAGCCAAGGTAGGTTTGTTGACCACTTCTGGCAGATTAAAGCTCATCAAGAAATTCACGCCAAACGGCGTAATGATGTAATATCCAAATAGAATCCCGGTCAGAAAAAGAAAAGAACAAATGGCAACAAAGCCTTTTGCCAGTTTCACTTCTTGTTCGTACAAACCCGGTTTTATAAATTTCCAAAGTTCGTACAAAATATATGGGAAAGCCAGTATTATCCCTGACACGATGGATATCTTGATGGCGGTGATAAAGGTTTCTCCAAAACCTACGGCGATGACTTCAAACGCTGTTGGTGTGATGCAAAGCTTGTCCCCCATACCAATGGCATTGGATAATTTGCAAAATATTTTAAAAGAGAAAAACCCTTCTTTGGTAGGTGCCATGATCACGTGAGCGAAGAAACTCTTGTGAAAAAGAAATAGAGCGATAGCAAATACAACAACGGCAGCAAGAGAACGCAGAATATGCCATCTCAATTCCTCCAGATGATCCAGGAAACTCATTTCTCCCTGTTCTTCTAAACTATCAACATCTACTTGGTCTAATGCCATTTTTATTATTTACCACTACAAAAATATACTTCTTTTGGCAAAAAGTACCTCCTTTGAGGATACAGTTTAATAATAAGCACATAGTAGCAGCTTCTAGGTGTAGATTTCCAGTAGGTTTTGGGATTATTTTCGAAAAAACTTAGAAATAAGGGCTACAAAATGAAAAAGAACTTACATTTGACGGCATAACACATTTGTATTGGAATTAGCTTTACAAGTTGGAATTTTTGTAGTCGCATTGGCTGGATTGGTCAAAGGATCGGATTGGTTTATTGACTCTGCGGAGAGCATTGGCCTTAGTTTCGGTATTTCACCTTTTATCATTGGAGTTACGATTGTTGCTTTCGGCACATCCCTTCCAGAATTGGCGACTTCCATTTCTTCTGTTTTACAAGGAGAGTCTGAGGTTGTGGTAGGAAATGTGGTTGGCTCAAACATAGCCAACATTGCTTTGGTGATGGGATTGGTAGCTGTGACTGTTAGGATGATCCGATTGGACTATAATATATGGCACAATGACATGGGCTTTTTACTTGGCTCTTCATTTTTGCTGTACTTTTCTGTTTGGGATGGATATTTCAGTATTTTCGAAGCCATCATATTTCTCATGGCGCTTCTTTTGTTCTTATGGTATAGTTTCACTGATTCTGAAAACAAAACAGACGAGGAGGAGGAGGATCAGGATAAAGAAAAGATCACAACCAAGACCTGGATTTTATTACTTATCGGCGGACTACTTGTTTGGCAAGGTGCTGACTGGACGATCAAGTCTATTTCAGCTATGGCTAAAATGGCGAGTATAAGTCCTGAGATCATAGCATTGACAGCTGTGGCTATTGGTACCTCTTTGCCAGAAGTCATTGTAAGTGTCGGCGCTGCAAAGAAAGGTAAAACTTCAATTGCTATTGGAAACGTACTTGGGTCCAATATTTTTAATACTTTCTTTGTAATGGCTATCCCGTCTTTCTTCGGCACTTTAGAAATCCCTGAAAAAGTGATCACCTTCTACCTACCTTTCATGATCGTGATGACGATTCTCTTTGCGGTCATGACTTCAAATAAAAAAGTATCTCAATGGGAAGGCTATTTGTTGATCGTCTTTTATTGTTTTTATTTGGTGACGACGATCTCTTCTATTTAGGGGTTGGTTATTTGTTTATTCGTTTATTCGTTTATTCGTTTATTCGTTTATTCGTTCTCCTCGCTGTCGCGAGGTGAACTAGGTTTATTCGTTTCAAATGGTGCTTTTTACTATAATACGAATGATCCCAGCGGGATCAAACTATGTTAGCCTGACCAATATATGCAATTCCTTACGACCTCAGAGAGGTCGCATTATAATTCCTTTTTCCAAAATCGAAATTCATCTTTTAAAAAAATCAAGTTTTTTTTAGAACGTGAAGAGGCATCCTTCTCTTTTCCCGAAGGGATGCCTATGGTACAAGAGAAGGACAGCCTGCCCGCCGAAGCCTTCCTTGATCTCTGTAGCTTTCTTTGATCTCTGTAGCTTTTAGCGAAAGAGATAGCGAAAGAGATAGCGAAGGAGATAGCGAAGGCTGGGAGGATGAGTTAATAATCAAGTCAAACAAAAAACGCCCTCATGGCATACTGCTCATGAAGGCATTTTTAGGTAAACAGGATATCTTAAGTATTCTTTGTTTTACGATCGCTAAATATTTGCAGCGGAGGATGATTACCTCTTGTTAAAACCTGCGCTAGAATAAAGTACTTCTTGAAAGTTCTCCCACTCTTTTTCTTCACCTTCTATCTCAGTAACAACTGGATCGTTAAAAAAAGTGTCAAATTGTTTTTCATAATCTGAACGCCACAATTTAAAAACGGATTCATCTCCTACTTTAGTATAAAAGGAGGTCACTTGTCCATGTGCTGCGTATCCGATCATCATGTGGGTATTGGTGACGAATACCTTCGGGTCATGATAAACTTTAATTTCATTACAAAAAGAAGGGTTTATCAATTGGAGTAGGGTTGATACTTTTTTATCCTTATCGGTAATGGTTGCCAATTCGAAATAGCCGTAGCCATTTTCGATCATTAATTTATTGTAGCCATTAAAAGACCAATCGGCTGGGATCACATCAGTATTATTTGATCCAAAAGAATTTCTTGAATTTTTTTGTGGTAGGATCATGAATGCAATTTCATTGCTGCTATAGTTCATGATGTGGCCATCTACTTGTAGACTGACTTTTGAAATAAAGCCATTTTCGCTTTTTATTTTTTTGATCTTACCTTCCATGCTTTGCCCGTCCAACAAGGTAAGGTAAGCAGTTTTAGATTTTGAAAAGTTTTCAATGGGTTGGATAAAGTATTGTGCCGATGCACTCATACTGAAAAACAAGATCGCCAGGGAGATAAATAATTTGTTGTACATAAATTTAGTGTTATGTGATTAAATAATTGTAAATCTCCGATCTTATCTTTTTTAGTTTTGCCAAGGAATCCCTTGGTGTGTTTTAAAATAATTTATTTCTTGTCTATTATATTGGATGCAATGAATCGTACATCTATCAACTAATCCAATAATGCTGTATAGCGAAAAAGTAATGCATCTATTTTGAGAAATGTGGTTTTTTAAGATTTCTTTAACTGTTTAATTTTTGGTGGTAGGAGTCCGATGGGTTGAAACCCATTGTTGTAGTAGGTCCATATCCGATGGGTTGAAACCCATCGTTGTAGTAGGTCCCACCCCTTCAGGGTTTTGTTTATTTTCAGTAAATCCGATGGGTTGAAACCCATCGTTGTAGTAGGTCTCACCCCTTCAGGGTTTTGTTTATTTTCAGTCATAACCTTGACTAGATTTAACAACATAAATTTTTTTGCTTGAACATATATTTCTCATAGATCTATGCCATATACCCCATAGGGGTAATTTTTCTACAGCGATGGGTTTTAACCCATCGTTGTAGTAGGTTCCATATCCGATGGGTTTTGTTTATTATTATTAAATCCGATGGGTTGAAACCCATCGTTGTAGTAGGTCCCACCCCTTCAGGGGTTTTGTTTATTTTCAAGCATAACCTTGACTAGGTTTAACAACATAAAATTATTGCTTAAACATATATTTCTCATTGATCTATGCCATATACCCCAAAGGGGTAATTTTCCTACAGCGATGGGTTTTAACCCATCGTATATGAAATATATAAAATCACGAACCCTGTAAGGGTGACTTTATTTTCAGGCATAACCCAAGTCAGGTTTAACAACATAAAAATTTTGCTTAAACATTTATTTCTCATTGTTCTATGCCATATACCCCAAAGGGGTAATTTTCCTACAGCGATGGGTAAAACCCATCGTATATGAAATATATAAAATCACGAACCCTGAATGGGTGACATTATTAAAACAATTTTAAGTGACGCAAACACCCGCCGGGATTTATCCCTATGACAATTATTGATCTATAACATTCCCTACCTTTCCAATACCAAACACATCATTCATGAAAAAGTAAAGCCCCATGGCATGCGAGAACTTTTGATTATCAAGATCAAAGTACCCTCGTACATCAAACTCCAATCTCATATTCTTTTTGATGTCTTTATGGATGCGGAAACCAGCATTTAAAAAACTTTTAGAATCTACCGCATTGGTGACGCCAAACTCGCCTTGATTGAGAAGGAGATACTCACCCATAGGAGCAATGAAGCTATCGGCATACCAATAAGCTAGGTTGAAAGCGAGATTTTTGTGATTCAGATAAGCCTTAAGGTAGATGGCGTAGCCTTGGTCAAAAGCTTGGGCGTGGACCCCAGTTTCTGGAAGATTCAAACCATTGTATATATAGAGTGCTTGATCAAATTGCCAAGAAGTATTTTCGCTTAAGGTGTGTGTCAGACGAAGTCCAATTTTGGTATTGAGTATGGAAAGAACGGGGTCCGGAGAGGTATCGATCTCGCCACCATAATGAAACAACATGGTTTGAAAGGGGATGCTCAATTTTAACGACGCATATTTCAAAAGTTCATATTCCACGTTTGCCCCTGCGGTCCATTGCTCCTGAAAAGAGTCTCCTCTTAAGATAAATTGATTCCAGGCGATCCAAAAGTCAGATCTTATTTTTGGCTTTTGCCAAAGGAGTTGCAAGCCGTATTCGACATTATCTTGGTAGAAGTTATCCACTCGATAAAGCGGTTCGTCGAGGTCGTGATTTAAGTTGCCATAAATGGAACCAAGAACCAGATCTAGGTCCTGAGTTAACTTTTGCTGTACCGTAAAGATCGGTATGGTCTTAAAAAAATCATCTTGTCCGGAATACTTTTGTAGAAACACGCCCGCATTGATCCGAGTGCCTTGGGTAGCCCAATATTCTAGTGTCGGTTTGAAAGTAAAACCTATGCCTGTGAAACCATCCGTAAAATCAGAATCAAATTCATTGTTCTTAACAAAAGAGACTGACTCTAAGCGAATGTTTATTGCTTGGCTTGTAGAATCCTTCAGTAATTCTAAGGTTTTAAAATTTTGGGCTTCGAGCGTAGCCATTCGGCAACAGCCAAAAACCAAAAAAACAAATAAAGACCTAAAACTCATAAAATAAGCGCGTATTTCAGTCTTAAAGATATAGGAAAAATGTTTTAATATTTTTATAAGTCGAATGGTGGTATAAAACGGTAGAATAGCTAATTTTCTTTACCTTTGGGCCATTAAATAAGTTATGCTCACATCACTATCAATACAGAATTACGCGATCATTGAAAGCCTTGACATTACTTTTTCAAAGGGCTTAAGCATCATTACCGGAGAGACCGGTGCCGGAAAATCTATTTTATTAGGTGCTATGGGGCTGATCATGGGTAAACGTGCGGACACCAAAAGTCTGCTCAATGATGAAAAAAAGTGTATCGTCGAAGCGCATTTTTCGGCTGAAGCCAAAAGTCTGAACACTTTTTTCGAAAAGCATGACTTGGACTATGATGATGAGGTGATCATCAGAAGAGAAATTGCACCTTCTGGAAAATCCCGTGCTTTTATCAACGATACACCTACGAATCTTAAGACGCTACTAGAATTAAGTAGTCGGCTCATTGACATGCATCAACAGTTTGACAACCTGAGTATACACACCGATACTTTCCAATTAGATCTTATCGATGCGCTTGCAAACAATGGTAAGAAACGGTCAGAATATCTTAAAGCATACGATGGCTACAAGAAAAACATTCAAGAACTAAATGACTTGAAAGCGAGAAATAGTTCGGCAAGTAAGGAGTCGGATTTTATCAGTTTTCAATTAAAAGAATTGGAAGAGGCAAACCTTGTTTCTGAAGAGCAAGAAAAGTGGGAAGAGGAACTGAAAATGAATCAAAGTTCTGAAGATATAAAAGGAGCGATCAATATGGCAACTTCCTTGCTCTTAGAAAATGACAACTCTGTGCTCAACCAACTCAAGACACTGAGTAATGCGCTGGATCCATACAAAACGATGAATGAAGATCTCAAAAGGGTTCATGGGCAGATCAATAACAGTGTATACGAATTGGAGGATGCTGCGGTGACTTGTTCGGACAAAACAGATGAATTTGAATTTGATCCAAAAAGAATTTCAGAGTTAGAATATCGCCTAGATCTGCTTTATAGGTTGCAAAACAAACATCATGTAAAATCTGTTGCAGAGCTGATCAACATCCAACAAAATTTTGCCGCACAATTGGGAGGATTTGGAGATCTGTCAGAAGCAATTTTGGCAAAAGAAAAAGAGATAGAAAAGCAGACTGCCAAGCTTGAGAAAATCTCTGTTGAACTTTCAAAAAAGCGAAAAGTCGAAGCACCAAAATTTGAAAAGAAAGTTATCAAACTTTTGAAAGAACTTGGGATGGAAAATGCAGCTATAAAAGTGGACATTCAAAAATTAGTCAAATTCAATGCAACTGGTCAGGATAAGGTGGAGTTCTTATTTAAAGCAAATAAAGGGGGTAAATTTCTGCCACTAAAAGACGTTGCTTCTGGGGGAGAATTATCGAGACTAAATCTGTGTACCAAATCTATTGTTGCCGGCAACATGGATCTACCGACTTTGATCTTTGACGAAATTGATACAGGAATCTCTGGAGACGTTGCTCTAAAGATGGGCGGGATCATAAAAAAGTTATCCAACAAACATCAAGTGATAACGATCACACATTCTCCTCAAGTGGCTTCACACGCAGATACTCATTTGTTTGTGTATAAAAAAGATGAAGACGGTAAGACCAAGACCAATGTAAGATTGCTTACAGAAAAAGAAAGGATAAAAGAGCTTGCAACGATGCTTAGCAAAAAGCCACCTTCAGAATCTGCCTTGGGAAATGCCAGAGAGCTTTTGGGAATGTAAATTCCTGAAAATATATTTTTTAAAACGTGTAAATTCTAAATAACTAAATTCAAATTTTCAATATGGCCAACCAATTATTAAAAGGAAAACGAGGCATAATTTTCGGAGCCCTAGACAACAATTCCATAGCAACAAAGATCGCAGAGCGATGCGTTGAAGAAGGAGCAACCATCGTCTTAACAAATGCACCTGTTGCCTTGAGAATGGGTGAGATTCAAAAAATTGGAGAAAAACTTGGGTCTCAAGTTATTGCAGCAGACGCGACCAGTGTTGAAGACTTGGAAAACTTAATTGATCAATCCATGGAGATCCTTGGAGGCAAACTTGATTTTGTCTTGCATTCTATTGGTATGTCTTTGAATGTAAGAAAAAAGAAAGCATATACTGAAGTCAAATATGATTGGATGCAAAAGACTTTTGACATCTCAGCGATCTCATTTCATAAAATGATGCAAGTGTTATATCAGAAAGATGCTATGACGGATTGGGGTTCCATTGTAGGGTTGACCTACATTGCAGCTCAGCGAGTTTTTCCTGATTATGGAGAAATGGCTGAATCCAAATCCCTACTAGAATCTTTTGCCAGAAGCTTTGGGTACCACTTTGGTAAAAAGAATAACGTCAGGGTCAATACCATCTCGCAGTCTCCCACAATGACAACGGCGGGATCTGGGATAAAGGGCTTTCAAGAATTTTTTGATTATGCAGATAAGATGTCTCCCTTGGGTAATGCCTCCGCAGAATCGTGCGCTGATTACACCATCTTTATGTTTTCTGATCTAAGTAAAATGATCACAATGCAGAACCTTTATAATGATGGTGGATTCTCTAACATGGGAATGGCTCCTGAAATCTTGAGCTAGTTTAATTTTGCTTTATAGACGACTTATAATTCTATGAATTATTGCTACCTTACTTATTCAATAAATTTATACATCATGAGATTAATATTACTTTTTGTGGCTGTTATATTTTCAGGGCTTGTTCAAGCACAGACGGAAGCCACCCTACTGGGAAGATGGTCTGATGACAGCATTGTTGGCTCAAGTCTTTATGACAATGCCTACAACGAAATTTGGGGCTATGCTGCTGCAGGAAAAGAATATGCCATCATAGGATCTACAGATGGTTCTCACATTATTGATGTGACGGATCCAACGAATCCACAAGAATTGTTTTTGATAGAAGGAGCAGATACTGGTGGAAATATCATTCACCGAGATTATCATGACATGGGTTGCTATTTATACATTGTTTGTGATGAAGGGGCAAGTACTTTGCAGATCGTTGATCTTTCAGGCTTGCCAAATTCCATAGATGTGGTTTATGATTCAAATGATCTATTGAGGAGGTCTCATAATATTTTTATAGACGAAGCAAACAAAAGACTCTACACATTGATCGCGGGAGGAGGACCTGCCTCTTATGATGCTATGAGAATATATGATATTAGTGAACCTGCAAATCCGATCTTGATGAAGCGGGTGAATAGTATCGGTAATGCGATGTTTCAGCAAGTTCACGATGGGTATATTAAAGATAATATTGGTTATTTGAATTTAGGTCCTGGTGGTTTTATGATCGCAGATTTTAATGACATAGATAACCCAGTTGTCTTAGGAACTTTAGATGACTATCCACAATCCGGATACAATCATTCAGGTTGGTTAAACAACGCTGGAACGCATTATTATATGGCAGATGAAACTTGGGGGACCGATATCAAAACACTTAATGTTCAAGATCCTTCGGATATTCAAATTGAAAGTTTCTTTGACGCAGGCAATTCCGCATCTACAAGTATTGCGCACAATCAAGTTGTTGCTTGCGACATGCTTTACGTTTCATATTACTATGACGGTTTACAGGTTTATGATATCTCTGACCCTTCTGATCCACAAAGAGCTTTTTTTTATGAAACATCTAATGAACCAGATGCTCAAAACTACAAAGGTGCTTGGGGAGTATATCCTTTTTTACCTTCCGGGAATATCTTAGTCTCTGACATGCAAGAGGGTTTATTTGTCATTGAAGCGGTGGATGCGTCTTGTTCTGATGAAAGAGTTAATATGTGTGAAACCGTTAGTACTTCCGAACTTCAGGAGCGTAATTCTATCACGCTTTCTCCCAATCCAGCTATTGATAGGCTGCAAGTGGAACTTAAGCAAACATTCAGTGAAGACATCCAAGCAAATATTTTAGCCCTTAACGGAAAGGTGATCTTATCAAGGACAATCAATTCTGATCAAAAAAGCTTTAATATACAACTGCCTCAGAGTATGGCTTCTGGAATGTACCTTCTTAATATCAATGGTCAGTTAAATAGAAAATTTATCAAACACTAAACTTGCTTTTATTCCCGTATGCAGAGGGAATAAATATGTAAATTTAAAGCAACGTATCTACTATAAAAAGTATCTTTGATTCATTAAAATAATGCAATCAAAGATATTTTTAGTTTTAATGTCGAATCTTATTTTTCGCAATTCTCATTCTAAATGGCACTTCTTCAAAGGAAATGTTCCTTTTCATAGGCTTATTAGAAGTGTCTCCTTATTTATTTTGATGATTCTTTTTTCGAGCAATTGGGTTTTAGCTCAGGAAACAGACTCTATAAGTTTTGATCCAAAAGTGGACAAAGAATTGGTTGTTAGAGATACTTTGGTTCCTAGTGATTCTTTGATTGTCCGTGACACGATCGTCCCGAGAGATACTTTTCCTCCTCGGGATACTTTGCTTCCGCGAAAGAATTTTCGAAGGCCAAAAAGAGCAAACAACTTATTCAAATCTGATTCGCTTGCTATTTACTATTATCATGCGCAAAAACCGGATGCCTTGAACAAGTTTTCTGACACGCTCATAGATGAAACTTTTTATCAGTATGATCCTTCTAGATATGATCACAACAACATTGCTACCTTGGGTCATATGGGATCAGCTACGATGGATCTTGTCTTTTCATTGAAGCCAAAGATGGGTACAATGATCGGCCTCAATGGCTTCGATCTTTATGTTAAAGATGTCGAAGATGTGAAGTTTTTTAAATCGCAAAAGTCCTTTACAAATCTGTACTATAGCCAAGGGAACGAACAAAATGATCACATCTTTAAAGGGTCAATAGGAAGGCAATTTAACAATGGAATACAACTGACTATTGAACATCAAAGATTGACACATGCACTTGATGATCCGGATCAATCGTTTAACACAAATGCTTTTTATCCTTATCAAGCCACTAAGAATACAAATTTATTGGTTGGGTTGGCGTATGAACCTGATGATAAAAAATATGCTTCTTTCCTTACGCTTGCCCACAATGAAATTCAGGCCATTCATCATGGCGGCATCGTGCAAGATGACCCAACAGTTTTTGATATCATTAGAACAGCAAACGCTTTAGACGATAGGTACACAGTGCCTGTTAATTTAAGTGAGGAAGATAATATTACAAGGTATGCATTGCGTGAATTAAAATACAGTCAATACTACGATTTTGTTCGGTCAGGTTTGGAAGAAAAAGTGAATCGTAATTTTAAGATCGGTCATACCATTTCTTACTCGATCGATCTATTCAAATATTCGGAAGAAAGTCCGGATTCCAACTATTATGATCGATTTTATGATGATGAGCGAGGTATCAGGCTTTTCTTAAAAACCAGAGCGTTAGAAAACTACGTCAGCTTATCCACAGCTGTCAATGAAGGCGACAAACAAAAGTCAAAATACGAACTAGGATTAAGGCATGTTTTTAATAAGATGGAGCAAGAATTTGCTGATTCAACTGTTCAAAATGTATTTGCCGAAGGAATTCTAAAAACAAAAATTTTAGACCTCATCGAATTAGATGCCACAGGACAGATCGGCTTATTACAAAATATTGGAGATTATAGACTTGATGCAAATTTAGGTTTAGATCTAAAAAGGTTTGGCAACCTTTCTGCTACATTGATACAACAGCGTTATGCTCCGGAAGTAATTTTTCAAACATTAATTCTTTCGCAAGCGGAGGTCTGGTCAAATTCGTTTCAAAAACCTTTTGAGTCGGAGCTACGATTCTCCTACACCCTACCCGCTGCAAATCTAGAAGCCCAGTTTTCTTACTTCCTTTTAGATAACTACTTATATTTTGATGAAACGCGATTCCCCCAGCAGGAAGAATCTGTGATCAACCTAGTACAACTTAAAATCAGAAAAGACATAGATATCGGTCTCTTCAGAATGGAGAACAGTGTTTTTCTACAGCAGTCCACCAATGACAATATCCTTCGACTCCCTCGTTGGTCTTCGATACACAGTATTGGCATCCAAGGAAAACTATTTAAGAAAGTATTGTTAACGAGACTAGGTCTTGACCTTAGACTTAATGACACTTTTTTCGCTAACCAATTTTTTCCTTTGCTCAGCCAATTTCACATTCAAGATAAAAGAACCGTTGATTTATATCCTGCGGTAGATGCTCATCTTGCTATAAAGGTTGAGACGTTCCGTTTCTTTTTCAAATTAGACAACATCACTTCTCTCATTAGCGACGAGACATTTTATCAAACTCCGTATTATCCTCAAAAGGAAACGGTCTTGAGGTTTGGAATATCCTGGCAGTTTTATGACCAACACAGTAGCAGTAAATCGGCCAATCGAAATGAATCGAATAGTGGTACTGGAGGTAGGGACTTTTAAACTTGAATGTAGAAAGTTAAAGCTGATAAAGTCGAAAATAAAGTTTAAAGTGATAAGGAAAAAGTGCTATTAAATAATTTCTATCATAAGCGTACTCCTACCGCCGGAGGCGGTGACGCCGCGTACGCGTGCAAGTGAAACTTGCAGCGAACAGGGTTTGTTTTTTTCAGCTAGCGGTGCATATTTGATTTCGATACTTTGACATATACTACCGCCGGAGGCGGTGACGCCGTGTACGCGTGCAAGTGAAACTTGCAGCGAACAGGGTTTGTTTTTTTCAGCTAGCGGTGCATATTTGATTTCGATACTT
>ENA-ORXM01003134-ORXM01003134.1-marine-metagenome-genome-assembly--contig:-NODE-3134-length-17146-cov-4.684750_pt1 | contig 17146 bp, 18 predicted proteins | sample MGYA00237867_ERZ511480 | MGnify/ENA primary metagenome ERZ511480 (study PRJEB26309, sample SAMN06266103) | marine metagenome | isolation source: Algal blade | place: United Kingdom:Sidmouth, United...
GTCATAGTTTTATTGATACTGTCGATTAACTTAAAAAGTTGTTTTAATCCTTTTTATATAGGGTTGTAATTAGTTTTAACAATGTATTGCTATATTCAGATTTTTACCTGATAAGCTATTAGTAAACAGATTGAAATGATCACTATATTGATTACCGCTCGCACAATCCATGGAAATTTTGAATAATCAATTTTTAAATAGTCCTCTAAGATCAGGCTGTGGCCCATGAATAAAAACCATGGAGTCAGGAGTAAGGTAAATTCCCATTTTAATAACATAATCGCTAGGTCATGAATAAATCCACAGACAACAAAAGTGATTATCAGCGAAAATGGCGGGGGAAAGATGGTCTTAAGCGGTTTGAAAATATATTTCCCCAGATAGAAACCCCAAATAGGATTCCAATATTTCCAGAATATGGAAAATCTTCCCGCTCCCAAAGAACGAAATAACATATTTCGAAGTGAATCAGTTGCCCCCAAGGGTACTCCGTTTCTCTTTTTTACATAATCTGATAGATTCATTTGGAATTATTATAGTATTCAAGCCATTTCCAAAATTTTACGTATTACTAGGTCTTATCCCAAAAATTAGTAGATAACCGATCATCCAAAATTCTCCAATGGTTGCGGGTAGAATAAGAAATCTATTAAAGCCAAAATCAATTCCTGCATATCGGATAAAGGTTGTAATTAGATAGCCTATACCCCCTAAAATAATAACTCTCCCTAACCAGACAGGCATTCTTTTAGATTTGATGACTATATAACCCATAGGAAACAGCCAAAGCCCAAAGAAAAGACCTCCGATACCCCAAGCATTTGAAATTATATTTTGAAAAACCTCAATAAGTACAACTTTATCTTCCATAGAACTTATGTCAGAATTAGTAACACCGATTGCAGAGGCGATTGAAATTGCACTTATCATAATGACTAAAGCATTTACCATTCCCCATATACCTAAGGTCCAAGCTTCCCATTCATAATTACCCTTAAATAATCTGACAAACCAAACTGCGGTAAGTGCCTGAGATATTACGATTGCAAACTCTAAGAGTAACCTAATTCTTGCTGTGGATTCTAATTCTATTAAATTCGTGAGTGTTTGTTCTGGGTTACCGGACACAAAAATTTGAGAATGAAAGACCATAAACCCTAAAATTCCTGAAATAGCCATCATTAAATACCACACGCCAGTTATTCTTGCAGTTTTAATCAATTGTTTTTGTTCTGTATTTTCGATCATAAATGATTTGATTTTAATATTTATACTAATTCTGACGATGTTACAAAGTCATTGTTACAGTTTTGCCCTATTGGCATATAACTGGCGCGTACGATTAATACTTATATCTGTATTATACACTCAAAATAGCGTGTATTTTAGTTAAATAATTCCCCTGAATCTAAAGTCTCACAGCATGTTCGTTTTACAAAAATTCTAAAACCAACATCGAGTATTACGATGACGTGTCTTTACTATAAATAACAGGCATTTGCCCCTTCCATTTTTGCCATAGATGATCCTCACTGATCAAGTTTGCCATGAAATGGGCGACATTGATCCTACTGACCTTTCCCGCATTAAAAATTGCACTTCTGGTTGGGGATGGGTATACTTCATATTCGCTAACCTCCGATTCATTGATCAGATCATCAGGACGGACTGCCGTCCACTCTATGATAGGATCGTTTTGACCGATTTCAGTTCTTAGAAAATCCGCGGCCTTTTCATTATCGACGTGCGGGGGCAATAACAAACGCAACAATGCGATAACGCCTCTTTCAGCAAAAGAAATAGGTTCGTTTAAATCACGGTTTCTATTTCCTGTTGTATTCATCAATACATATTTTATGGGCTTTTTGGGGTTGTTCGCTTTTATCGCGGCACATAATCTTCTGGCAGCATCGGTTACCAATCTTCTAGGTTTGCCATATATAGCCTTGAAGGTTAAGTTATGTCCCAAGCACGAGGCTATGGCATCACAACCGGCTACATGTTCTACCATTTCCACATCGGTAAGATTCAAGATACTAGCTTCTATAATGGACAATCTAGGTTCATTTCTGATGGACTCTGGTAACTTTTCAGCGGACCGTACAACAGCCCTAACGGGATGCCCCTGCTCAAGAAGATGCGCTACCAAATGTCGCCCCGTTGCTCCACTTGCCCCTACTATCAATACTATCATTTTAAGTGTTTGGTTTATAAATTTTCCTTCCCAGCTTTTCTCCAAAAATAAAGTCCGAACAAAAAGGTCACCAAGGCGAACATAATTCCGTATTCGCCGAGCCAGTGTTCGCTTCCTTCAATTTTTGAGGTTAATGGGGGAAATATTTTCTGAACATATACATTGCTTACCGCATGGAAGATCACTGCCGGCCAAAGACTGTTCGACTTAAAGGTGTAATAGGTCATCATAAATGACATAGAAATAATAACGATAAAAAAGGTCGTCATTTCCAAAAGGATATTATCACCGTAATATACGATCAACGGCCAATGCCAAGAAGCCCAAACAATTCCACTAAAAAGGGCAACACCCGAAAAAGACAGCACCTTTCTCAGTTCATAGATGAAAAATCCCCGCCAACCGATTTCTTCTCCCAGAGTAGTGGCCATTGCCCGAATAACACCTACAGTTCCTAAGAGGATAACCGCAACGATTACTGAAATCGTGGGGCTTAATGTTCCTATTCCGACCAATCCAATTTCTTCGGCCCATTCTATAGCCATTTGCACATTCGGTAATCCTCCCAAACCGAAAAGCCAGATGAGCATATAGGTAACCACTACATATAAGGCAGGGACGAAATACGATAAACGAATGTATTTCCAATTTCCCCAATCCCAATGTAAGGAAGAAATGGGGCGACCTTTTATTTTTAAGGTAATAAATGCAGCAATCGCAGGACACCACATTATAGCTCCAACATATATTCGTGATGGATATAAATTAACTATGGCATAATGAAAAGGTGAAGTAAGAAGAAGAACGATTGCAAGAAATAGAATGATTGTTTTCCAAGTTTCTTTTTGTTCCGATAAATTTTCTGGCATTTTCATTTAGAAACTGTTTAAGATTTTATCATTTATTGTTTAATGGTCAAAAAAACCGTCATGAGCTTTTTTCCCTTTTCAGGATTTTTACAATCCGGTTAATTACAATCTCGGATAAACTCCATTCGTACCCCTCAAAATCGGTTGTATTGATGAATTGAACCACTACGGTATCGATGTCCTCATGGTATTCTGCTAGACTCTGATAACCTACTACTAGACCGCCATGTTCGTACTCATAAATAGAGGAATAGATTTCTTGTTCACCTTCTTTGAATACAGAACCATCGTTCAATGCCCTAAGAAATATGCCTACGTCTTCCGCAGTAGCTAACATTCCGTATTCCCTAGCTTTAAAATCTTCATCATATCCAACATAATAGCCGCTCATCACATCATCTAAATTTACCTCGTCAAGCGAAAAAAACGTATGCTTTAGTTTTAACGGCATCAAGATTTTCTCTCTTATATACTGGTGGTGGTTATAGCCTAATACATCATCCATAATTCTGCGAAGCAATAAATAATTCGTGTTCGAATAGCCATAGTCTTCATCCGGTTCAAAATTGGCGGGCAAATCAAGGGCAAATTCTAGTGCTTTTGCGCCATTTTCCTGTTCCTTTTCCCAATATGCGGGATTATCCGTGAAATTGGGGATACCACTCTGGTGTCGCACCATCATTCGCAAAGTGATTTTTTCCGCATTTTCAATTCTTCCCACAAGTTCTGGAAGATAGTCGGCAAGCGTTTTATCCAAAGACAAGCGATTCTCATGGACCAATTTCGTGACGGCAACCGCGGTATACAATTTGCTAATGCTGGCAATCTTGAACAAGGATTTTGGATCTGCAGGTATTTCGTTTTCCCGATCTTTCCAACCGCCTGCATAAAAGGCTGGTGGTTTTCCTGCTTGGTCCACGTAAACAATCATACCATCAAATCCGTGGCCAATGGCTTCATCCACTTGTTCTTGCACCGTATCGGGTAACGGTAAAATCCAAGCTATTACCAAGACCCATGGCACGAAGTACAAGGAGCCAATGCTCGCGGTAATAAATAGTATTCTGAGTATTTGTTTTGTTCGTTTCATTTTTTTTTGACGTACAGATTAAGCGTGAAGTATTATTTTTTCAATTCTCTGGTTATCATTTCTACTTTGAACATGTTTGGATTCCCCCAACAAAACTGTCTCTTTCAATGATGGGAAAATTTTCTTTGCGCGTCTTAGCATTTTTACGCCTGGAAACATAATATCTTTCTTTGCCGCAATTATGGTAATAGGGGTTTTAAGTAATTGAGCCTCCTCTTTTTTTATTACTGGTACCGGGGTAAAATCCATTCTGAAATATTGAAATACCTTGGACAAGTAGCTGAGTGCGAATTCATCACGTTCCGTAAAAAGTGTTTTTAAAAATTTTTCAAGGTATTTGGTATTTTGGGTTTTAATATAACGCTTCATAGGTATGAATACCTTAAATAGTAAAGTCAGCTGGTTTCCATTGACAATAAAAGCTGGTGCGGATAAAAACACTTCTTGAATATTATCCTCATTCTGAATCAACGTTTTAAGTATCACCAATCCTCCGAAAGAAAAGCCCGCCATGGTTACGTTTCTTAGGTCAAGTTGATTTATAATATCATTGATCCATAAGCCGTAACTGTCGTCTTTCATACTCAATCTGGTTTCAGCACTTTTGTTTGGTTGTGCAAGAACGTCAATGGCAAATACCCGAAAATCTTTATAAAGATTGGGATAGGTCTCTAAGGCTATCGGTGCACACCCATTGGAACCATGAATCAATAGTATTGGTGGTTTAGTTGGATTTCCGGTAATAATGATATTGGTAGTACCAAATTTGGTATCGATCAGTCTGTACGAATAGTCCATGGCCAAATCTTTTACTTTAAGGTCGTAAAGATTTATGATTTCTTTTTTTCCTGTTTCTGATTTATAAAGAGAATTCATAATTGTAGTATTGGGTGTTTTAGATAATTTCGGCGATCAGTTCAATTGATTTTCCGAAAGATTTTCATCTTGATTTATGGATGTCAAAAGTTATTCCCATTGCAAACCTTTCGGCATGAGCCAGATTTATCTTATTTCATATCGGGGGATTGAGTTTTGATTTTTCGAATTTCTTTGATGTCCATTTCAATCCGAACAGAGGCCTTAAGAAAATAATGCGCCTAAGAATAAACTCGTATATAAGATAGCAAAAAATACCCGTGAACGCAGTAATAGCAATGCATTTTAGTACAATGGGCATCTTTAATGGCAATATGAGCATAGCACCGGAATAAAGCACGAACATGTGTATGATGTATACCGGATATGCAGCTTTGCTTAAGTAGCTTAAGGTTTTACTCGGTCGGTTCAAATATTTATACCCCAACCCAAAAATCCCAAAAATCCAGCAATTGGATTCTATGGCCGTTAGATAGCCCGGTGCTTCCGTCGCAAAAATGAAGTATCGGATACCGAACAAAATGGCGGCTAATCCAATATATAACCATTGCCACCTTAAAACGGTTTGCCAGAAGGTTTTACCACTATACATAAAAAGAAAACCAAAAAAGAAGGCAAGCAGTCCGATGAAAAAGCCGTGCCATGTCTCTGCATACATGGCGAACAGTTGGGGTTTTACCACTACGGCTTCTATTACAAAAAACATGGAAATCAACAACGGCCCGACAGGATTTCCCATAAATGCGGATAATCCTTTTTTAAACCTTCCGTTCTCATGCTTTTTCAAATAGAAAAATAAGGGCAGTAACAATAGTACATATGCAAAAATATTACCTAGGAACCATAAATGCCCTGCATGTGGAAAATAGCCTAGCGGCATATCGTAATACTTCTGAAAAATAAACATATGAAGCGTGGTAATGGCCGTAACCCCAAAGGCAAAGGGTAAAAGAATCCGCTTTGTCCGTTCCAGGAGCAATTGTTTCCAGTTTCTTTTGCGCATGGCAAAGTAGAGTCCCATACCCGATACATAGAACAAGAGTGGAATTCTCCATACGTTTAACATGGTCATAGGTTTCCACAGCCCTTCTAAGAACTCATCGCTCCTGATGAAGCCAATGAACATGGCCCACGGCTGAAAAATTATGGCTATGTGATAAATGAGCAACAAGCCAATGGCAATCACCCTGAGCCAATCAATATCGTGTCTTCGTTCTGTTGACATAGGCATATACTTTAAGGTTGATTACTGCAACATCATTGCAATGACCGGACGGGTTTTTTCGATTTCTGCCAGGTCAATTTGTAAACCTATCGGCCCTAATTGTTGCTGAAGCATTTCATAAATGGGCCTTATTTCTACAAAAGGCCCCATAACACTTTCCCTTGGCGTCAAACCAAAGTTGTTTTTTGCAGTTTTATCGGCTTTGGCATCGATAAGCGATTGTACGACTTCGACCCTACAAAAGAATGCGGCCGTATGTAAGGCCGTGGCGCCATCATTATTTTTAGCCGTTAAATCTGCACCAGCACCGATAAGAGCTTGTGCAATCTTAATTTTTCCAAAACTTGCCGCAGTGATTAATGGAGTTGAACCGCTCATAGCATCTTTTTTGTTAAGGTCAGTACCTGCTTCGATGTGTTGTTTAACAACTTCAAGATTATCCGATAGTATTGCTGCTTGAATGTCCATTTCCGGCACATCAACTGAGGCTTTGGCTTCCGTATTGCCGTTTGCCTGATCTTTTATCTTATTGCTAGACTGACCGCAAGCTGTTGTGAGTAAAAGAAGACTAAGTGACATGTTTACCGCTATTTTCAATGGGCTCATTCTAGAGATTTTACTAATGGTTATGTTATTTGATTTTACTAGGTATTCGTGAATCTTTGATTTCATGATTATGTTTTTTATGATTATTCATATTATTTTTTCTCTCATAATTAAAACCAGCTAAAGCCAACTCCCAAACTAAATTGTACCACCTCTCTGTCAATATTATTCAGCTTAACACCACCAAGGAGTAATTTAGATTGAACGTTTATGGCAAACTTGTTTTTTCTGTACACTTCATAACCTGTACTCACCATAGCTGCTATCCCTGTATTCCAATCGTCATTTACATTGTCTTTAATATCATATAACGCAGGCGAATCGATGGCTAAACCAGCTCCACCATGTATCCACCAACGGTCTTTTACCCAATACTGAACAGAAGGTATAATGCCTCCAAAGTGTCTATCGTTATCATTAACCGTGTAAATCATTCCAGGTGCAGAAACGGTAATGGCCAATCGGTTATTTAACATATAGCCTAACTTTAATTCAGGAAAAGTGCCACCGCCTTGGATATCGTCAAAACCTTGATTTCCAGCACTATCTTCTATACTAATTATACCACCACCTAGACCAAATTCGAACATAAAACCGTCTCGGTTAAAGCTGTTTTGGGTATTAGAATTGTTTTGAGCAAATGCCATTGCAGATACTAGAGTAAAGGCAATACAAGCCATTTTTAACTTAACTTGTTTTTTAATTGTTTTACTCATGCCTTTGGTATTTGATTTTAATAGGTATTCGTGAATCTTTGATTTCATAATTACATTTTTAATTGTTGTTATAATTTTGTGATGGTAAGGGGTAGACTTTGATTAGAGTCTATCCCTTTTTCCAAACCCACGGACTAGGGTTCTAAATGAAGGTAATTTCTGGATTCAGACCAGCGGATTCTCTTACTGTCCTTGAAGTGGGTAAGGAAAGTGAACCTTCTAGATTCCGTTGGCGAGTTATTGATGATTGTTCGCATGACTGTGTTGTTTTTTGATGTTTTCTTATTGACCGTGATTAGCGGTTAAAATTCCGGTACTGCGCCCATTGGGTTCTCTTGCTGTTGCTGAGAAATGAGAAGTACTGTCCTGTTCTTGATTCCGTTGCTGTTCTTCTAATTGATGCTTTCATGATTTATTTATTTTTATAGATTGTTTACTATCTTGTTTATTTAGATTATCTGCTGAAGTTTCTGTACTGTGACCACAGCGCCCTTTTGCTAGTGCTTAAGGATGAGAAGTACTGTCCTGTTTTTGATTCCGTTGCTGTTCTTGTAATCGATGCTTTCATGATTTTTAATTTTAAATTGTTTTGTTATGATTTTTGTTGGTACAAAGATGCTATCGAACTTGAAGCAACCCGTATGAGTTATGCGGAGAACTATGTAAAGTTTCAGGAGGCCATAAAAACTATGGTGCAGGGATATAAATTATGACGCAAAAGATGATTTTTCGGATAAATAGGTGGCCTTCGAGATAACACGTAATTCTATAAATTTTCCCTAATTTAGAGCTGGTAAGAAACAATATGTCAAACACATCGGCCAACACCTCGACCTTTATCGAACAAGCGGAAGCCCTGATTCTGGAGAATTTGGGTAACGAGCAATTTGGGGTTTCTGAATTGGCAGATGCCATGAATATGAGCCGGTCCAACCTCCTCCGGAAAATCAAGAAACAGACACAACTTTCCGCAAGCCAATATATTCGTCAAGTCCGACTTAAAGAAGCGATGGAATTGCTTAAGGAAGGCTCCTTTACGGTCTCCGAAATTTCGTATCAAGTGGGTTTTGGAAGCACTTCATACTTCATCAAATGTTTTCGGGAACAATATGGATATCCGCCTGGCGAGGTTGGGAAAGGTGCTATAGAAGTGGAAACTGAAAATGTTAAGCCAAACTATTGGAAGATATACCGATGGCCCATTATTGTTGGGACATCCATAGTATTGCTGATTGTTGCATTTTTGATTTTCAATAAAACGGATACTGTACAGGAGCTGGAAGTTGAAAAATCCATTGCCGTGTTGCCTTTTAAAAATGAAAGTGCCGATTCTACCAATCTTTATTTTGTGAACGGGTTAATGGAATCCGCATTGAACAACCTTCAGAAAATTGAAGACCTGAGGGTAATCAGTAGAACCTCCGTAGAGAAGTACCGAAAAACGGACAAAGGTATTCCAGAAATCGCCGAAGAATTGCATGTGAACTATTTGGTCGAAGGTAGTGGCCAACGCGTAGGCAATCAAGTTTTGCTCAACGTGCAATTGATTAACGCTTCCACGGATACCCCTATTTGGGTGGAACAGTACAGTAGTGAAGTTGAGGACATTTTTGGTTTACAGAACGATGTTGCGAAGAAAATTGCAGATGCCATTGAGGCGGTCGTGACACCAACCGAATTGGAGCAAATCGAGAAAAGGCCTACTGAAAATCTGGTGGCATATGATTACTATCTACAAGCATTAGATTATTCTCGCACAAATGAAGACTTGGAAAAGGCCATTCCTTTATTTGAAAAGGCCGTAAAGCAGGATGAACAATTCGCGCTCGCCTATGCCAATCTCGCCATATCTTATTATAATCTTGATATCTTCCAGAAACAGAAACGGTATACCGACCTTATCAACAATTATGCGGACAAGGCACTGCTCTATGATTCAAAGAATGATGTAAGCCTTATATCCAAAGCATTATATTATATGCATACCGAAGAATATCGATTGGCTTTACCTCATTTGGAGAAGGCATTGGAATACAATCCTAATTCGGCCGATGTTGTTCAACTGCTTTCTAGATTGTATTCTACCTATATACCTAATACCGCAAAGTACCTAACCAATGCTCTAAAAGGCGCACAATTGGATGTTGCAACCAATGACTCACTGGGCCAAAGTTTCATCTATTTGGATTTAAGCAATGCCCTTGCCCAAAGTGGTTTCACCGAAGAGGCCATGAAATACGTCAACAAGTCGCTGGATTACGCCCCTATTAACTTATATGCCCCGCATTTAAAAGCGTTCATTCAGTATGCTGTGGATGAAAATTTGGAACGGCTCAAAACAACCTTAGAAAAAGAGTTCGAAAAGGATAGCAACCGCTTGGATATTCTACAGGATATAGGAAAACTATATTATATCGAGGAAGACTATCAAGGTGCTTTTGCCTATTATCAGAAATTTGTAGAAGCTAGAAAAAAGTTCAATTTGGATATTTATCCCCACGAGGACATAAAGATTGGATTGGTCTATCAGAAAATGGGGTTTGAAGAAGAAGCAAATGAATTTTTTGAGGGGTATAGTGAATATTTAGCAAGTGACAAATCCATTTACAAGAGCGCTAGCATGGCCGTAAAGTATGCCTATGAGGGAAAAGTGGACAAGGGTATGGAGCAGCTCAAACTTTTCGCATTGCAGGATAATTATCAATATTGGATTTTGTTGTTCTTGGAAAAAGACCCGCTAATCAAACTAATGAAAAGTCATCCTGACTATGAGGGAACTATCCAAAAGATAAAAGACCGATTCTGGGAAAATCAGGCGAAGCTGAGAACTTCGTTAGAAAGGAAAAGGTTGCTTTAGCGCAAGGGCATTTTCATTGTGTCCAGATAGGGAGGTGATTCCAATTTCAATATGCCATTCTTGTAAAAATACAATATGCTTATGGTACGGTAATTAGATGGAAATCGTTTTTATGCAACTATCCGCCATCACAAAAAGAAACATCTTTCGGATTATTCCTTTCGGAATCATCTGGCTGGTCTTTGGTGCTTTGTTTCTGTGGATAGAAGCCGTGGCAATCGGCGACCAAGACAATAAGCTCGATACAGCGATTAGATTGGAACCGGATATTGTGATTTTTGCCCTATTGCTGATTACCTTGATAGGGTTGCTCGTCGGCCTTGTAGAATTAGTGTTTCTTAATCGTTTGTTCGAGAGGAAAAGTTTTGCGGTAAAAATTATCTCAAAGTTTCTCGTCTACGCTGCATTCTTCTTTTTATTGATTTTTGTTAGCTTTCAAATAGCCGCCAGTATGGAACTCGATATCTCGATATTCGATAGGCGCGTTTGGGAAAGGTATGTGGACTTCTTTTTTAGCCCGACAAATGCCAGTGCCATGGTACAACTCTCGTTTCATTTGCTGGTATCTTTATTATATGCAGAAATAAGTGAGAATCTCGGACAGAATGTCCTACTCAATTTCTTTACCGGAAAGTACCATAAACCCATTGCCGAGACACGAATCTTTATGTTTGCTGACATGAAAGACTCCACTTCCATTGCTGAGCAGTTGGGGCATATCCAATATTTTGAATTGCTAAAGGCGTATTATTTTGACTTTTCCAATGCCATTGTCAAGAACCACGGCGAGGTCTATCAGTATATCGGGGATGAAATTGTAATCTCTTGGAAACTGAAAAACGGGATAAATAAGAATAACTGTATCCAGTGTTTTTTTGATATGAAAGCGGATCTATTAAAACAGAAGGAAAGCTATTTGGATAGATATAAGGTTTTCCCGGATTTTAAAGCAGGTTTACACTTTGGGGAAGTAACCACCGGAGAAATAGGCGCCTTGAAAAAAGAGATATTCTTTACCGGGGATGTATTGAATACCACTGCAAGAATACAAGGACTATGCAATGCATATGGTGTTGACCTACTGGTTTCCAAAAACCTGATTGATCAAATGGAATTCGGGGACGAGTATTCCGTTAAGACTTTAGGGAAACCTCAGCTCAAAGGTAAAATCGATGCGTTTGATTTGGCAATGGTTTCTTTGGCATAAAGCGTTGTATTTGTCTAAGGATTTAAGTGCATTCTCAAGAGCATTATACTAACTGTAATATTCCTAAACCGGACAAATATTCCACTCAACAGGAATATTAAAAAAATATTCTGGATACACATTCCAGCTTCAAAAACATTCTAATCATCATTATATCAATTATTTAAACCGAAAAATCTACTTTTCTTGTATTGCTAGAAATGTTAATTATTATATAATATAGTACCTTTTTATGCATAGTACTGTAACAAAGTATAATCAGTGTCGTCTAGTAAGTGTAGTGCAATTTAAAAACAACTAGTAAACATCAATTTAAAAAACGAAACATCATGAAAGCATCTAACAACAGAACAGCAACGGAATCAAGAACAGGACAGTACTTTTCAACCTTGAGCAATAGCAAAAGAGCACAATGGGCACAGTTCAGGAATTTCAACAGATAGTCGATATCAAAAACAACAACGATCATCAATCTATAAAAAACAGTAAAATCATGAAAGCATCTAACAGCAGAACAGCAACGGAATCAAAAACAGGACAATACTTTTCATCTTTTAGTAATAGTAAAAGGGCCCAATGGGCACAGTACCGAAATTTTAATCGCTAATCACGAATTGTAACAACACATCAATTCATACTGAACTCGGTTCAGTATCGAAAAACAACAATCATGAGAACTTTCATCAATCAATCACAGACGGAATCTAGAAGCCTTACATTCCTTTCTAATCAAGAGGATAGCAAAAGAATCCGTTGGTCAATGCCAAAAGATCTGCACTAGCAGAAACCTGAACGCATATCAAAGGGGATGGCCCTTCATCAAAGTCCATCCCCTTTTTTGGCAAGAGTTTGAATCTCTTCATTACATTTAAGGTATGGAAGTATCAAAATTGGATAAATCTATCGGTGCGTACACTTCACATGTATCCCAAAATGCCCGCCAACTATTAGCAGCTTTATGCATTGAACAAAAATCGAAGAAAGACAGTATTTTGCTTAAGCCAAATCAAACAGATGATTCCGAATATATACTTCTACAAGGAATCGCCCGTACTTTTTTACATAACACCCAAGGAGAGGAAATCACACTATCTTTCTTTGAAGACAATACTGTTCTACCCCCTTTTATCACACGAACCGACAATGGAAAATCATTATTGTATTGCGAAACCATGACCGATTGCACCTTTGCCAAAATAAATGCCAAAGCCTTTGAATCATTAATGATAGACAATTTAGAAATCCGTGAATTTGGAAATACGGTTATGCGACAAGAACTTTTGAATAAGGTCGGTAAAGAAATCCGAATGGCCTCTTGGTCGGCCAAGGAAAGATTGGAGCAGTTCCGTAAAGATTTTTCAATGTTGGAAAATAAAATTCCCCACTCCATGATCGCTTCCTATCTGGGTATTACCAATGTTTCTTTAAGCCGCTTAAGAAAACAGAATTAGAATTGCTTTTTATCATTTGTTAATGTGGGCTTCGATTTCATGGCGTTCCTTTGTTGAATAACATGAAGTCATGAAAATCATCCGTAGAACAATAGAGAAAAACATATCGGGCAAAAAGGTGTTGTTCCTTTTTATGATGACCAACCTGGTATATATCCTAATGCTGACAATTACCATTCCCAAGGTTATGGGTTATGCCAACGGTATGAGACTGTTAGATATGATGCCCACAGGTTATGACCTTGATTATGTAAAGGTGCTATTCAATGCCCTCGGGACACATGGCAGGGACGCATACATCTACCGTCAACTTCCAGTAGATATGGTTTATCCCGCGCTTTTCGGTATCAGTTATTGCTTAGTACTCGCCTACTTTTTCAAAAAACTGAATAAGCTCAAGAGTAAGTTGTTTTTTCTCTGTTTGCTACCGTTATTCGCAGGATTGGCAGATTATCTGGAAAATATGGGAATACTTAATTTACTTGCTAACTATCCGAATTTAACATCTGACATGGTAAGAACGGCCTCTGTTTTTAGCCTTGCTAAAAGTGGAATTACGACGCTGTACTTTGTGATTTTGTTAGTGGCTCTTATTTTTTTGGGAATCAAAGCATGGAGAAAAAGAACAACATCAATGATTCCATAAACATATATGGTTGGTCAGTTTTAAATATTTGATTTGCGTGCATGACTTTGCAATGATGATTTAAAGAACCTCCCTAAAATAAGTAGTTTTAAGAAACGGCCGTTTTTCGAATCCACTTCTTCAAACCACAGGTTCCTTCTTAGAGTGTCCCATTCTCGGTCTCTTTTAGTATTCTCGTTAATTAACCTTTTGCGGAACTTTTTTGGCAGAAATTGATAATATTTTTTTGCAAGTAAAGAGTAACTTATTTCCCCACCTCCAGCACTTATCTTTTCCTTCATTCCGCAGGCTACATTTACTCAAAAATAAGAGCTTCCGGTTCCGCGCAATACAGGTTACGATTATTGAGACTTTTACAATTGTTTGAACATACCCAATCACAACCCGTATTTTATTCCTTGCCAATTTCCGTCAAAGCTTTGGCAATTAGTTTTTGGGAATCTCTACTAACGCCTGAATCCATGGCATAAATTTCCCAGTCGGCAATAGCACTTTTTACTTCATTAATAATAGTTTCAGGGTTTTTTACTCCGAAGGTATTTGCCAATTCCAATAGATGTTGCTCCCCAGGTGATTTACTCTCCCCTGCAATCATGGTACTGTGCATACCGTGCGATGAATTTGAAAAGGTAAGGTCATAGGCCGGGGCCATCTTCCATTCTCCGGTAGCGTTCATTAGGAAGGATATATTCTTGCTATGATCGTCCCGATTATGGCTATACACATTGAAAGCAGCTAACCGAAGTACTTTTGAATAGGCGGCCACATGGTTTTCGAGACGAAAAGCGCAGTCCATTACATTGCCATAGTCTAAATTGCTATATCGAAAATTATCGTTTAAAAGTCCACTTGCGGAATGTAAGTGCAAACGGTCATTTTGTATTCTATCGAATCTTTTGGTCGCAAAATAGGTTCTCCCTGATGGACCTTCGAATAACTTACATTCTGACATTTCGATACCTGCAGCTAAAGCCATTTTATAATATGCATATTCGATTTCGGCGATATCGGGCAGATCTGTCGCAGACGGGAACTTTATTATCCAATGTTCATAATCTTCTGGGAGTGAAGAATGTCCATGGATAAGATGATTGGTTTTAGCATTATAACCCACAAAAATTTTTGGTCTTGCGCCACCGGAAGAACCTCCAAGATTGAACAGTTCTTCTATCACACTAGAAGGGGTGCCCGACAGTACCTTATTCATCTCCTGAGAAATTTCATCCAATTCCATAAGGGTATCAGACTGAACTTCGGAGTTTAGGTTTGGTTTATAGGTCAATGCACCCATGCCACCAGAACCAATATATGCCAAACGGTCTAAGGGCGTGATTTGATTCGGAGATATTCCTTTTGACAGCAAGGTTCTGTCCAATAGCAACCTACCCCATCCATCGGGCAGCGAATCATTGAATACCCCGAAGAGCCCATCAAAAATCGTAGTTTCAGGTGTGAGGATAGCGTCGGAAAGTTTCAGTTTAAAAGGAGAAATCTCTAAACCTTTTTCGATAAAAGAATCATCGTATTTGAAAAAAACCGTTCCGTTATTGGAGACCATTTGACCAACAGCAATAAGGGTATCTGTAAAACGAAGGTGAACTTCAAGTTGTTCGATCGGTTCCATCAGCTTTTCTTTTTTGAATCAAATAATTTCTCAATATGTTTAAGGTCTTTATCAGGCTCTAGCGCGCTTTCAAAATCGGATAACCGACCTAGAACAAATACTAGCTTTAAAAGTGATTCTAAAGAAACTTGCCCTTTGGTTTCAAAACGTTTTAAGCTGCCCAGGGATACTCCCGAACGTTCTGCTAGTTCTTTTTGGGATAGTCCCTTCTGTTTCCGAAGCTTTTTATGTTTGTGAGCTAGTTCTAAACGGACATCCCCAGGAAGTTTGTCAATACTATACTTATTCATAATATGGATAATATATTAGCCAATAATACTCTAATATACGATAAATAGATAATATATTAGCTATTTTTGTATTTAGTATTTCATCATAATAATACTTCTACGGCCTCATCCAATACTTCAACTCCAAACTCGCGGACATACGCTTTTGTAGTCAGAACACTTTGATGCCCAAGTGTCTCTCCGATTACATCAATGCTAATACCTTTCTCGCGTAAACACATGGCAAAACTATGACGTGCAACATAGCTAGTCACATTTTTTGTTATACCCGCTTTACGAGCCAATATTTTAAGTGCTTTATTGTATTGTGATAGAATCTTATGCTTTCGATTTTCAATTTGCATGGGAGTTAGAACATCATGCAGTAAAATTGGAAAAACGTAGTTTGTATCCCTTCTGTTTTCATTGTAATAATTTAAGATTTCTCGTACTGGGGGTACAATCTTTAGGGAAAAATTGCCCTGGGTTTTTGCTCGAGCATAAGTGATACGAGTGCGGGTGATATCTGACCACCTTAATCGCATCATGTCGGCAAAGTTCATGCCTCTGGTATAGAAACTAAATAGGAAATAGTTCTTTGCATTAACAAGTTGAACATCTCCATCACAATCCACATCCTTAAAAGTTCCAATCTCTGCCATTGTTAGGGCATGTTTGATCCGTTTGCCACGAAGCTTGGATATTTTGTATTTGTGAAAAGGATATAGATTTTGCTTAATCAGATCGCGACGAATAGCCAAGTTGAATATGGTTCGCAAGCTTCTCATACGTACAGCAATGCCACCATTTGAACCGCCCCGACTCCTAAGAAACACCTCGTACTTATCAAGAAAGGTCACATTAATTTCCCGCATATGCAAAATGGGTTTTTTATGAAATTTTCTTAGGGATCGAATAGTATCCCGATTGTTTCGGGCATAACCCGTTCGTCCGGATAGCACCAAATCTTGAACTACAGAATCCCAAAATTCAAACAAATCGATTTTGCTTCGTTTCGAACCAAAACGAAAACGGTTTTCAAATTCATTAAGGGTAAAATCAATATCGTCTATTTCAAATTCCGAAATGATATTTCGGGCCTTGATTTTAATGGTGTCCAATAAACGATTATTCAGCATCGCATTCGGATGTCTGGTCTTAAAACAATGTTCTTTGTCATCCCATCGTTCTTTTTTGACTAAGAGTCCGGTAGCGATAATTTTTTTCTGTCGGTCTTTTAGCACTTGCAAAACGATGGAATGTTCGCCCTCGGAGTTTGCTTTTGTCTTCAGTTTTAGCTTAATACTAACCATTCTATTTGATTAAGGGGTGAAACATAGGTGAAACAAATCCCATATTTTTTGAAAACGCATGAAAACAAGTAAAACCAAAAACCCAGTAAATACTAGGGTTTCGAGAGATTGAAGAAAAATGAAAACAAATGAAAAGACAAATATTCGCGCTGTTAATCAGAGGGTCCTTGGTTCGAGCCCAAGAGGGGGAGCTTTAAAATCAG
>ENA-ORXM01003138-ORXM01003138.1-marine-metagenome-genome-assembly--contig:-NODE-3138-length-17134-cov-6.974849_pt1 | contig 17134 bp, 17 predicted proteins | sample MGYA00237867_ERZ511480 | MGnify/ENA primary metagenome ERZ511480 (study PRJEB26309, sample SAMN06266103) | marine metagenome | isolation source: Algal blade | place: United Kingdom:Sidmouth, United...
AAACTTTTTGAAGTTGAACGCGGTGTTGGCTATCCCAAGGAGCGCGCAGAAATTATGGCGAAAAACCGTAATATTTTCAGTGATATGAAGGCCGCCGCGACAAAAGATATGTTGACCGTTCTGAAATCAGTCGATCAATCTTTACTTAAGTCTGCAATCGCCGGCAAAAACTTCGAAGAGCTTTTCTTTGCCAATGCCACGGATGATGCGCTCATCTCCCATGTGAAAGATTTGTTAGCGTCCTAATCTCAAAGGCGTATTTCATTATAAGTCTATACCTCACTTTCAGGACAGGAGCACGTCATGCAAAAGGTCGTCTTTAATCTTTCAGGGAAAGCCGCTCTTGTCACAGGGGCTAATACCGGCCTTGGACAAGGTATGGCTACCGCGCTCGCAAAAGCGGGCGCGGATATATGCCTCATCGGACGTTCAGAGCCGCGTGAAACCTTGGCGCGATTGGCCGAAACAGGTGTTAAAACGCATTCTATCCTGACCGATCTCGGCAGTGCAGATAACGTTTCAGATATCATCGACGAAGCGGTCGCAACATTGGGCCGCGCGGATATCCTTGTAAATAATGCTGGCATTATCAAACGCAATGAAGCCATTGATTTCACGCATGCTGAGTGGGACGCCGTCATGAATGTCAATTTGCGCACTTTATTCTTTTTGTCTCAGGCTTTTGCGAAACATGCCGTGTCTAAAAAGCAATCGGGTAAGATTATCAATATCGCGTCTATGCTGACATTCCAAGGCGGTATTCGTGTGCCGTCCTATACAGCGTCCAAAAGCGCTGTGGGCGGTCTGACCAAAGCTTTGGCCAATGAATGGGCCAAACATGGGATTAATGTGAACGCCATTGCGCCGGGCTATTTTGCTACCAATAACACTGCCGCGCTTCAGGCGGATGAGCAGCGCAATAAAGAAATATTGGGACGTATTCCGTCCGGGCGTTGGGGGCATCCTGACGATATGGGCGGGGCTGTTGTCTTCCTTGCCTCTGCAGCCTCTGATTATGTCCAAGGCATCACCCTGCCGGTCGATGGGGGCTGGTTATCAAGATAGGGCGGTCCATAGAGGCGGCGCTACTGAATGATTTGCGCAAGGTAAAGACTTAACCTATGGATGACTTTATGACCAAATCTACACGCTTGAAATCCTCCCTCTTCAAAGCTGATATTGGCCGCCGCCAAATCCTCGCAGGCAGCGCGGCTCTGCTTGCCACGGGCTGCGGAAATTCATCAGGCTCCAGCAGTCGAAGGCTCTATACCGCTGAATCACAGCCAAAAGGTTACCCGTCTGCTGATGCTATTCAGGCGATGGGAGATTACTTACACGAAAAAACATCAGGCCGCCTCGGCGTCAAACTTTATCCCGGCGGGCAATTAGGGTCCGAAGGCAGCACGCTAGAAATCGCTATGTTTGGCGGTCTGGACATGACCCGCACATTCAGTGCCGCGCTGAATAATATAGCGCCGCTGACAAAGCTCTTTAGCCTACCCTTCCTCTTTCGCTCAGCCGCGCATCAACGCCGCGTCATCGATGGTGAGGTAGGTGAGGTGATCATGAAATCTTTAGAACCATTCAATTTACGCGGCGTAGCGATTTATGACACTGGCGGACGCGGGTTCTATACAACAGGACGCGCGATAAAACACCCTTCCGATCTTGACGGCATGAAAATTCGCGTGCCCAATTCTGATATTTTTCTGGAGACCGTCAGGGCGCTGGGCGCGAACCCAACACCGATGAATTACAGCGAAGTCTATCAAGGGCTTGTACAGAAAGTTATTGATGGCGCAGAGAATAACTGGCCGGCTTATATTTCTTCGCGGCATTATGAAGTTGCGAATTATTTTTCAGAAACCGGTCATTTCAGGACACCTGATATGCTGATTATGAGCCTGCGAAGTTGGAGGAGTTTCTCTGCCGAAGACCAAGCGCTCATTAAAGAAGCGGCTCGCCATTCTGTCAGCGTCATGCGCAGCTTGTGGGATGCAAAGGTTGAAGAGTCCAAACAGACATTGCTCGATAGTGGCGGTAAGATTTTTTCCGACATTGACACAGGGCCCTTCAGAGCGCTCATGGCGCCTGTCTACGAGAAATTTGTAACAGCTGAGCTGGAGCCTTACATGGCGAAAATTGACAAAGTAGCGGAGACAGGATGATGAAACCCTTTCTTGATTTTCTTGGCCGCCTCTGTCTTTTAATCAGCTCGGTCTGCCTCGTCGCGATGACAGCCATCATTTCCTATCAGGTCATTGCCAGATACTTTTTTAACAATAGTCCCGCTTGGTCAGAGCGTTTGGCCCTTGTCCTGCTCGGCTATTTAGTTTTCTTTGGGGCGGCTCTGGGGGTTCACGAACGCTTCCACATTCGCATTGATGCTCTGCGCGACGTCTTTCCAAAATCTATCCGCAAAAGCATTGACATCTTTGCCAATCTCGCTGTGGCGATTGCCGGGCTAGTGATGGTCGTTGCGGGTTGGACGCTCACCACCACGCTTTGGCCCTTTGATATTCCATCGCTTGGAATTCCGCGCGGACTTGCCTTATTGCCTTTGCCGATCGCTGGCGGTCTTATCTCTCTCTTTGCTTTGGCACAGCTTTACGAAGACGCCGTGTCTAAGCAAAGCGTGCAGCAGACCGGGCAAGCAGGAAAGGTAGAGTAAGATGGAACTGATTGTACTTTTATTAGGACTGCTCGGGCTTCTCGCCATTAGAGTCCCCGTTGCTTTTGCACTTTTAATTTCATCGATGTTTGTCTTTGCGATTCTTGGACTAAACCCGCTTGTGGCTGTGCAGCGCCTCTCGGCGGGTATTGACGTTTTTACTCTTATGGCTATCCCGTTCTTTGTTTTCGCAGGCGATTTGATGACACAGACAGGTATTGCCGCGCGGCTTATTAAAGTCGCGGAAGGCATGTTCGGGCGCGTGCGCGGCGGCTTGGGCCACGTCAATGTCGGCGCGTCCATGATGTTTGGCGCTGTGTCCGGCTCCGCCATTGCCAGTGTCTCAGCGATCGGCAGCACCATGATTCCGATTATGGAAGAAAAAGGCTATGACCGGGACTTCTCGGTTAATGTGACCTCATCAGCCGCCGTGCTTGGGCTTATTATACCGCCCAGCCATAATATGATTATTTATTCTGCCGCTGCGGCCGTTTCAATTTCTATCGGAGACTTGTTCGTAGCGGGTATCCTGCCAGGTCTTTTATGCGGTCTGGCGCTCATGGCCACGGTCTCAGTCATTGCCCGCCGCAAAGGGTATCCGAAAGGTATATTCCCCGGTTTTCGTGCCCTCGCGAAATCAGCCCTTATCGCTCTTCCCGGATTGATGACCGCGATCATTATTGTGGTCGGTATCCTTGGCGGCGTGTTTACGCCGACTGAGAGTTCCGCAGTCGCTATTGTTTATACACTCGTCATTGGCGTATTCGTTTACCGCTCTTTGGGCCTCAAAGAGTTCAAAGCGGCCGTGGTAAATTCCACTAAAACAACGGCGATGATTATGCTTATCATTGGCTCCGCGGCGGCCTTTGGCTGGCTCTTAGCTCTGCTCGAAGCCCCAACCATGATGTCAGATCTCATCCTCGGCGCAACAGATTCGCCTATCCTCATTTTGCTAATGGTGCTGGGCTGCCTGCTTCTTCTCGGCACATTTATGGATATGGCGCCTTTGATTATAATCGTCACGCCTATCTTCTTACCTGTTGTTCAAACCATTGGCATCGACCCAGTCCACTTTGGGATTATCATGATGCTCGCGCTAGGTATTGGAACGATTACGCCGCCCGTAGGCACGGTGCTCTTTGTCGGGGCGGCTGTGGGTAAGATAAGGGTCGAGGACACTGTTAAAACGATGTGGCCTTTCTATATGGCCCTCATCATCTGTCTCTTAGTCATCACCTATGTTCCGGCTATATCTCTGCTACTTGTGGGGTAGTTCGCTTTACGGGTTTTTACGCTGGCCCAATTGATAGCTGTAAAGCGATGGCACTTGGCTGACAGTCTCGTTTAGGGAATCGATATACGGGGCAGGGCGGTAATCCAGATCAAAGGTCCGGTTACCAGACAGGCCCACAATCCGCGCTTCTGGGCCTTCTGCGGTTGCTTTTAAATAGACGGTTTCGCCCGGCAATGCGCCGTCTTCGACAATGACGTTTAAATTCCAGCTTGTGTTATACATACCGTGGCCGGGCTGCCAGTACCCTGCGCCGCTACCGTCAAATAGCGCATATTCCGCTTTCCCGTCTTTACGGGTGGGATGGATATGCAAGGTCACATTATCGAATAGATTTTGGTGGTTAGCGCCTGCATGTTGATCTAGCACAGCGGCGCTAAAGACTTCGGAGTCTTTGTAAACGCATCGCGTGGATTGCGTATTAAAGGTGAAAGAATGGATGACAGGATTATAGACCTGCACCCGCTCGGCCAGAACATTGTGAACATTGCCCATATGCACCGCGTAATGGGCGGGTCTGTCGCCCGCAGATTTAATATCGCGCAGGGTCAGATTGGCGCTGTCATAACTGAGGATACCGCTATCAGCATTTGTGAAGGTCACATCCCTTATCCAGCTATCCGCCGCGCCTGTCATGTAGATGGCGTTATAGCCTTGCTCATTATGATGCCCGTAATAAGGCGATTGCGGAAACTCAAAATGAAGACCCTCAATGCCGATATTTTCAAGCGCGTCCCAAGCCGCAATATCTGCGGGCAAGTTGTCATTGACATCATGCAGCAGACTATCCGCTAAAGTGATGACATTACCGTCTATTGATCTAATCAATGTGCGCTGGCGAACTGTGGGGCGGTTGGGAAACGTCCAATGGTGAGAGCCGACATCCTTACCCGTATAGCCGTAAATCGAGGATATCAGCGCGCCGTCTTCGCCTTGCTTATTATACCAAAGAAGCTGTATGCGCTGTCCTGCTTTTAGCTCTGCCGCGTTGTCCACGGTGAGAGAGGTCTCGCCGCGCTGACCACTTGTTCCAACGCTGAGGGCAGGCTCGGGCTTATCTAATTCTTCAAGGTAGGGCGCAGGGCGAGAACCCTTTTTGCCCACCCAAATAAAACCGCCCGTCCATGAATATTCTGAAAACAGGACATCCAGATTTTTCTTCGGCTCTCTTTGGCGTTTATCATATTTGACAAGATATTCTCTAAGCTCATCCAGCTTACCATTATCGCCAATCATCTTAAGCGGCCTTGCGAAATGGAGCGTCGTGCCTGCCGCGCCGCGGCCCGCGCCTTGTAACACGATATCCCCGCGATCAATATTTATAATCTCGCTGATCATGAATCTACCTGCTGGAAAGCGGACAATAACAGACCCCGATATTTTTCGGGCCGCCTCCATGGCGTCTAAAATCGCGGCTGAATCATCGATTCCGTCATCAGGCTCGGCCCCAAAATCTGTGACTAAAATCACCTTGCCTTTTTCTTGAGGGATTGGGGTCAATCCAAAGCCATAACCCGCATAAGAAAAGTCAGGCAAGAACAGGCCGTCCTGCCCAGAAGAGCTTGTCAAAATTTCTGGTAAGTTAGGACGCGTATATTGGGCCTCCAAACTGTCTTGCGCGTCAGCACAAGAGGACATCATCATCACAGAGCCTGCGATGGCCAAATGATGCAACCTAACAAACCGAACCATATCTTCCCCTTGTACCAGACATCGAGGTCTGAATTATTTATTTTATATTTGTCCGTCTATGCGCATCCGTCAAGAAAATTAACAATGGCGCGTTTAATGCCCTTGGCTTGAATATCTTTGGCGTGCTTCGTGACAGACGCCATAAAAACTGCATCGCTGAAAAAGGTGCGCGCCGAGGAAATGCCCGCGCGCAAACAACTCGCCGCCGCCAAAAGCACAAAGGCATGGCCATACGCCATGACGCGGCTATCCGTGACAACGCCGTTCTCCAGCCGCCAAGCATAATGCCCGTTCTCTTGCTTATGCACGGTGTTGAGAAAATTAAGCCCCCGCTCCGCCCACTGTAAATGCGTAGGGTCATCATGAAACCGAGAGGCTGTCGCGTAGTTAAGAACGTATCTCGCAGAGCCCACAAGATAACGAGAGTCAGGATCAAACGAGGTGCCGTCATCTGAAAAACACCCCAGAAACCCGCCATCAGGCGCAATGATACGCGGCGCATAAAAGGCCAGCGTAGACTGTATATGCCGCTCTAAAAATTTAGGGCTTGTAAAGTCAGGAGTGTCGGGAGTGATCATGCCTTTACATAGCGCTGTTTCATCAGAATTTGTAGTGTTTCTTAAGCCGTCATTATGGGCGTTTTATGAGGCCTATCATTGGCTATAGAATGACTGTCATATATATGAGATCGCCTCGCTTATTATGCATAAATAAACATATCGTCACTTGGCGGGGCGGGTTTGATTGTTTATGTAAGGCTGGAAAATTTGGAGACTCACCTCATGAGACTTAAGACTTTAATGCTAGTGACAGCTTGCGGCGCGATGGGATTATCGGCCTGCGGGACGACATCCAAGGCTTTGGGCCTGACGAAAAATGCGCCCAATGAGTTTAACATTCTGACCAAAGCGCCGCTTGTGGTGCCGCCGGAATATAATCTGCGCCCTCCGCAAGTCGGGACCAGTTCGGCGGAGAATAATTACAGCCAGAAATCAGCCCGCGAAGCCCTTATCGGCGATGTCGACGCCGCTGAGCCGACACGCGGCGAAGTCGTGCTAATGTCCAAAGCGGGCGTTGGCCGTGCGAACCAAGAAATCCGTCTCGAGATTGACGGGGTGAACTCTGTTGAGCGTAAATCCAAGAGCTTCTCTGATCAGGTTTTATTCTGGAGAAATGGCAAAGTTATCACGCCTGATGGTTCCCCAATGGATCCCGAAATTGAAGCCAGACGTATGGAGTCGATGAACTCTGCAACAGGCGGCGGCGAGGTCGAAATTACCAAGCGTCCAAGCGGGCCAAAACTGCCTGGCTTGTAGTCCACAGACCATATGATTGAATTTCTAGCCTAATCGCTTTTCGGCGGTTAGGCTTTTTTGTGACTTCAAATACCATATCGATTCGCCGGCTCCCGGCGCAGACCGTCAACCGCATCGCGGCGGGTGAGGTTGTGGAGCGTCCGGCCAGCGTGATTAAAGAGCTGGTCGAGAACGCGATTGATGCCGGCGCGTCCCAAGTGGATATCCGGTTTGAGGATGGCGGCCGCGCGGTGATTACCATTACCGATGACGGCAAGGGCATGAGCCGCGAGGAACTGCCTATTGCGATAGAGCGCCATGCGACCTCCAAGCTCTCGCCGAATGAGGCGGGGGAATGGGACCTGCTTAATATTCATTCCATGGGATTTCGCGGCGAGGCTTTGCCCTCTATCGGCTCCATCGCGCGGCTGACGATAACCTCGCAAACCGAGAGCGATGACAGCGCCTGGGAAATCGCCGTGGCGGGCGGGGCGGAGAGCGCGCCCAAGCCTGCGCCGCGTTTTGGCATGCATGGCACGCGGGTCGATGTGCGCGATTTATTCTACGCCACGCCTGCGCGGCTTAAATTTTTGAAATCCGAGCGAAGTGAGAGCCTCGCTATTTCCGACATCGTCAAACGCCTTGCCATGGCCAACCCGTCCGTTGGGATGACCCTCGCCAATGCCAATCGCACGACGCTGAAAGTCGCGCGGCAAAGCGATGATCAAGAGGGCCGCCTGGCACGGCTCGCCTCTATCCTCGGCGCAGATTTTGGACAAAATGCGATTGAGATTGATAAGGAACGCGAGGGTATCCGCCTGACGGGATTTGCAGGGCTGCCGACCTATTCACGCGGGAATAGCCAGCATCAATTCCTTTTCGTCAATGGACGGCCCGTGCGCGACAAGCTACTTCATGGGGCGCTGCGCGGGGCTTATCAGGATTTCCTCGCGCGGGATCGCCATCCTGTCGTCGCGCTTTATATTGATCTGCCCAGCGACCATGTCGATGTAAATGTTCACCCCGCCAAGACCGAAGTGCGTTTTCGCAATCCGGGGTTGGTGAGGGGGCTTATCGTTTCGGCTATTCGCCATTCATTGGCGGCGGCAGGTCACCGCGCAAGCACGACTGTCTCCGATTATGCGCTGGGTAAAATCCAAGCTGAACAGCCGCAATATGCCTTTCAGCAAAATTATAATCGCCCCTATTCCGGCGGGCCTGCGCCCTACAGGCATGACCCCGCGCTACAGCCGCTCGTCGATGGAATGACGGTTAATGACTATGGTTTTTCGGCTAAGGTCGAGGAAATGGGTGAGGGGTATCAGGCGGAGGGATACGTCCCCGACGCCCAACAAAAGGATTTTACCGCCAATCCTCTCGGCGCGGCCCGCGCGCAGCTTCACGAAACCTATGTCGTCGCTCAGACCCAAGACGGCATTGTCATCGTCGATCAACATGCCGCCCATGAACGCCTCGTCTATGAGCGAATGAAAGTGGCGATGGCGGGCAAAGGCGTCGAGCGCCAAGCCCTGCTCATTCCCGATATTGTGGACTTAGGCGAAACAGATGCCGCCCGCGTGCTCGCCCGCGCTGACGAACTCGCGGAAATGGGATTAGTCGTGGAAGCCTTCGGCACAGGCGCGATCGCCGTGCGCGAAACGCCAGCGCTTTTAGGGGAGATGAATATCCAAAGCTTGCTCCGAGATCTGGCCGATGATATCTCCGAATATGACGAAGCGCTGTCCTTAAAAGAGAAGTTCGAACATGTCTGCGGGACGATGGCGTGTCATGGTTCGGTGAGGGCAGGACGCAGGCTCAACGGCGCGGAAATGAACGCGCTCCTGCGGGATATGGAAGCCACGCCGCATTCAGGGCAGTGTAATCACGGAAGGCCGACTTATGTGGAGCTGAAGCTCGCCGATATAGAGCGGTTATTTGGGCGGCGTTAGTTTTATTCGATGAATTGCGCTGCCTGCTTAGGGAATTTCTTTGACAACCATTTTAGAGCTTCTACTTGATCTTGGCTCCTAGCGCGTCGAAGCAATGTTAGAAGCTTTGTCAAATCGGGCCTCTGAAGCGTAAGATTTGCAGCACCTTCATTACAGACAGAGCATAAGGCTCTCAAATTTGACGGGCTATCGTCTCCACCATGTGATTTGTCAATGATATGTCCAAGATGAAGTCTTGTTTTTCTACCTGTATCGTATGGATGAGGCTCGCCAGCAACTGCACCGCACATCTGACATGTGAAACCATTTCTATCTAAAACGTATGCTCGTGTTTCTTTTGATATGTTTCGTGCAAATGCTGGTTTAGGTTTTGGATTCTTTAAAAGATATTGACCTGGTTTTAATTCACTTAAATCATTATGAGTTAGAATTTCATAACCTTCTAAATTTCTCAACTCTCTAACTCTACGGGCCCACTCAGTAATTCCGCCTGCAACGAATCGTAAATCATCTGCTTCGAGCACTTTTCCAATATTTGCCAAAAAATGCTCTCTCAGTTTAGTTCTTGCCCCAACTTTTCTTGCCATTATGCAACCTTTTTTCGAGTTCGTCTTCGGGGGGCCTTCTTTGCATTCTTCAAAACTTTAGCGATGTTGACACCAACAGCTTTAGCAACGGGAGGAGGGAATGCATTTCCTACCTGCTTATATGCGTTTGTCTTTACACCAGGGAATTGCCAACTATCAGGAAAACCTTGCAGGCGAGCTACCATTCTCACAGTTAGTCTTGGATTTCCTTCGAAGTTTTTCTCGGGCGCTTCGGCAGCAATTGTTCTTCCTTCTACACCTAAATTTGCCCAAGCTTGCCTTGCGCGAGAAGGTCCAAGGTCTGGGCCTCCATGCTTTTTAGAACCACCAACAATGGTTGGAGCAATTTTATTTGCTTTATTCGCCCAGTCTTGAGCTTTTTCCCAACCATTCTCTGACATTAAATCAATTAGCGTTGTGCCTACGGTCTTATTTGTTTCCTGGGTTTTGGGCCATTTAAAGTCGTCAATCTGAGAGAAGGGTAATGCAACTAATCCAACTCGTGGTCGAAGTTGAGGAACGCCATAATCTGATGAAGTCAAAAGCTTCCATTTAGTAGCAAAGCCTAGAACGGCAAATTGAACATCAATCCAATCTCTGTAATCACTGAAGCTTGGTGATAAAAGTCCTTTCACATTTTCTATAAAAATAGCTTTTGGCTTTATTATTTCTGCCAATTCAAAAAAAGTAGGGAAAAGGTTTCTTTCATCTTCGTGGCCAAGCTGTTTACCCGCAATTGAAAAAGGAGGGCATGGTATACCACCAGATAGCAAGTCTACGCCTTTGTAGTTTTCTGCAATACTTCTGAAGTGTTTCGCATCTAAATGTAACGTGTTCCATTTGGGTCGATTTGTTCTGAGTGTTTCGCAACAATTTTTATCTATCTCTACCAGAGCAGTGTGATGAAAGCCCGCATGCTCTAGGCCCAAGGCTTGTCCGCCAGCACCAGCACATATTTCAATAGAAGTTAGCATGAAACAAGTATGTTTGATTTATCAAAGGGATTCAACTTAATAGTTGCATATTTAGGCTACCCCGCCTGATAAACCCGCACATAATCAGCTTCCATCATCGCGGGGAACGCATCCTTATCAATACCTTTTCGCCCGCCCGATGTGCCGCCAACGGCGATGTTCATGATGAGCTGATGGGGGCGATCAAAGGGCCAACTGCCTTCTTTACCACGGAAGAGGTAGAAGCCTTTGAAGCTAATCTGGATGTGGTTGGAGGCAATGAGATTTTTTTAATCTCCTATGGAATGGGAGCCACCTGCATAAACAACACCCGCGCTGCGCCCCATGTCTTGTCCGCTAAAACCTCAAATCCTCTCGGCTCTACTTCCGCGTCTTTGCTGTCTTCCAAGATGATAATCCCGTTATCCGCGATGAGACCATATTCCTTTAGGCGGGACAGCACGGGTCGCCACATGCCCTTATTATAGGGAGGATCCATAAATATATGTGTAAAAGGCCCGCGCAGATTTCCGGGGGCTATTTTCAGTTTTGTTGCGTTATGACGGTGCAGGCGGGTGCAGCCAAATAGTCCCATTTTATCAACATTTTCGCGAATGGCGGCGCGGGCTTTGGGCTCGGTTTCGACGAAGAGGCAGAACTCTGCCCCGCGTGATATGGCTTCTAATCCCAGTGCGCCTGAGCCTGCAAATATATCGGCCACGATAGCGCCTTCCAAAGGCGGGGCCCACTCGGCATGGGTAAGGATATTAAATATGGATTCGCGTGTTTGGTCGCTGGTCGGGCGGGTGTCTTTGCCCGACGGCGTGGCGATATTCCGCCCGCGAAATTTTCCTGAGACTATGCGCATATCGTGATGCCAAAAATATTCTCCCTCTCCATGGGGAGAGGGTCCGCGAAGCGGGGGTGAGGGGACGTAGATGAGCGAAGCGAATGCTCTACAACAGTTAAGTTATTTCCCCTCATCCGTCCTTCGGACACCTTCTCCCCAAGGAGAAGGAGACTTTTTCTAAATAGGCTCACTTCCGCCGCCCCGTTGGTTTCCCGCTCGTCGGTTTCCCCTTACCGCCGCCCTTAAAATTCATCTTCCGTCCACTGCTTGAGCCGCCGCCATAGCCCGCCCCGCCAGATTTTTTCTTGGCGGGCTTATGGGCAAACTTTCCGCGGCCTGTGGGGGCAGGCTTAGCCTCATCTTTTTTACCGTCTTTGGCGAAGCGTTTGGCGCTGGCATGGGTGCCGCGTTTTGGTTTGCCCATACGCTGGCCTTGCGGCTTGGCTTTCGGCTCCGGCATATCAATCAGGTGCCCAACTTGTTCGCGCAGAATACGGGTTTTGACTTCTTCAATCTCGCCCTTGCCCAAATTGCCGAGTTGGAAGGGGCCGTAAGAGACGCGGATAAGACGGTTCACGTGCAGCTTGAGCGTTTCCATGGCGCGGCGCACTTCGCGGTTTTTACCCTCGCGCAGGGTCACGGCAATCCAAGCATTATCACCTTTTTGGCGTTCCAGTTCCGCTTCAATCGGGCCGGTTTTAATCCCGTCAATTTTGATACCGTCTTTCAGGCTGTCCAAATCATGCTGCGTGACATGGCCATAGGCGCGCACGCGATATTTGCGCTGCCATGCCGTGCTGGGCAGTTCGAGTTGCCGCGCCAGCTCTCCGTCATTGGTGAGCAGGAGCAAGCCTTCGGACGTGATGTCCAAACGCCCGACCGAAATCACGCGGCCCAGCTCTTTGGGCAGGGTGTCAAAAACGGTCTCGCGGCCCTTTTCATCTTTGTGTGATGTCACGAGACCGTCAGGTTTGTGATAGCGCCAGAGACGCGGCGGCTCTTTATCGGCGACGGGGTTATTGTCGAACAGAACCGTGTCCTTGTCGGTGACTTTAAAGGCGGGCGTGGTCAGCGTCTTGCCGTTGACTTTGATACGTCCGGCTTCGATGAGTTTCTCGGATTCACGACGAGAGGCCACGCCGGAACGGGCGAGGAATTTTGCGATGCGTTCGCCGTCGGGATTAAATTCCATGGTTGACCTTACTCGCCCCTCATATGATGAGGACACATGACGGATGAAGACTATATGCGCGAGGCGCTCTATGAAGCGCAAGCCTCTTCTGCTCGCGGCGAAGTGCCTGTCGGCGCGGTGATTGTCAATGGAGCCGGGCAGATTATCGTGCGCACAGGCAATGCCCCCATCAGTATTATTGACCCGACAGCACACGCTGAAATCCTCGCCATCAGAGATGCCGCCTACCGCACAGATAATTACCGCCTGACCGGGACAACGCTCTACGTGACGCTGGAGCCTTGCACCATGTGTGCGGGCGCAATTTCAAATGCGCGGATTGCGCGGGTGGTATACGGGGCGGTGGACGCAAAAGGAGGCGCAGTCGAGAGCGGCGTCAAGTTCTTTGACCAAGCGACATGCCATCACAGGCCAAAGGTGACGGGCGGTGTCTTAGCCGAAGAAAGCGCGGCGTTATTAAAATCATTTTTTTTAGCACGGCGAGGAAAATGAAAACCAATCTGCGCGAAGTCACAACCGCGCCGCTATTGGCTGCGGAGCAAAGCACGGGTTTTGGCGGGCGGAACTTAGGCTATCTTCTTGCGCTGCTTGGGACTGTCTTCTTTTCGATGAAGTCGATTTTCGTAAAATTGCTTTATCAGCCCGTTGACGGCATGGCGATGAACGGGGTTGAAGCCATTACGATTATGGCAATGCGGCTAGGCTTTTCCGCGCCGATATATGTGTTGATTTTCTGGCTCGCTTTAAGGCGGCGAAAGCGGCAGGGCCTCGCGCCATTGCAAAAACGCGATATGGCCTTGGCCGCTATTCTTGGGTTGCTTGGATATTACATTTGTGCGTGGCTCGACATCGAAGGCATTAAATATATCACGGCGCAGCTCGAACGGCTGCTGCTATTCACCTATCCGATTTTCGTCTTTATTTTCGGCGCAATGTTTTTTGGCAAGCCGCTGACCAAAGGCACAGTGCTCGCGGTCTTTATCGCCTATGCGGGAATTGGCTTAATTTTTGCGGGCGGGGATATTGCGGTAGGCATAAATGTGCCGCTTGGTTCGGCGATGATATTAGCCTGCGCCGCGCTGTTCGCCTTCTTTCAGCTCTTTGCCAAACCAATGATTGGGCGGCTGGGCAGTCCCGTCTTTACCTGCTGCGCCATGCTCGGGGCAGGGGTGATGATTGCGCTGCATTTTACGATAGAGAATGTTGTGATGGGCGATGTGTCAGAGGTTTTGAGCCTGCCGCCCCGTATCTGGATTTTGGGGATAGCGCTCGCCTTTTTCTCGACATTGCTCCCGTCCTTCATGGTCAATCTGGCGATTTCCCGCGTCGGGCCGCAAGCCACCTCTGCCGTGGGGATGATTGCGCCGATTTCAACGATTATGCTCGCCATCTATATTCTCGGCGAACCCTTTGCGTGGATTGACGGCGCCGGCACGCTTATCACCGTGGCGGGCATCGGGCTCTATACCTATTTTGATAAGCGGGCTATATCAGCCCCGCTAAATTCAGACCTCGCCACAAATAAATAACGCCGATGACTGTGACGAGATATTTTGTGTAGCTCTTAAAATGAATGTCGGAGAGGCGGTGTAAAATGCGCGTCCCGATATAGGTGCCTGAAATTATAAACGGCACAGCGGCCGCAAAAACCCAAAGCGGCGGTAAGGTGGATAGCCCCGCCGTAACGATAAGCGGCAATCCGAAATAGATAATCTTGACCATATGCGAGGCAAACATGGTTACGGCTTTGGTGGCGACGATTTCTTTGCGGGTCAGCGTGGTCTTGACATAGAAAAAATCCAGCGCTGGCCCGGCGACGCCTGCGGAGAGGTTCAGCCCCATCACAATCGCGCCGCATATCATCGCATGGGACGGTTTGGCGGCATCGCCTTGAAATACGCCTTTGGGCAGCCAGAGGATAAAGGGCAGCAAACCCAAAACGATAAACAATGTGGCTTTGTTGGGCACGAAGGCGACCAGAGCGAGCAGGCCAATAGAGGGGAGCGCGCCCAAAAATGTGAAGCCCAAAATATCCCAGCGAATATCGGCCCGTAACATCCAAGCGCGGGAGGAATTACTCACGCTTTGCACCGCGCCGTGAACCACCATGGCCTCAGAAACGCTCATGATCGAGGCAATAATGCCCATAAATATCATACCGCCTGCCATGCCAAATATGCCTGAGATACAGGCGGTCACGGCGGCAGAGATAAGAATCAAAAGCGTGAGTTTCATTCAGGCTTACTTACCGTTTTGCGACATTCTCAAAAGCAAGGCTCTGTCCAAAAGTGCAGCCACTGTTTTGTTTGCATTTTCAATAGCAATTTTTTGCATGAAGACTATTGGGCCGAATTCGTCAAATAATTTAGCCAAAAACTCATCCGCAAAACTGCTGCTGATTATGTGAACATCCCTAAAGTCTAAGATAACTTTTTTACCCGAAGTTTTGACAATATTTACAACCTTTTGTCTTAAGGGCGCAGCTTTTCTGCGGGACGCAAAACCTGAGTTTTCATCAATTAGAATTAACCGTGTGGCATGACTATCTTCATCCGTAATCTGATCTAAGTAATCATAAGAAATATCGTGAGGTTTACCGCCAATCTTTAGCGCTTGAGCAATGAGATCAGCATTACCGAGTTTAAGATTACAAGAGATGACAGTTCCGTTAAAAGGTATTTTGCTATCTTTAATGACGGGCATGTGGTTTCTATCTAAAAATAAAAGTCCGTAGCCTGATCGTATAGAAAATTGACCTTTTGAGTGACGTGCTAGCTCATAGGTGCCGTATAGTCCGTTACCTTGGTTGGTGAGCTTTTTGCCTGTTACGCTTTCTTCGATAGCTTTCACTACGGCATCTCTATCGGTCAGGCTGGAATAATCTGCATCTATTCGTAACGAATTAGGAATGCCAACCCCAGCATCACAAATAATGAATTGGACAGTATTACTTTCTCTAAAATAACCAGCTTGGGCCAGACCACCTAAAGGGTCGTCGGCGTGGGTAATTACGTTATCTGTAATTTCTGCTAAAGCCCATTCAAAGGCCTTTAAATCGTCTCTTGTTAAATCATCAACAGTGCTGAGCAGCCATTCCAACAAGAGATTAACAATTTTAAACTGCTCATCTTCATCAGTGAATGGAATCGCAGGGATATTGTTATAATATGGGCTTTGACGTAATTTTCCTTCTCCCGTCAAAAAATGTGAATAATTCGTATTATCAAAAAACCGTTTCGCTGCGGCATCGTCTGGCAATTTTACGATAAAATTTGCTCGCTTGATATATCTATAATTTCTAACTTGGGCGATTAAAGGCAGCATAAAATCAGGATAAGCATGCTTAACAGAGCTGAAATCTAAAACGATATTTTGATAATTCTTCTTTTCAACAATATCATACAAACATACGCAAGCATACGTAAGGCTAGAGCCATGCAAGTCGTCTTTGAATTGTATCTTAGCATCGGTAACGGACTCTTCCGTAAAGATGTTTTGTTGGAATTTTTTTATCATGGTGTATGTCTATCGATTTTACATAAAACGTAAAGATATAGTTGTGTTAGAATTAAAAGCGCGAGTTTCATGCGACCATCTAACCTTTGAAATCTTTTTGCGGCAAGGTTAAACTGCCCCTTATGTTAAACGCCATGACGAAACGTGATTTTTGGAAATATCTAACGCGGGTGCATAAATGGGCGGGGCTAGTGCTGGGCGTGCAAATTATCCTCTGGTTTGCGTCCGGATTATTTATGTCCTTCTTTCCAATTAATGAAGTGCGCGGGTCTCATCTGGCGGAGAAAGCGACATGGTCATTATCGGATGTGAGCGTCATTCCGATTGAAATTGCGATGACGGCTTATGATGGCAATTTAACGGGCGCGTCGCTAACCTCCATTGCGGGCGAGCCAGCCTATGCGCTTATCGGCGATGAGGGCACGCAGCTGATTAATGCACGCACGGGCGCGGCATGGGAGCCTATCGGAGAGGATACCATTCGTGTGGCTGCGGCGGCTTATTATAAAGGCGAGGGGGATATTGTGTCTTTAATGCGCCTGACAGAAACGCCGAAAGAATATCGCCGCCCGCCGCCCGTCTGGCAGATAGAGTATGATGACGGGCCCAAGACGCGGCTCTATCTGGACGCGGAGACAGCCGAGCTTCGCGCGGTACGCACCAAGCTCTGGCGCGTCTATGATTTCATGTGGATGCTGCACATTATGGATTACGATAGGCAGGATAATTTCAATAGCTGGTGGCTAAAGCTCGCGTCGTTCTTAGCGCTGCTTTTTGCGATAAGCGGGATGGCGCTCGTTGCGCACCGCACTTTGTTAAGGCCGAGACCAAAGCGTGCCTAACTAAACGCGCCTTTACGCCATAGCTTCCAGCCTAGAACGGGGGCGCAGATGACGGGGTGTTTGCGTTGGAAGGGGGTTGGGTCAATCGTGACGCCGGAGTGATTTTTTAATTTACGCAAGACATAATCCAAGCCGCCCTCAAATGTCGCGGCGCTATTGATGACGCGAATGGCGGTCATGGGTTTTCCGATGAGGCGGCGGAGAAACCACTTCCGTTTTGTTGGGCCAGCGGGGATGTCCGGCATGATGTATAAGCCGTCCTTATCAGGGGCGCCGTAAAGCGCCGTCGTCAGGCG
>ENA-ORXM01003139-ORXM01003139.1-marine-metagenome-genome-assembly--contig:-NODE-3139-length-17132-cov-6.527118_pt1 | contig 17132 bp, 12 predicted proteins | sample MGYA00237867_ERZ511480 | MGnify/ENA primary metagenome ERZ511480 (study PRJEB26309, sample SAMN06266103) | marine metagenome | isolation source: Algal blade | place: United Kingdom:Sidmouth, United...
TTTGCCCACGTTTTAATGCTCTTCCTGTGGGATCCCCACGCCGTTGTCGCTGATCTCAAGTAGCACACCTGACTCGTTTTCTGAGCAGGTTATTTTGAAGGTCGAGTGTTCTGTCTCGCGGTAAACGTATTTTGCTGCGTTAGAATCCAAGTTATCTAAGATTTGGAAAATGCGTATTTTGGTTACCTGAATGCATAGGCTGCTCGGTATATCGACAGTAACTAACAGGCCGCTACGGGCAATTATCTCCTTCTGGTTGTCTGTTACTTCTTCCACCGGCGACTTCAGATTAATAGCTGCTTCTTTGTCCTCAGCTAGATCCGCCCTCGCAAAGTTTAATAGCTCCTCGACAAAGCTCTCTAGTTTTTTCATTTGATGCTTTATACGGTTTGTATTTTCTTTTACTTCCTCTAGTTTGCCGTCGGAGATATCGAGGATCATAAGTTCCGCTAGGCGCTTCGACGAAGATAAAGGCGCCTTAAAATCATGCGACACTCTGTAGGCAAACTGACTCAATTCGTCATTGCGAAGGCGCGATTCAATGTTGGTACGCCTTATTTCTATTTGCGCTACTACTTGGCGAGAGAGGGCTTCGAGTGATGCTAATTGATGATCACTCAATGACTTCGGTTTGCTATCAATAACGCACAAAGTCCCTAGCGCTTTACCTGTAGAAGTGAGCAGCGGAGAGCCAGCATAAAATGCGATATTGGGGCTTCCGATGACCAATGGGTTGTTCTTAAAACGCTCGTCTTTTCTGGCGTCGTGAACTTGCATTGTGGAGATGGGGGTTAGAGTCGCATGAGAGCAAAATGCTATGTCTCGATGGGTTTCTTCGGTATCTAAACCCTTCCGGGATTTGAACCATTGGCGTGATTCATCCAGCAGGCTTACCAAAGCAATTGGGGTATCACAAACAAATGACGCCACATTGACAAGTTCGTCGAATGCTTGCTCAGGCTCCGTGTCCAGTATGTCAAAGCTACGCAATGCCTGAAGGCGTTGCTTTTCATCGCTAGGGAAAGGGGCTGCTTGAGTCATAACATTGCTTATCGGCAATGCAATATGCTGCTGTAGTTCATGGTCCTCATGCATGTAGAGCCCATTGCAGGTGCGGGGAGATTAGGGCCTTTTTGAAGCGACAGCGTGGCTGTTTCGAATGATAGTACTCTCACCCGCAGTTTCTAGTCGCCTGAGCGCTCTATAAAAAAAGGCTCAGCGTGAGCCTTCTTTGCACATAAAAATCAGACAGTTTTTATGGTTTTAGTAGCAGAAAATCACGCGCAAAGCATCAAAGCGGAGTTGCATTCCACCTAAGCAATCATGCAAAGCTTCGATTCGCTGAGACATGCGTTCAATCTCATCGTCACGTATAGCGGGGTTGTTTTGCTTCAACGACTGCATGCGCTTAAGCTCTGCACCCAGTTCTTCATGCATACGTTGCTGGGCTTGTTTGCGCAATTCGGGTAGTTGCTCTTCTGCTTGTGTCTCAACTGTGTTGATGCGCTCAACCAGTGCGCTCTGCTGAGACTCCAGCAGCTGCCTTGCCACACCCTTTTTAACAGTTTCTACGCGGCTGGCGACCCAAGTCTGTGGCACTCGTGAGGCGATATCTAAGCCGGTGCTCGTGTGCAAAAAGCGTTGCAGCGTATGACCCATGTAACGACGAAACCCTAGTCGCGCAGCGCCTTGGCAGTGTACGGCAAAAATACTTTCGATCAGTATTTCACCAGCTTTGAACGGCTGGGCTTTTAACGCGCCAACTGAAACTTTGCCTTGGTCACCGTCGACTAGCATTTCCATTGCTCCCAAAACTAGTGGGTGCTCCCATGACATAAAGGCGACATCTTCGCGAGCGAGTGCGGTCTCGCGTTCACAGGTGACGCTGATGATGCCGTCGTTGCCAAGGCCGGGGAAAGAGGGAAGTTCGCTGCGTGAGCCTATTTGAACACTGTGATGCGATGAGGAGAGTTGTTCGATTTCAAGGCCAAAGCAATCGGCAGCGCGTTCAAAAAAGTCCCAAGGCGTTTTTTGATCTTGCTGCTCAATGCTATCGCGTAGCGCTACGGCGACTGGTTCATCAAAGGAATTCATTTCCAGCAGTTTGTCACGCCCGCTCTCTAATTCTTCGCGAAGCTGGTTGGCTCTAGTGGCTGTTTTGCTCAGTAACGCGTCTAAGGCTGTGTTGTCGCTTGGCGCAGCTAGCAGCTCGTGCAACTCGTCGCCAAGATCTTGCAGTACCGCTTCGCCGACGGTGCAGGTCTGCTCAAAGGCATCGAGTCCGCGGTGATACCACTGGCACAAAGCTTCTTCGCGTGAGCCTGGTAAGAAAGGCACGTGAATATTGACGGTGTTGCGCTGACCAATGCGATCGAGTCGACCAATACGTTGCTCGAGCAAACCGGGGGCTTCAGGTAGGTCGAATAAAATCAGGTCACTGACAAACTGGAAGTTGCGGCCTTCACTGCCTATTTCAGAACAGATCAACACGGGGGCGCCGGCCTCTGGGTCAGCAAAATGTGCGGCTGCTCGGTCACAATCGAGAATGCTCATGCCCTCGTGGAAGACGGCGGGTACTATGCCGGCCATAACCCGTAGCGCCTCTGCGAGATCAAGGGCGGTGTCAGCGCTAGAGCAAATCAGTAGATAACGGCGAGGGTAGTTGGAGCGCAACGTGTCGATGAGCCATTTGACTCGTGCGTCGCTACGCCACCAATTGGCACTAGGCTCTACATCGAGGGGTTCCAGTGAGTGCTGCTGTAGAACACGCGGTGCAAAGCCTTCGACAGCTGCTCGCGTGTTGCGCATCAATACTCGACCAGTGCCGGTGCGATCTACCAGTGTTGATATCAGTTTGCGACGTCCGGCAGCATCTAGCGCTGGATCTGCGGCCAGCGCTTGTGAGTCGGCGTCCAGCCACTTGGCCAGCGCTTGTTGCTGGCCTGAATCTAGAGCTTGCTCAGTCAGCAGCGGTTCAGCAGCGGCGGCAACTTCTTGATAGTTGGCTTGTTCAGCGTGGAACTGCGCCAAACTGGCGTAGCGATCTGGGTCGAGAAGGCGAAGGCGCGCAAAGTGGCTGTCATTGCCCAGTTGCTCTGGTGTGGCCGTAAGCAGCAGCACCGATGGGGTTTCAGCAGCGAGTTGCTCTATCACTTGGTAAGCTTCGCTTGGTGCGTCTTCGCTCCATGCTAAGTGGTGAGCTTCGTCTACGATTAGCAAATCCCACCCAGCGTTCAATGCCATGTCGCTGGTTTCAGCGTCGCAGAGAAAATCCATACTGCACAGCACCAGTTGCTGTTCTGAAAAAGGGTTCTCTGGAGGTTCGAGCGAAAAGTTGGGATCCATCAGCGCCTCTTCTAGAGACAGATGTTCCTCGGGTTCGCGCATGGCTTCTAGGCGCTCAGCATTAAACAAGCTGAACGCTAGATTAAAGCGTCGCAGCATTTCCACTAGCCACTGATGTTGCAGCGCTTCAGGCACCACAACTAAAACTCGTTTGATGCGGTCGTTGAGCAGCATGCGGTGCATCACCATGCCAGCTTCAATTGTTTTGCCTAGACCCACCTCATCGGCAAGCAAAACGCGTGGCGATTCGCGCTCACTGATGGTTTGTGCGACGTAGAGTTGGTGTGGCAGTAGGTCGCCGCGTACGCCAGATAAGCCGTGCAGTGGCGATGCTTTAAGCTGGTGATAGAAAAGTTGTGCTTCGTTGCGGGCGTTGAACCAACGATTGTGTTCTATTTGACCAGCTAGTAGGCGCTCACGGGGCTGGTTGAATTGCACACGTTCACTGAGACGTTGCTCAGGCAGTATGTCTTGGCTGCCGTCTTCTCGGCGACCGTGGTACACCAGTAGGGGACCGTCTTCTTCGACTTGTTCGACCGTTAACCACCAGCCTTCACCGCTTTGGATTTTGTCGCCCGGCAAAAAGCGCAAACGTGTCAGTGGCGCGTTGTCTGCCACATAGGTGCGCGATTCTTCAACCGCAGCAAAAGCAATCGTGACGCGGCGACCGTCAAACTCAAGCACCATGCCGAGGCCGAGTTCTGCCTCTGTGTCACTGATACACCGCTGGCCTGGAAAATACGCTTGCATAAAACTTTAGTCTCGACAACAAAGCCCACCATTTTAGCACTGCAAAGAGCCCTGTGGGGGGAGTTTTCAAGCCTTGTTCGGCAGGGTGTGCTCTCAAGTGCAGTGTGCAAACGGTCGATAAATAGCGCGAGCCCGTATTTATAAGGAAACCGCTGGCATGGCCCGCGCATCCGATCACAATTTTCTGCTGGCGCTGTTTCGCGACCAGACTTTTCAGGCGCGAGAGATCCGCCGTGTACTGATGTTCACCACCTTGTATGTGGCGTTGACAACGGTGCTGCTTGGATTCTTTTACCACTATATGCTCGGTAGCATGGTGGCAGGCGTGTCGCCGCTGATGTTTGTCTCTGAAGACATGCAAACGATGGATGACGATGTGCCGCGCATGGGAGCGATGCTCGGCAAGTGGCTGTTGCTGATGTTGATAGTTAACTTGGTTGTCACATTGGGCGCGGGTATTTACATCGTGCGCAAATTGGGTGCACCGATCATGGCGCTTCGCCGCGTAATTCGTGAGATAGGCGAAGGCAATTTTGCCGTGAAAGTCCGGAAAGACAAAGACAGCGAGTTCAGCGAAGTTTTTAATACGCTAGCTGATTCCACCGCAAATCTGCGTTCGCAGATGAACATGGCGCAAGAGCACTTAGATAGTTCGAGTGATGATGTTGAACAGCTCAAAAGCTCGATAGAAAAAAGTCGAGAAGCGCTCGCCTACTTCAAGACACAGCAAGGATAGATAAAAATATGCGTCGCGGTAGAGCTGTCTTAAAGCGTTTGTTTGTTGGTGCCTTGGTGTTGAGCTCAGCTCAGGTGTTTGCGGACCAGAAAAGTGATTTGTATCAGCAAGGTGTTGCGCATGAGCGTGCAGGCCAATATCAGCAGGCTTTAGTCAGTTATAAATCCTATCTGGCGATAGCTAACAAAACAGACCCTAACCACGACCGTGTGAAATTCAAGCTTCCGGTACTTAATGAAGCCAAAAGCCGACCCGCTTCGGAGGATATCGAACTGTATCTCGGTGCCTTGGACGCAAGAGCCGATGGTAGTAGCGATGATGCTTTGCTGGCGCTCACTACGCTCATTGAAAGCTTCCCTAACAGTTACCTGCTAGATGACTCCTTATATCTTCGTGGCTACATTTACACCATGGATCGCTTCCAATTCCAGCTAGCAAAAGACTCTCTGGCTGAGTTGCGCCGCCGTGTGCCGGACAGCGCATACACTGACGCAAGTCTGTACATTGACGCCATCGTTCTGGAACAACAAGGGCAGACTGCAGAAGCAAAAAAACAGTTTGAAGAGCTACGCAACAAACACACTTCGTTCAATATAGAGTTGCTCGGTTTTTCGTTGCCGCGCAATACTTATCAGTCGCGCCTGTGGTTTGATCGAGCAGATCAGCGCATCAAAGCCATTGACGATCAGCAGCTAGTTTCCACCAAAATCGTGTCGCAATCCATGCTGAGTAGTGGTGGATACGAGCGCCGAGTGACGCTGGCTATCGCTGGCGAAATAGTACCCGTTTTATTAAATCCGGCACTGGTTACTGCGAACACGCGTTTTCTGGATGAAAATAATCAGCTCTTTGACGCTTCAGAGATTCAAGTGTTTGATGGCGTAGTAGAAGGTGAGAATGGTTCATGGGTCAGGGCTGTCTTTAACGGTAGCAGTGTGCAGGGGCTCATATCGCGCAGTGGTAAACGCTACGATCTTAAAACTGATACAGTCACCGGCACGATGGTTAACTACAACCCGTCCTTGCAATCTGATGACGAAGAGAATCGCGAAGACTCTGTGTTGCCACCAAACGTTACAGCCGGTCTTATTCAAGAAGATACAAGTGCTAGCCAAAACTATGAACGTTTACCTGTTACTCGTGTAGCACCTATCAGTACCGTGCTCGACAGTCAGTTCAACGCCTATAACTCTGGTCGCGGTTTGTTTGAGGCACTCACGGTGCTGGCAATCGCTGATGGCATATACCGTGAGGAATTAGGTATAGCACTGAGACTCGATACGTTGGTTAACATCGTCGATCGAGACGTCGACCCGATGAATATCGGTAGTGTGCCTATGGATAGCATGCTGTCTAATTTTCGTAATTATCGGCGTTCAGCCAGTACGCTCGATGATAACGATGCGGCTTATGTGTACTTGTTCTCCGGCAATGCTAGTTCGGATAACCAAGTAGGACTTGCGTATATTGGTGTGGCTTGTCGTACCGACGGATACGATGTGAGTGTTTCAACTCCCTACCAGCGGAATTACCTATTAGCGGCGCATGAGATGGCACACAACTTAGGCGCCAAGCACGACATCGACACCAGCTGCCAAGCGGACAGTACAAAAATCATGGCCCCATATTTTACCTCTGATACACAGCACCGATTCAGTAGTTGCAGCAAGGCAGCTATAAGTCAGCGTATTGCCCAGAGTTGTTTTGAAGATGCAATTGATCTACAAGCCATGATGACAAAAGTCAGCGATAACACCATTGGCGCAGCGGTGCGTAACAACGACCTCACAAGACCCACTGCCGCCGCATTGGAAGTGCGTGTTGATAACGCTGAGCTTCTGGATCTGCCCAGCAATTGCAGTCACCAAGAGGATGACACCGTCAGCTGTGATTTTGGTGTTTTAGCTGCAGGCGAAGTGAAGGTTTTAGAGCTGACGACTAAACATGAAAACCAAAGTGTTCGCCGCGCATCGGTGAGGTCAGTTGTGGACACTAAAACGGCCGACGTTGAAGTAGAGAACAACTCCCAAGTGGTTAGTTTTTCTCAGGGAGAGCAGTTGGAGTGGCCTCTGGGTGCTAACGGCGAATCAGCGACTGCAAGCGCACTGAGCGGCGAAGGCGGTGGTAGCGGTGGTGGTGTGCTAGGTTTCGCAGGGTTGTTTGCCTTATTGGGGTTGGCAGGGTTTTCTGCACGCGTCACGCGTCGAAAGACCGGTGTCTGATTTCTCTAGTTGTGTGATAAGTGCCAATGTCTGAGGTAGGGCGCAGGCATATCTTTGTCCGGTTCTTGACTGTATTGCCGCTGCTCGCGGCTGGTGCGCTCTATACATATTCACAGCTTCCGCAGGACCGCCCGCAGTGTGTTGACGCTGGCGATGATCTACAGTTGTGCGCCTTGAGCGGCATGGCTAAATTAAGCGATCAGCAATGGCCGGCATTTGAGCACCAACATTACGCAATCCGAGACGCTGCCTTAGTCCTTCATGCAGCTCGTAATGAGACTATCGCTCACCAATGGTTGATCAAAGGTGAAGATAGAGCGGGATTGAGGTTAGAAGTTTCTCACTTTTCAAAAGCTGGCCAAGCTGTAGAACCACAGCCGCATGTGTCGCAATATCTTGCGCACTATCACCATGTTGATCGTGGCGGATATAGTTGGGGTCCTGAAACAGAAGTGCTGCCTTGGCCAGCCCGATACCCCGATGCTTTGGTGCCAGAGTTCCATAGCTGTACTGGAGAGCGTATCTATAACACTGTGCCAAGTGATAGTCTCAGTGCTGATAGTACTTTGTTTTGGCAGGATACGTATGTGCCTCCTGCGCTCGCTGCTGGCCACTACCAATCAACAGTAAATCTGTTTAGGTTTGACACATTGCTAGCCAGTGTAGATATTGAATTGCAAGTGTGGCCTGTCACTCTTCCAGATGAAAACTCCATAGACGCTGTAGGCGAGTTGTACCGAACATACCGTATGGAAGGCGTGGGTGAGGAAGCTAATACTGATAGCTGGCGTGCGATGTCAAATTGCTACCAACAATTGGCACATGCTCACCGCAGTACTTTTTTAGAGCGTAACCCTGAGGTCCCAAAAACTGAGGTTCAGTGGCGCAGCTATCAAAAGCATTACGGTGCCATGTTAGACGGCAGTTTGTTTAGCGAGAAAAATAGCTATATTGGACCAGGGCAAAATACACCTGTTTCGGTGTGGCGAACACCGTGGCCGCAGCCCTACGACATGCAATTGCAATCACCGCTTAGCTATGTGGAAATACGTCAGTACGAGAGCAAAGCGCTGAAATGGCATCAGATCGTCACTGAGAACGATTGGACGAATACACGATGGTTTGCTTATGTTTTTGACGAGGTTGATGGTCCAGAACACACCGATAAAAACTATTTAGCTATGGCGCATCAGCAAATGAGCTTGGTGCAAGATGCCATAGACGCTGGAAGTAGGGGAACGCCAATTGATCTACTCTGGACAAGCCACAGTAACCCAGCCGATTGGTCAGATGATGAGTCACTTGACTTACGCAGCAAAGTTCGCTTGTGGGCGCCTAATGCGCATGCTGCAGACCCTACTTTTTTGGCCGAGCAAAAATCACGTGGTGACCGTCTCTGGTTCTATCACAGTGGACACCCGGCCGTTGGCGCGCACAGTATCAATGCTAGCGGTATAGAGTTGCGTACTTGGGGTGTGATTGCAGCACGCTATGATATGGATGGTGTGCTGATGTGGGCAGTGAATCTAGGTAACGATGATAAACCGTTTGCTGACCCCAGCTATAAACCCGATGACGATCGCTTTGGCAACGGTGTTTTGCTGTATCCCGGACAGCAGTTAGCTAAGATTGGTTTCAAGGCATCGCCAGGCGCTATACCTTCAATTCGCTTAAAAAGCTGGCGTCGAGGTCTACAAGATTTTGAGTTGCTGCAGTTAGCCAAAAATCGGCACCCCAAACAAAGCATGCAGTTGTTAAAGCACATGATTCCGCAGGCTCTTGCCGATGGGCGCGGGGCAGCTGCTTGGTCCAGTGCTCCTGCAGATTGGATAGAGTTCAAACTAAAACTACTAAAACTCGCAGCACACTAAAGGCCACGGTTATGCTTTGGGCTACCCGCCGTGCACACCGCAATTACTGACGCCCGTTTAAATCACGCCTAAATGTTGCTCAAAATTCGTCAGCAGGTAGTGAGCGCATTTCTCCTCGATCCTATTTGGCTCAACCCCAGTTGTTGAGCTGAACAGCCCTAGCAGTTCTCTTCAGTCGGCGTGCGCAAGCGCATTCATGGTGTTTTAAAAATATAAACCTTGAAGCCATAACCTTGCGCTTTCGCCTGCGTGTTTAGCTGTGATATGGTGCAGGCCCGTAAAGTATGCAGTAATACGTAAATAATGCAGGAATTAACACAGGCGGCTGTCCAAGCCGTTGAGCTGGTTCTATCCGCTGATGCCGATTTGGTCGAGATTGTCGCGTTGTCTCTGCGCGTCAGCTTGCTTGCCGTGTTAGTTGCCACCCTAATCGGAATGCCCTTGGGAGCTGCTCTTGCTGTCGCGCGGTTCCCCGGCCGGCACGTGATTATTGTTTTGGTCAATTCCTTGATGGGCTTGCCACCTGTGGTCGTGGGTTTGCTGGTGTACTTGTTGTTATCCGCATCAGGACCGCTTAAGTCATTGCAGTTGCTCTATACACCAGTAGCGATGATCATCGCGCAAGCGGTTTTGGTGACTCCTATTGTCACCGCTCTCTCACGGCAAATTCTTTCAGATTTGCATCAGGAGTACGAACAGCAGCTAACACTGTTTGGGCTGGGTACTTTTGGCAAGCTAAAGGTCTTGCTGTGGGATGGTCGGTACAGCTTGGCGACAGCACTGCTGGCGGGCTTCGGTCGAGCTATCGCTGAAGTTGGCGCAGTTATTTTGGTTGGAGGCAATATTGATCACGTTACACGCGTGATGACCACCACAATCGCTCTAGAAACCTCTCGTGGAAACTTGGCGCTGGCGTTGGCACTGGGTTTTATATTGATCACAATCGCTATCGTTGTTAATGCAACAGTGGCGATCATGCGTTACAGCGCGAGATCGTCATCCTATGCTTGAGCCTCCAGCCACAGTATTGCCTTTAAGCGTGCGTTCGCTCGACATCAGTCACGATGGCCGCAAGTTGCTGGAGCTTGACAGCTTCTACATTGAAGCTGGAGAACTTTGCTGCATCGTTGGGCCTAATGGAGCGGGTAAGTCGTTGTTGCTGAAAGCAATGGCTGGTTTACAGGCCAGTGAAGGTCAAATTCTCTGGGCCGGCAAACAACCCTCGAGAGAGGGGTATCACAAGCTTGGCATGCTGTTGCAGGCTCCAGTGCTGCTGCGACGCTCGGTCAGCGCCAACATTCACTTTGCACTCAAGGTGCAAACACAACTAAACGCCCGTCAGCGAAAACAAGCTGTTGATGATGCTTTAGATCTGGCCAATATGCAGCATTTGCGGCATGCGTCGGCGCGTGTGTTGTCCGGCGGCGAACGTCAACGCCTTGCGTTAGTGCGCGCTCTAGCTTGCAAACCAGAATTATTGCTGCTTGATGAACCTGCGTCGAGTATGGACCCTGCATCAACAGCTTGGTTAGAAAAAACCTTGCTCGACGCACACCAGCGAGGCTTGAGTATTGTCTTGGTCACTCATGACTTGCATCAGGCTCGACGCTTGGCCACTCGCGTTGTGCTGATGCATCGCGGCGCCATTATTGAAGATCGTGAAAAAAACCAATTTTTTGACCACCCCATTTCCACCGAGGCGCGTGCTTTTGTGGGCGGGGAATTGTTGTTTTAATCTACAGGAGTAAGCTATGAAGAAGGTATTACTTTGCACAGCGGTATTGGCACTTAGTCTGGTGTCTGCTGTCAGCAGTGCGGATGGGTTTATTATCGTGCAGTCGACAACCTCCACAAAGAATTCTGGCTTGTATGATTTTCTGCTACCAAAATACCAAGAAAAAACTGGCGACGAAGTTCGTGTCGTCGCTGTTGGTACCGGCCAAGCCATAAAAAATGCTAAAAATTGCGACGGTGACGTGCTTTGGGTACACGCCAAAAGTGCAGAAGAAAAATTTGTCGCTGACGGTTACGGTGTCTCTCGTGCCGATGTGATGTACAACGATTTTGTACTGATTGGACCGTCAACCGACCCAGCAGGTGTTAACGGCGGCAGCGACATCGTCGCTGCACTCAAGTTAATCGCCTCTAACGGTGCCATTTTTGCGTCGCGCGGAGATGATTCGGGTACACACAAAAAAGAGTTGAGCCTATGGGCTGAGTCTGGCGTTGAGCCACAGAACGATAGCGGCAAGTGGTATCGCGAAACTGGCTCTGGTATGGGGGCTACTTTGAACGCTGGCATCGGTATGGATGCCTATGTGCTCACTGATCGAGCAACCTGGATTAAGTTTGGCAACAAAGCTAACCACAGTATCGTGGTCGAAGGCGACGATAAAATGTTTAACCAATACGGTATTATTTTGGTGAACAAATCTGTTTGCGACATGGTCAAGGCTGAGGCTGGGCAGCAGTTTATAGATTGGGTCGTTGGCGATGAAGGTCAGAGCCTGATAGCTGACTACCAAGTCGACGGGCAGCAACTGTTTTTCCCTAACGCGACTAAATAAACCCTTGCTAGAATTTGTGTAGGCGTTAGTCTAAATCTCGCCCGAGTTTTCTCGGGCGTTTTTTTTAAAGCCTAGTAACTGGGCCGTAGGTACTGAAGCGCTAGGGCCGCTGCGTTGTTACGTACGGCTTAGATGTGACATGCAATGTCATGAAATTCGAGAGCAAAATGCCCGCTGCGCCAATTGTTAACTTTTGCGATATTCTTTTTTTGCGCGCATCGCGAGACCCATCGGCCTTGGCTTATCGGTTTGTTGCTGACAACAATTCGGCTGAGTTTGATATTAGTGTCTCTGAACTCGACCGCAAGGTCAGATCGATAGCGGCGTCACTTCAGCATAAAAACTTGCACGGCGAACGTGTTTTGCTCGCCTTTAACCATGGCCCAGAGTTTATCTACGCTTTTTATGCTTGCTTGGCATTAGGGGCAATTGCTGTGCCTGTGATACCGCCGTCACGTAAAAATGCTAATGCTCATTTGCAGTCGGTGATGAATGACGCGGCGCCCAAACTGGTGCTTACAAACGAATCACTGGTAGAGGTGTTTCTAAATCAGTTGCAGCTTCGTGCGTTAAAACCAGCAGAAGTGATGTACTTGAATGGGTTAGATAGCTCGGCCAGTGAATATGTAGCCGTTGACGTACAGTGTCAGGATATCGCCTATTTACAATACACCTCGGGTAGCACAGGCGAAGCAAAAGGCGTGATGGTAAGCCATGCAAATTTGCTTGATAATTCACGTTCGATAGCCGCTGCTTGCGGCACAAACAAAGATTCAATCGCTGTTATTTGGTTGCCGTTCTATCACGACATGGGCTTGGTAGGGGGTCTGCTGCAATCAATGTTTGCAAACACAGCCGCTTACTTTATGTCCCCTGTGGAGTTTATATTGCGGCCATTTCGCTGGCTGCAATTGATGAGCGATAGCCGAGCTACCATGGCTGTAGTGCCTAACTTTGCACTTGAACTGTGCTGCAATAAAGTCAGCGAAGAGCAGCTATCGTCATTGGATTTGTCGAGTTTACAGTGTGTATTGTGTGGTGCAGAGCCTGTTAATGCGCTAAACGTTAAACGCTTTAGTGAAACCTTTTCTCCCTGTGGATTTAAGTATGAGGCGATTATGCCTTGTTATGGGCTGGCTGAAGCTACGCTCTACGTCAGCGGTCGTAAACAAAAAAACGTTGGCGCTACGGTGCTGTCACTCGAAACAACTGCGCTTGCAGAACACCAAATAAAAAGCTGCTCGCCAGAACAACACAACTGCCAACAGTTGATTAGCAATGGCGTGTTTGAAGAGTCACTGTGCATCGTAGATCCTGACACAGGCTTGCCTTTAGATGATGATCAAATCGGGGAAATATGGGTGTCAGGGGATAGTGTATCGGTGGGCTATTGGCAGCGAAACAGCCTGAATACAAGAGTCTTTTCCATCAGCACAGCTGCTGAGTTGCAAGATAAAAAATATTTCCGTACCGGAGACTTAGGCTTTAGCCGAAATGGCGAGCTATATATCAATGGTCGAATCAGCGATCTGTTAGTGATACAAAATAAGAGCTACTACCCGCAGTTTATTGAAGACTCGGTTGCACGTGCACATGTGCTACTCGTGCTAGGTGCGGTAGCCGCCTTTTCAGTAGAGCAGAGTGGCAGTTCGCAATTAGTCATAGTGGTCGAAACTAGCCGCTTAGGGGTTGCTGAGTTCAAAAACGTTTGCAAAGCGAAAGAAGTGATTGAGGCGATTAACTGCGCTATTTTTAGTGAATTTGGTCTTTCGCCTTGGTCTATTTGGCTGTTAAAGCCCGCTAAAATTTTGAAAACCCCAAGTGGCAAGCTTAAGCGCAGCGCGAACAAAATCTCTTGGCTAAAGGGTGAGTTTGATTCTGTGTATCGTTGGTCTAGGGCAGTAGGCTAAAGGTTGCACACTGTGGCGAAGCAATGCCGATCTCTGGTGTTGTATTAATATTAAATCAAACCGTCCCAAAACTCGTTAAGCTTACTCTTCTGGTTGTTCACACACCGATAGGCACGGATCTCAAGTTCGATAGCATCAACATCGGATACAACCGCTAGAAGGCCTGCATCTATTTCTCGCTGTACTAAACGTTCGGGTAGCCAGCCTACGCCATAACCTTCCATGACCAACGCTTTTACACTCACCGATTGCATGTTGCGGTTCATCGTCAATAGGTGCAGATGTGGCTCGCGCTGTTGCAAGTGGTTTTGCAAAGCGCTAAAAAAATAAGATTTATCTTGATAGTCAATAAACGGCAGTGGTTGCTTTTTGTTACCGGGGAACTGGTATTTGGCTTCACCGCTGTCAGCCAAACCAACCGGTATCAGGCGGTCTTTTGCCAGCACTTTATACGTCAATTGCCCCTCAGAGAGTGTATCTAGCGGGTGATGGTGCGTGTGCCAATGGCAGAGGCTAACATCAACTCGCTGTTCTGTAAGAGCGGCAACCAAGTCTGCGCTGGTCCACGAAGCCGAGTTGAGATTAAAGCTGAGATCAGTAGTGCTGGCTGTTTGTTCTATCCATTGTTGATAAAAGCAAATGTACAAAGTCTGTGTGGCAGCCACCAGCAAAGTATTGTGCTCTTGCATTTTAAGTTGCTGCAATTGTTCTTGTGTATTGCGCAATTGACCGGCTGTGCGTTCTGCAAACTGCAAAAATAGCTCGCCTGCTGGCGTCAGTGACAGAGGCAGCGTATTGCGATCAACCAACACGGTGCCCATCTCATCCTCTAGCAATTTTATGCGGCGGCTGAAAGTTGGTTGCGTGATGTTTTGCTCTTCGGCTGCTCGAGAAAAATGACGCGTACGTGCCAGCGCAATATAGTCATCCAGCCATCTTAGTTCCATCGAATGAAATACTCATTACTCGTGCTTGATTGTCCGCAAGTTGGAGAAGCACAGTTTGTCTCCAAAAACGCGATAGACTGCTGTGAAGGTCTAAACAGTGGCATTTAACGATCAACGTATTTGTGCCAAACATTTCACAGAGACTATATCGAGAGCCTAGGCCGTCTTGGATAAAGTCAGGTCTGTGACGTCGGCGCGAGCATGACTTGATCTGAGGTCCCCTAGTGAACGCCGCCGATATCGAACATGTATTTTACACTGCTACGTTATGGCATATGATCTGTTTTTATCACCAAGTTGTGCGGTAAACCCAATGCAAAACAATACCATCATCGATTTGGCCAGTTTGCCAGAACGCATTGAAGGTCCCTCCGCATGGCTCGGTAAAGAAATGCGAGAGTCGCCGCAGTCCTGGCTGTACACGTTGTCCCCTGCGGATGTGGCAAATGTAGAAAACGCTGCAAAATATTTTCTCTCAAAAGGTCTTGATGTTGGTGAAATCACTGCTGAAACCTTCCCCATTGGTGAATTTGTTGAGCATATAAAAGTGCTCAATAATCGCCTGCTTAAGGGTGCTGGTGTAGAAGTTATACGTGGCTTGCCTGTCGCCAATTACTCACAAGAATTTGCTGCCGCTATCTTTTGCGGTATAGGTGCTCACCTAGGTAGTGCTCGATCACAAAACGCGCAAGGGCATATCCTTGGGCATGTACGTGATATTGGCGCTGACGCTAACGACCCTAATAGCCGTATCTACCAAACCTCCGAACGCCAAACATTTCACACCGACAGCGCTGACCTAGTAGCGCTGCTGTGCCTGCGTGAAGCGAAAGAGGGCGGACAATCGCTATTGGTCAGCGCTGAGTCGATTTACAATCGCATGCGTGCTGAACGTCCGGACTTGCTGTTGTGTTTGTTTGATGCAATTGCTACTGATCGTCGTGGTGAAGTACCCGATGGTGAAAAGCCTTATGTGGAAATCCCAGTTTTCAGCTGGTATGAAAACAAGTTAACTGTTTTTTATCAGCGGCAGTACATAGAAAGTGCGCAGCGCTTTTCTGATGCGATGCGGCTTAGTGACGAGCATGTGCAGGCTCTAAATATGTTTGATGCCTTAGCCAATGACGCTGACTTAAATTTTGCTATGCAGTTGCAGCCGGGGGATATGCAGTTTGTCTACAACCACTCACAGCTTCACGATCGTACAGGTTTTGTCGATTGGCCCGAGCGTGATAGGCAGCGCCATTTGATGCGTTTGTGGCTTTCACTACCGGGTGATCGAGCGCTGCCCGAATGCTTCAAACAGCGTTACGGATCTATCGAAATCGGACGTCGCGGCGGCATCATAACAGCCGAAAGCAAGTTGCACGCTCCGCTGGATTAACCGTCGCAGGCGTGCTCGATCCTCAGGGTTATAGGCGTCCTTCGTCCACTGCGTGGCAGGCGACTTGCGTGCCATCCGTCTGCATTTTCAGTAGCGGTATCTCATCACTGCAGCGATCATTGGCGTGAGGGCAGCGTCCATGAAATACACAACCTGTTGGCAAGTTGACAGGCGTCTGTACCTCGCCTTGGAGTTTTATTGGTTTGGGTGCGTCGCTGCGCAGGCTTGGGATCGCGCTCAACAATGCCTTGGTGTAAGGGTGTCGTGGTGAGGAAAACAGTGTTGATGTTTTTGCGAGTTCACAGACAGTGCCTAAATACATCACCGCCACACGCGTGCCAAAGTGCTCCACCACAGATAAATCATGGGTGATAAACAAGTAGGTCAAGTTACGCTGTTCTTGAGCGTCCATCATCAGGTTTAATACTTGCGCCTGAATAGAGACGTCTAGCGCGGAAATGGGTTCGTCGGCCACGATGAACTCAGGATCAACCACCAAGGCGCGCGCAATGCTGATACGCTGGCGCTGACCGCCTGAAAACTCGTGCGGATAGCGCTCGCCCCAACTGCTGGCTATGCCTACCGAGTCCATAACTTCTTGTACTTTTTCTTTGCACTGTGCTGTTGAATAACTAGGGTTGTGAAAAGCTACTGGTTCTTCAAGTGTCTGGTGTATGCGCATGCGAGGGTTCAACGAAGCGTGCGGATTTTGGAAGATCATTTGCATGCGACGACGCCAAGGCAATAACTGCCTTGCGGAGAGGTTGTCGATACGTTCACCGTCGTAACTGACGCTGCCGTCCGTTGGTTTCAACAGGCCCATAACCGTGCGCGCTACCGTGGATTTGCCACAGCCACTTTCACCCACCACACAAAGTGCTTCCCCGCGCTGTACGTCTATCGTGACGCCGTTTATAGCGTGTACAAATTCCTGTTTGCGTGTCAGCTTGCCGTCTTCAAACTTTATCTGATCTAAGAAGTCTCCTGAAATGGAGAATTTCTTGTATAGATCGCGTATCTGCAGCAATGGAGTGTTTGACTCAGTCATGGTTTAGATCCGCTTGTTGTTGTGCCACCATATGACAAGCGACCGAGCAGCCGCCGGAGCGCACGTAACTTGGTAGCTGAGTAAAGCAAGCGTCTAAGGTGTAGTCGCAGCGTGGATTAAAAGCGCAGCCGTTGGGTATAGCATCCAGCGATGGCATGCTGCCGCGAATTTGGTTCAAGCGCTGTCCGGGAATTGTCTGCTGCGGTAGAGCGTTGATTAAACCCTGCGTGTAGGGGTGTTGTGCATCATTGATGATTTCACGTGTGGGGCCTTGCTCGATAATGCGGCCAGCGTACATGACAATGGTACGTTGCGTGACCTGTGATACCACGCCCAAATCGTGTGTGATCAA
>ENA-ORXM01003140-ORXM01003140.1-marine-metagenome-genome-assembly--contig:-NODE-3140-length-17128-cov-15.894669_pt1 | contig 17128 bp, 14 predicted proteins | sample MGYA00237867_ERZ511480 | MGnify/ENA primary metagenome ERZ511480 (study PRJEB26309, sample SAMN06266103) | marine metagenome | isolation source: Algal blade | place: United Kingdom:Sidmouth, United...
AGCACCAAGAACTCTCAAAACCACAACTACAAAAACCACTTAAACCACTTAAACCACAAAAACTACAAAAACCACATGCAGTATATAAAATTTTTAGCATTAGGCATCTTATTCGGCGTTACATTGGCGAAAGCAGAGATTATTTCTTGGTTTCGGATTTACGAAATGTTTCGATTTGAATCGTTTCATATGTATGGCGTGATAGGCTCTGCCGTTATTTTAGGGGCTTTATTGGTACAATTGATTAAACGTACAGGCTTGAATGATATTAAGGATGCACCGATTAAGTTTTCTCCTAAAAACATGAGTATTACCCGTTATTTGGCGGGTGGTACTTTCTTTGGATTGGGCTGGGCATTAGTTGGAGCATGTCCTGGACCTATGTTTATTTTGATTGGCTTTGGTTATTATGCCTTGTTGATTGTACTATTTGGGGCAATTATGGGGACATTTGCGTATGGATTGTTGCGAGATAAATTGCCGCATTAGGTTTTGGGGATGAGGGGCGAGTGACTGGTGACGAGGGATTTCTGATAATATCACCCGTCACCCGTCACCTGTCACCCGTCACCTGTCACCTGTCACCCGTCACCCGTCACCCGTCACTAAAATCTCCTTTCTTAATTTGCTAAAAAACCATTAACTTTGTGAGCAGTATGAAGCAGTTTTTTCCATTTTTGGAGTGGTTGATTCCTTATGACAAATCGAATTTTTCGGGCGATCTTTCGGCTGGATTGACGGTGGGTGTGATGCTCATTCCACAAGGGATGGCTTATGCAATGTTGGCAGGTTTACCGCCTATTTATGGATTGTATGCTTCGACTGTTCCTTTGATTGTCTATGCTTTATTTGGGACTTCTCGCAAATTAGCGGTAGGCCCTGTGGCGTTAGATTCTTTGTTGGTTGCAAGTGGTGTGGGCGCATTGGCTGTGGGTGGTTCGCCTGAATACATTGGTCTTGCCATTTTATTGGCTTCGATGGTGGGCATGATTCAATTGACGATGGGCGTTTTTCGATTGGGATTTTTAGTTAATTTCTTGTCACATCCTGTCATTGCAGGCTTTACATCGGGCGCAGCCTTGATTATTGGATTTAGTCAACTTAAACATTTATTGGGTATTGATATCGCAAGAGGAAAAATCCACGAAACCATCCTACAAATAGCTCAAAATATCCAGAATATCAATCCCACCACGTTGATTTTGGGTCTGGCGACTATTGGGGTTTTGGTGTTTATAAAAAAGATGAAACGGCGGATTCCTGGCCCATTGATTGTCGTTTTCTTGGGGATTTTGGTCGTTTATTTTGGTGGACTGGCGGATAGCGGTGTGGCGATTATAAGAGACATTCCAGATGGTTTGCCTTCCTTTTCTTTGCCTGCTTTTTCGTGGCAAGCACTTTCTGATTTATTGCCTACAGCCCTTGCCATTGCTTTTATCGGCTTTATGGAAAGTACTGCCGTATCTAAAGCCCTACAAGCCCGACATAAAGGCTATAAAGTTGTACCAAATCAAGAACTTATTGCGTTGGGATTGACGAATATCATTGGATCGTTTTTTAAGGCTTTTCCGACGACGGGCGGTTTTTCTCGTACAGCAGTCAATGACCAAGCAGGCGCACAAACGGGATTGGCAGCGATGATTAGTGCCTCCGTCATTATCTTGACGCTCTTGTTTTTTACGAGCTACTTTTACTACCTTCCTACGGCGGTATTGGCTGCCATTATTATGGTAGCGGTCTCTGGGTTGATTGATGTAAAAGAAGCCAAACACCTTTGGCATACGGATAGAACGGATTTTATTTTATTTATGTTAACCGCTTTAGGCACTTTATTTTTAGGCATTAAAGAAGGAATTATCATTGGCGTTCTTTTGTCTTTGGGGATGATGATTTATCGGGTATCTTACCCACACATCGCCCACTTAGGACAAATTCCAGAAACGCCTTACTTTCGCAATGTCAATCGTTTTGAAGGTTTGATAGAAGATAACGAAATACTGATTTTGCGTTTAGATGCGCCTTTGTTTTTTGCCAATACCAATTACATTCGAGAAAAAATAATATCGCTTGTTGATAAGAAAAAAGAAATCAAAGCCGTTATCATTCAGGCACAAACCATTAGCTCTATTGATTCAAGCGCATTGCATATGTTACAAGATTTAATTGATGATTATGAAAAGCAAGGAATCTCTTTTTATTTTACAGGCTTGATTGGTCCTGTACGAGATATTTTAGAAAAAGGAAATCTCTTCAAAGATATTGGAGAAGATCACTTTTTTATGAATGTACACGATGCGGTTCGCTTCGTTAAAGACAAGGATTGTCAAAAAGCAAAAAAAGAATTTATATTTCAAACGGGGACTATTTAGTTTAAGTAGTTTTTGTGGTTTAAGTAGTTTTTGTAGTTTTTGTGCTGTGGTGCTGTGGTTCTTAGTGCTGTGGTTATGGGTGAGCATGTTTTTTTATATAGCCTCATTTCCTAATCTACTAATACACCAATTTCCTAATCTACTAATAAACTAATTCCCTAACAGACTAATACACTAATATACAATGAAGATAGAACAAATTTATACGGGATGTTTGGCACAAGGAGCGTATTATATTACCTCTAATGGCGAAGCAGCAATTATTGATCCGCTTCGAGAGGTTCAGCCTTATATTGACCAAGCGGCAAAGGATGGCGTCAAAATCAAGTATGTTTTTGAGACGCATTTTCATGCTGATTTTGTGAGTGGTCATGTGACGCTTTCTGAAAAAACAGGCGCACCCATCATTTATGGACCGAATGCCAATCCAAAATTTGAAACGATTTTGGCGGAAGATGGACAAGAATTTACCATTGGAGATTTGACCATCAAAGTGCTGCATACGCCTGGTCATACGATGGAAAGTACGACTTATTTATTAAGAGATGCGAACGGAAAAGACCATGCGATTTTTACGGGAGACACTTTGTTTTTGGGAGATGTGGGTCGTCCTGACTTAGCCCAAAAAGCGGATGATATTACCCAAGAAGATTTAGCAGGTATTTTGTATGATAGCCTTCGTACTAAAATTATGCCTTTGGCAAATGACGTAATCGTTTATCCTGCCCACGGCGCAGGTTCTGCTTGTGGCAAACATATGTCAAGTGAAACAGTAGATACTTTAGGAAACCAAAAAGCGACAAATTATGCGCTTCGGGCGGATATGACCAAGGAGGAATTTATCAAAGAAGTAACGGATGGTTTGCTTCCACCGCCCGCTTATTTTCCGCTAAATGTACAAATGAATCGAGATGGTTATGAGAGCATTGACACCGTTTTAGAAAAGGGAATGAAGGCATTGGATCCAGAAGCATTTGAATTATTAGCCAACGAATACGACGCAATTATTTTAGACGTTAGACATCAAAATGAATTCAAAGAAGCCCATATTCCTAATTCTATTTTTATTGGGTTGCATGGCGGTTTTGCCCCGTGGGTTGGTGGCTTGATTAAAGATACCAAACAAGAAATTTTATTGGTAACGCCCGAAGGCAAAGAAGAAGAAACGATTACCCGTTTGTCTCGTGTGGGTTTTGACAATACCTTTGGCTATCTCAAAGGCGGTTTGTCGGCTTGGGTTGAAGCAGGAAAAGAAACGGACAAAATCGACTCCATAAATGCTGAAAATATTACCGAAGCAATGCCTGTCTTTGACGTTCGCAAACAAGGCGAGTACGACTCCGAGCATTTAGCGTTTGCACAGCATACTGCCCTAAGTTCTTTAAATGACCATATGGCGAGTTTTCCAAAAGACGATACTTTTTATGTTCACTGTGCAGGTGGCTATCGTTCTGTCATTGCATGTTCTATTTTAAAAGCAAGAGGCTTTCACAATTTGGTAGACATCACCAACGGCTACAAAGCTTTAAAAGCAACGGATTTGCCTAAAACGGATTTTGTCTGTCCTTCGACTTTAAAGAAATGATATAAACGCAAAATTATTAGTGAGAAATTACTACCATTTAAAATAGCCTCGATAGGAGCGTTATACCAAAAGCAGGGTAGCGCAGATGCGGAATGTATCGTATCTGCTTGTGCGTTGGCTTTTGGTATAGTAGCGGATAGCGAGACCCTGCGTCACGACGAAGCAACAAACCATTCGCTCCAAATTAAAATGCATATCAATAGTAAGCGTAATTTCGATAAGGAGTCACGCTTTTTTTGTGTTGTTTTTTCAAAAATGAGTAAAGTCAATATGAAACGACTCAAACCAAAGCAAACTCCATCCGATAATGCTTCATCCCCACTTCCTCAAACGGCTCTCCCACAATCGAATACCCCAACTTATGTTCATAAAAATCAGCAGCCGACTCTCGAGCGTGACAAAACATCACTTGATAGCCTTCTCCCCTCGCCCACTCGTGCGAAAACTCCACCATTTGCTCCCCAATTCCCTTGCGTTGTTGTGCTTCTGCCACCGCCACCTGGCGCATTTTCAAATAAGCGTCATCCTTTCGATGCAACACCAAACACGCCACCAAATCCCCATCCGCATCATACGTCGCCAAATGAAAATCATCCTTTTCTGCCGCCAATTGTTCTTCCGTAAATACCATCCCCAACGGTGCCCGCAAAATAGCATACCGCAAATCAATCGTCGCTTTATGTGCCTCCGACCCAAAAGGGACTATCTTAAATGTTAACATGTATTACTTTTTTGGTTCTTAGTTCTTGGTGCCATAGTGCTTAGTTTCCTTGTGCTGTACTTTGGTGATTTAGTGTGCTGTTGCCTACGGTCTATACAACTACTTAAACGACTTAAACCACAAAAACTACTTAAACTAATTCGGTGCGGTAAAAATCCGATCTTTCCCTTTAAATTCTTTTTCACCACACTTCCCTCCTGCCCCACTAACGCCACAGAACCCAATAGCAAAAACACAAACAACAATACTTTTTTTATTTTTCTTTTGGAGACAACGGTAAAGTGCTTCGTCGCAAAGCATGCTCCTGCTGTCCGCTACTATGGCTATTAGCATCAACCAATTAGTAAGCTACGACTACATAAACCACAAAAACAACTTAAACTAAAATAGCCATAACGCTACCATCAGGTCTATGTTGAAAGGACAGAACCTTCACACAACAAGACTATTACTTGTACAGAGACGTTGCAGTAACGTCTCTGCCTCTACCACACCCCAATATCAATGTTTATCAACATCTACATTTCCATTTCCATCGGAAACACCTCCATCACCATCAAAACCACCAAAAAAGCCACTATCCTTTTCACCGACAGGGCTATCACTTCCATCTTGCACATTCGTTTCACCAATATCGCTATCACTTCCATCTTGCACATCCGTTTCACCAATAGAGCTATCATTCACATCTTGCACATTCGTTTCACCAATAGGGCTATCACTTTCATCTTGCACATTCGTTTCACCAATATCGCTATCACTTCCATCTTGCACATTCGTTTCACTAATATGGCTATCACTTCCATCTTGTACATTCGTTTCGCTAATATGGCTATCACTTCCATCTTGCACATTCGTTTCACCAATAGGGCTGTCATTTCCAAGTTCATCTATCCGTATAGGCGCATCACCAATAGCAGCTGCCAGTTTATCGCCAGAACGAGCATCAAAGATCAATCCAAATGTCATAACCAAACTTGATACTAAAATGATAAATAATAAAATTCCAGAATTAAATTCGTCTATTTCCAACGCTTTAGGAATTGCAAAAAACAACAGAATCGTTATCAAGCCACGAGGCGCAATAAACAATTGTGGAAATACACTTTTCCCTCCACTCACCAACAGTAAACTCAAATAACGACTTACGTAAATCAATAAGATAATAAGTAAGCTAATGATTAAAACCTCAATACTCAAAAGGGAAGACAAAGAAATAGTGATACCAAAAATCACAAAGAAAAAAGTACGAATTAGGAATGCTGTTTCAATCGTAACGATGTAAAAATCTTCCTCTATGGCTTTGACTTTATCCCGTTTTATCAGCTTTTCCAAAGGTCCTCTAAAGAATATTTCGTCATTAGTCAAGACTATTCCAAAGATTAAAATAATGAGTAGTGGCGACAAATGCATCAATTTACCTACTGAATATAATAATAAAAGAATCGCAATAAGTAAAAAAAGTTTTACGTGGGCAGTGATATTTTGAAAAATCAAAACAAGAATATAACTTACGACCAAAGATTCCAAAATCGTCAGTACCAAATTGCTTGTAAAAGCAAATGATGCTGCTCCTATACTACCACTTTCATGAATTCCGATAAGGAAATAAAAAAACATAATTCCCAATATATCCGACAGGGTACTCTCATAGATCATAAATTCCTTCTTCTCCTCCTCCAGATTCCCCACACTTGGAATAATAATAGCACTACTCATTATCGCCAGGGGTGTCGCATAAATCAATGCCCTAAAGTAATCCACTTCTATAAAAAACTGAATAAGAAAAGCGATACCAAAAGCACAAACCAGTACACCAATAAAAGCGACGACCATCGCCCGCCAAATAATAGGCAGTTTATCCTTCCTAAGCTCCAAATCTAAAGCCGCTTCCAAGACAATCATAATCAATCCCACAATCCCCAAAACTTCTAAAATTGGGAAAAAGTCAATCTCTTCAATGTGCATCGCATCCATTCCCAATTTGATCAAAATCCCTGTGAGAATCAGCAATAGTACGGACGGAATGTTTGTTTTCTTGGCAATAATATTGAAAAAATAAGACAAGATAACGATTACAGAAGCAGAGATAATCATTCCATAGGAACTAAAAATGTCAAAGCCTCCTGCTAAAAGAATTAAATTATTCATATAAGTTACAAAGTTGAGTATTGTTGAGATAATTTGAGTTTTTCCATAGAGACCGTAAAAAATAGCCCTGATAGTAGTGGTATGGCTTATAATCAGTGCTGTGGTTCTTAGTTCTTAGTGCTGTGGTTCTCTCCATGCTTGAAGATATTTAAGCCATAAGAACGGATAGCAGGACTTGACGTAACGACGAAGCTCCTGACCTTTCGCTCCTTTTTAAATTAATTGGTGAATTAGCGAATTGGTAGATTATTTTTGAGACTAATAACAATATATGATAAAAAAGTTATTTTGTGCTATATCTACCCTTAATTCACACTCGTTATACTTAAATAAAGCGTCAAAGTTGCTAAATTTTTGTTGATAAAACAAAAAGTCCAACTCCTATATCTCTATAGAAATTGGACTAGCAAAAACAAAAACCGGCTTAGGCTACCTCAAAAGAGAGCTTTAAGTTCACACGATATTCTGTCACTTTACCTTCTGCAACCACCACACTTTGTGATTGAATATAGGCAGAACGTATATTTTTAACAGACTGTGATGCTTTCTCAACACCTTTTGCAGTGGCATCTTCCCAACTTGTAGGAGAGCTGGACAATACTTCAATTACTTTTAAAATCGCCATAGTTATAATGAATTAAGTTAAATAATAAAAAAAAGCAGCATTTACCTGCTTCATTAGTAGTTACTTGTAATTTATATTTATATTTACCTTATATATAATTTATTTTTTATATTATTTTTGTGTAAAAAAAGTGTTTTTTTGTCATTTTTGCATGTTTTTCACGTCAAAATGGCGAATATTTCTTAAACATCTGGAATCTTTCTTTTAAGTATTTACTCAATTCTAACATTCTCAGATAAATTAAAAACAAAATTAGATGTCTAATCTTTTAAATTTATTAAGCCAGCAACTTAGTCCTGAAGTGGTACAAGCTATCGGAAAATCAGCAGGCTTAAACCAACAAGCTACTAAAGGTGTAATCACAAGTGCTTTGCCTTTATTAATGGGAGCTTTAACCAACAACACACAATCTCAACAAGGTGCGTCTTCTTTATTCAATGCTTTACAAAAAAAGCATGACGGAAACGTATTTAACAACTTAGGAGACCTTATCCAAAAGCCAGAACAAAATGATGGAAATGGTATTTTAAGCCATATTTTTGGTGGAAAAAAACAAGTTGTAGAACAAACGGTAGGACAAGCAAATGGTGCCAATGCAGCAGGAGCAAGCAAAATCTTACAGATGTTAGCTCCTATGGTTTTAGGAGTGTTAGGACAACAACAACGTAGTCAGGGTTTAGATGTTGGTGGACTTGCAAGTCTATTACTGAACTCAAACAAACAATTCACGCAAGAAGCACCTAGAGAAATGGGGGCTGTTAGGAGATTGTTGGACTCTGACGGAGATGGCAAAATCTTAGACGATGTTGCGGGTATTGGTATGAAACTTTTAGGTTCTTTCTTGCGCCGATAAATTATACTGGGTAGCAACTTTGGGAACTCAAATCCCAAAACAGTCTACTTATGCAAGAAAAAACTAATTATGGAAACACTAGGAAAAGGAACGCTTTAAGCGTTCCTTTTTTTGTTTTATACTCTTTCCCTAAACAGTGAATAGGCAAATTATCCCCACCCACAAAGCCTTGAATCACGGATTTTTATGGATTTTTGGGATGACACGGATTTTTGATTTAGTTGGTAGAATCACAATCCACAAAAAAACATGCCCACCCACAACTAAGAACCACAACTACAAAAACTACTTAAACCACAAAAACCACATAAACTAAACCCCCATCTCACTATCCAACCCAGGATACGCCATCCCCAAAGGACGCAAGGTCTCCACCACCTTTTTCGCAATCACATACTCCTTATACCAATTATCATTTGAAGGCACAATCGTCCACGGAATATCAGGACTACAATGCGTGAACACATCCTCATACGCCTCCATATAGCTATCCCAATGCTCCCGTTCCTTCCAATCATTATCATTGTGCTTCCAATGCTTATGTGGCTCCGTCATACGCTCCTTTAGCTGAATCTCCTGTTCCTCCTTAGATATGTGTAGATAAAATTTCAGAATATGCGTCCCATTGTCCTGCAACAACCGCTCAAAATTATTGATATGTTCAAAACGACGATGCACCGTATCCATATCAATCCAATTATGCACCCGTTGAATCAACACATCCTCATAATGGGAACGGTTAAAAATCTGAATCATGCCCTTTTCAGGCGCAACTTTGTGGACTCTCCACAAAAAATCGTGGGCAAATTCCTCATCCGTCGGCTTTTTAAACGAATGTACCCGACAGCCCGCAGGGTTAATATCCCCAAAGACCTTACGAGTCGCACCATCCTTACCACTCGCATCCATCCCCTGAAACACCACCAACAAACTCTGTTTGCCCTCCGCATACATCACCCGTTGCAACTCATACAATTCCTCCGTCAAATCTTTCGTCTCCTTTTTAGTATCCTTCTTATCCAACCCATCAGGCGGTAAAGCAGACACCTCCGAAATTTTTATACTCATAACAATAATAATTTTAAACGTTAAACAACTTATATGAACTAAAACAAACTTAAATCACTTATATGGTTTAAAAAAAAGACGCTTTCATCTTATCCCATTCCCCAGCCAAAATACTCAAATAAACCGTATCCCGTCTACGCACCCCATCCGACATCAACATATGACTCCGCAAAATCCCCTCCTCAATCGCCCCAATCTTCGCCATCGCCTTCCGTGACTGCACATTCAAAGCATCCGTCTTAAACTCCACCCGTTTATACTTCAGCGTCTCAAAAGCAAAACGCAATAACAAAAACTTACAGTGTCGATTCAGTCCCGTACCCTGAAAGGCATCCCCAATCCAAGTATGTCCAATCTCCAACCGTTCATCCCTTTGGGAAAACTGCCAAATACTCGTCGAACCCGCCAAAGCCTCCACCTTCTTATCAAAAATCACAAAAGCATAACGAGTCTCTTCCTTTCTCGCCTGAATCGCCTTTTCCATATACACCCTCAACGTTTCAGGCGTATGAATCAACGATGGCGAATACTGCAACAAATCAGGATTTTGATGAGTCGCCTTCCACAAATCATCAAAATCCCCCAAAGTCATCGGACGCAACAAAGCACGATCCGTTTCCAAAATAAAATCATTTTCAAAATTCATAGCCGTAAAAGTAGCAAATCAAACAATATCTTTCTACTTTTTCCCTTTAGAAATAATAAGAGCTTGTTTAAATAGGAGAGAACAGTCTATCTTTCATCGCCACGTTTGGGTCTCGCTATCCGTTCCTACACCAAGCCAACGCAAAACATAAAAGGCCGACACACTTTGGTATACCACTACTATCGAGTCTATCTTTCACTGTCTCAACAAAGAAGATAGGTAAGGACAAGGCATGCCTTGTTCCGACAGAACCAACTATAAATGAAAAAAGCCACCATCATCACCCTCACCCTCCTATTCCTCCTCGCCAACACCGTCATCTACAACCACGCCTACCAATTTACCCACTTTGATCCCAACGCCACCCAGCGCACAGGAAAACCAGAACAACTCACCCTCCCCCAAAAACTAAAAACCCTATTCAATGGCATTACCATCCCACGCCCCACCCACACAAGCCAACCCACCCAACCCTTCAAAACCATCTACCTACAAAGCCACGAAAAAATAGAAGGCTGGCTCATCGAAAACCCCAACTCCAAAGGCACAATCATCCAATTTCACGGCTATTCCAGCAAAAAATCTGGCATCCTCAACTATTCAGACGAATTCCAAAAATTAGGCTACAACACCTTCCTAATCGACTTTATGGGAAGCGGCGGTTCTACAGGCAATGCCACCACCATTGGCTACAAAGAAAGTAAAGACGTAAGAGTCGCCTACGACTACATCAAAGAAAACTACCCCAATCAAAAAATCATCCTACACGGGCCATCAATGGGCGCAGTCGCCATTATGAAATCCATCCACGACTATGACATCAAACCCGACCAAATCATCATAGAATGTCCATTTGGCAGCATGCGCAAAACCACCCAAGCACGCTTTGAAGCCATGAATCTACCCACTTTTATCCTACCAGATTGGCTACTCCTATACGGAGGACTTCAAAACGGATTCAACCCCTACAAACACGTCCCCACCAACTACGCCAAAAAAATCACCATCCCCACCCTACTCATCACAGGCGCAAAAGACGCAAGAGTCTCCCGCCAAGAAATAGACGACATCTACACCAACCTCAAAGGACAAAAAACACTAAAAATCCTAAAAAATGCCCAACACGAAAACTACCTACACCGCTACAAAAAAGAATGGCTCACCTTCGTCACACCATTCCTTTCTCTCCAATAAATTAGTTTAACAATAAACATAACAAAATATTTTGTTATAAAAATACTTATTATACCTTTGCGGAATAAAGAGCAAATGTGCTAAGATAATAAAATTCTCCTTTCACAAAACTGCCTTTTTACAAACAAAGAAACTGTAGGATAACCTCTAAAAACAATAGCCTGTTTGGACAACAAACACAAGTTAAACACCATAGGTCTATCCATAAAACACATTTTATTTTTAATAATTTAAAACCAAAATTTAATGAAACCAAAACTACTACTGCTAGTAATGGGTCTCTTTTTTTGTATCTCCAGTATAAAAGCCCAAAATACCAATGCTCCAAAAAAGACTGAAAAAACAGTTAAGTCCTTTAATCAAAATCGTGTCTTCAAAAATCAAGGAAAAAAATTGACCAAAGCAGAACGCTTAAAAATATACCAAACAATATTGGCTGATCCCAAAGCATCAGAAGCAAAAAAAGCGAAAGCAACAATCTCAATTCAACGACTCAACAACAACTAATCTTAAAGGAAAAATGAAAAAAATATTAAGTCTCTTTATATTGCTCTTGTTAACAATCAATATAACAACCATAGCCCAAAACAATGGCTGTGCCACCACCGCTTATTACTCTTCTGGTCCTATAGTCAACGGATCAAATCTATCTGATGGATTCACCTTTGATTGTACCCAACCCCTACAAATAGAATGGTGCTACACCGTCGAAGATTTCAGCAATACCCCCAATAATAACTGGCTTCACGGTATCTACCCCAATCCAGACCCAAATTGGGCATTAACAGGTACAGCATTTACCTCTACAGGTCCTTCTGTAAATGATTGGATATTTGAATATGGACAACCTGCTTTTGGTGCGCCAGTAGATGGTTTTTTCTTTGATGACAACTTTAACGGAACATCCATAGACGGTTTTGGAGATCCAGATTCTCAAATACCTGGCATAATTTGGAATGCATGTTTTACATTCGATTACATTGGCGGTTGCCCAAGTGTTTTTCCAGTTGTTGATATGTTTGAGTTAGTGATGAATGTATCTGATGATGGTTTTTCAGGAGCATTTAATAATCCTGTTAGTTGTCCTCCTTGTCCAGCTCCAGATTTAGATCCATTTACAAATCTTTGTTTAGGCAATGGAGGCGGAGGATTTTCCATACAATTCGCAGGGCCAGGTCAAATTACAGCCCAAGCCAACAACATAGGCTGTTCTTGTGATAATCCCAACAACATAGACATTGATGGTGATGGTATCTTTGATATCTTCTATGAAGAAATAACAATTTCTACCAATCCTCCCACATCCACTGTATTCGACTGGAACATTACCTTTCAATCAGGCAATTGGGTCAATGCCACTGGTGCTCCTGCCCCCACAGGCACACCTTTCAACAATGGCGACGGAACATACACCTACAACGGCTACGTCGCAGCAGGTACAACCTATGATGTCATCTTCGACAGTCCCAACGAAAATGCCGCAACCAATATCGTAAGTGGCGGAAACTGTGGCCCTTGCGATGGCACACTCAACCTCTTAGCCCCATGTAGCTGTATAAACCCCAACAATGTTGATTTAGATGTAGACGGCAATACTGACCTTTTCTATGAAGAAATCACCCTAACAACCAATCCTTCAACAATAGGAATAACTGATTGGACATTTGGCAACAATACAGCAGGTAACTTTTTCGACGCAACAGGCGCACCCATCACAACACCTGCCACTACTATAGACAATGGAGATGGAACATATACTTTTACCATCTACCTCCTTGCAAATCAAGCCTACAATATTGATTTCACGAGTGTCAATGAAGGATTTGGCTCTACTTTGCTAACAGGTGGCAACTGCGCACCTTGTTCTACAATTGACCTCTTTCCAATTCCCTGCCAATGCGATGAGCAATTTTTTGGTCCAAATCCACAATTCAATATAGACTTTGATGGAGATCAATTTGCAGACCTCATCTATCAGCAAATGGAAATCACCACGACCCCACCCACACCAGGCATTACCAATTGGGTATTAGGTCCAACATCCTTCGGCATATTCGATGCAAACTACAATCCCACACTTAATGGACAACCCATCTTTGTAACAGACAATGGAAACGGCACCTACTTCTTTGAGTATTACACCGAAAGCGAACAGCCTTATACAATTGATATACAACAAGGTTCTATCATTAGCCCTGCCATATTTGATGTAAGCTGTGGTCCTTGTCCCATCATCGACCCTTGTACATGCGACAATCCTTTAAATGTAGACCTTGATGGAGATGGAGAATACGACCTATTCCACGAAGAAATTACCTACCAAACCAGTCCACCCATTACAGGAATCAACGACTGGGTATTTGGTACAGATACCATAGGTCCTTTCTTTGACGCCACAGGAATGGCAATAACAGCCCCAGTATCTGCCACCGACAATGGAGATGGCACCTACTCATTCGTTGTATTCTTAGCAGCAGGACAACCCTACGCAGCCAACTTTACAAGCACCAATGCCAACATCTTAACAGGTACTGTCAGTGGAGGAAATTGCGAACCTTGCCCAATCATACCGACCTTATCAGAATGGGGATTAATTTTCTTAGCCCTACTCCTATTATCATACGGTTCAATCGTTTTAGCAAGCGAGCAAGTATTAGCAAGCCATACACAAATCCCAATGCCAAACAAACAATACTTTACACTGCCTTTCCACAAAGCAATTTTCAGAAAAGCACTAAGTATGACCGCATTATTAGTCTTCATAGGATTCAGCATTTGCTTCTACCTATACCAAGCAATCTTCTTCTCAGACGTAATAGGCGTACTCCTAACCGCCCCAATATTTGCCTACCTCACACACCTACTCTACCTCATAGAGTCAAAAAAATAACCCACACAGAAACAGTATAAAACAATCCCCATTTATCAATAGATAGATGGGGATTTTTACATTAAAAAATAAGGAGAGAACGGTAAATCGCTTCGTCGTCACGTTTCGGTCCTGCTGTCCGCTCCTATGGCAAAAGGAATAACCACAAAAACAAGAAAGAACCGCAACGACTTAAACAACTAAAATCACAAAAACGACTTAAACGATTTTGCCATACCACTACCATCAGGTCTATCTTGCACAGCCTCAACAAGTAAAGCAAATCACAAACCATTGCGCCCCTTCCACAACCTTGCGGTTAAAGAAAGAACACCACACCAATAACACCACACCAAACAACACCAATAACACCACAGTAACAGAATATAGCAGTCCTATTTAAAAATAGAAAAAGTGTATTTCACGCAAAGGTCGCAGAGTTTATCGCAAAGGTCGCAGAGTGTTTCGCAAAAGTCGCAAAGAGATTGGTTTCTGTCGAGCTTTGCGTTTCTTTGCGTTGCGGTCTTTGCGTGAAAGAAAATTCCTGAACTGAATTAGGATTGCTATAGAATTTTTTAAAAACAGTCAGCAAGTAAAGGGTCGGCTGTTTTTTTATGCCTTTTTTATCAGTTAGTGCAAAAGAAGACCCAACGCCTTTAGGCTTGGGATGAGATAGCAGTCCAAACCACCCAAAATAGACCCGATGGCACAGCGGGACCGTGCATCACGACGAAGCAACAACCCGTTCTCTCCAAAAAAAAAAATTAATATACAATCAATCGTCTCGTAAAAGCCGATCCCTCACTTTCCAATTTATAAGCATAAATCCCTGTCGCCAAAGCCGAAACATCCACAACAAAACTATTGTTACCTGTTTGGGCCAATTGCGTAGCAGTTTTCACATCCAATTCAGACTGATTGTATCCAACCCCAACAAAACAATACTCACCAGAAGGAAAAGCTTTACCATAAGGAGACTCCGCAAAATTAAAGACGCCATCATAGGTTGTACCTATAATGTTTTCATCGCCAATACTATCGGGGGGTGCCGTTACAAAAAAGGCGTAGTTGTCAATCCCTGAATACTCGATTGATGATAAATCTTGAAGCAAAAGATCCATATTAGAACCATCACTACAAATCACCATGGAGTCAGGCACAGGATTGGTAGGTGTTCCAGCAATAGCGTTACAGTCAGGAGGAACGACTTCACCACATATACTTGCATCCTCCACTGTCACACAATAAGGCTCAGCCACCGCCACACAAGCTTGAGTCTCGACCCCAAACGGATTTTCGAAGAACATAGTCCATGTATTGACAAAATCATCAACAGTTATCACTTCAATTGGAGCGTCTCCTGTATCAATAGGGTTTTCTTGAACACAAGTTAAGAAAAGGTCTAAGTTTCCCTGCCTTGTAGACAGTCATCAAATAAGGCTTGTATGATGTTATTGTTTGTAATCTCATCTAATTGAGCTTGATTGAATCCAAATCCAGTAAAACAATACTGACCAGGCAAATAAGGAACACCGATAGAATCCATGCTAAAGTCATAGATACCATCAAAAGTTACATCTAAGACTTCTGCTATACCATTTTCATTAGGTGGTGCAGTAACAAAAAAGGCATAGTCATTGATTCCTGAATACCCAATCGTCGATACATCATTGGCTAAAATCTCTTGATTAGAACCATCATTACAAATAGTTGTTCCATTAGGAACAGGATTGATAGGATTGCCTGCACTTGCATTGTCAGGACATTGAGCTATCAAATTGGGGGAACATACATAGCTGAATAAACAGCTAAGAAAAAGTATGAGTAATCGCATAGTCAATCATTTAAGATTAAAAATGCTAATTCAAGCTAAGAAATGAAGTATAGGACTTCTTAGGTAGAACGAAGGTATTATAAATATAGTTGTCTCTATTTATAAAATAAAAAAAGCGATGACATCCAATGCCATCGCTTTTCAAAAAATATTTTTTCACTTAAAAAATCAGATATTCTAACGCACAATCAACTTTTTAGTAAAGCTCAAACCTTCACTTTCCAATTTGTACGTATAAATTCCTGTTGCCAATGTCGAAACATCCACCATAAAACGATTGTTTCCTGCTTGAGCCAATTGTGTAGCAGCCTTTACCAAACGCCCTTCCATCGTATACAATTCAAAAGTAACATTGGTAGAAGCCAAGCTATTGAACTCAATAGAAGTAGTACTTTGTGCAGGATTAGGGTAAGTTTGAATGCTCGTTGGATTGATAAACTCAACACCCACGCCACCACAATCACTATCATCTGTTACCGTCACACAATACGGCTCTGCAAAAACCACACAAGGTTGATACCCAATAAATGGTTCTACATACTCATTGAGAATGGTAGATATATCTTCTATTGTAGTAACACCTGTGCTATCACCTGTATCAATAGGATTTTCTCTAATACAATCTAATACAAAATCTAAAGGTTCTCCGCCTTCAAAACAGTTATTGAGTAAGTCTTGTAGAAAACCAGTGGTTGTAATATCATCTAATTGAGCTTGATTGAATCCAAATCCAGTAAAACAATACTCTCCTGGTAAGTAAGGAAGGCCAACAGAATCCATACTAAAATCAAAAATTCCATCAAAAGTTACATCTAATAACTCTTCTTCTCCATCTTCGTTAGGTGGAGCTGTAACAATAAAAGCATAAGTATCAACACTTTCATAGCCAATAGTTGTTAAGTCATTTTCTAAAATCTCTTGGTTAGAGCCATCATTACAAATTACAGTTCCATCAGAAATAGGGTTGATAGGTGTACCTGCGGTAGCTCCCTCTGGACATTGTGCAGAGACATAATTTGATAAAATCAAACAAGCTACAATAGATAAAAGAATTTTGGGTATAGGTATTCTCATAATTTCTTTTTTAATGATTTAGTTAGGTTTGATATACATTTTTTAGAGGCTAAAAATGCACATTTTAAAATAAGCGAATAAAGTAAAGAAAAAATATTTACTTATACAAACAAAATATAACATTGCTTAACTTTTTGCC
>ENA-ORXM01003142-ORXM01003142.1-marine-metagenome-genome-assembly--contig:-NODE-3142-length-17124-cov-6.554350_pt1 | contig 17124 bp, 18 predicted proteins | sample MGYA00237867_ERZ511480 | MGnify/ENA primary metagenome ERZ511480 (study PRJEB26309, sample SAMN06266103) | marine metagenome | isolation source: Algal blade | place: United Kingdom:Sidmouth, United...
GGGGGGGGGGGGGGGGGGGGGGGGGGGGGGGGGGGGGGGGGGGGGGGGGGGGGGGGGGGGGGGGGGCGGGGGGCCCCGGGGGGGGGGGGGGGGGTGGGGAGTGTCGACGCGCACTGGTTGAGGCGGTGAGATCATCATCCACGGTGGATCAGCGACGTTGATCCGCGCATTGACATTGATCCGCGGTCGGCACGCGCCGCTGCGGCGTCAGCCTCCTCTGGTCCCAAAAGACGTGCTACTTGGGGACTATATTTCACTAAATTTAGTCAGGACCCACAGTGTCAACCCCACTTTGGATGTGCCGCCAGTCCGGCTTTTGGTGCCATTTTTTGTCAGTTGGGCTGGTCGATGGACCTCACGTGCACCGTCGGAAGCGCGAGGATCGTATTCACTGCCTCAGAGCGCGGCGTGAAGCCCATCGGCTGCGGCTCTTCACGTAGTGTCCACATATGAAGTAGCAGCTGCTCTGCCGGATCTTCTACACGTTTCGCCAGAGCTGATCAAGTTCGAACCATCTTTCGGCTGTACGCACACTGCGCTGCTGATTCTTGGCCAATGAGTACGCTCTATCGATGATACGAGCCTGTGGCTGGCCAGCAGAACGAGAGTGTCCTTCTGCTCATTGGCCTAAGGGAATACTGATATTAGAGGCTTGCATAGAAGATCGTACGACCGGCCACAACTTCGGTCGATCCAACATGTGTTCATCTTCAAGAACCTGGCTGTGACTCGAGATGCCTGTGAAAGTCAGCTGCTCACCACACAGCGAGTTGTGAGCTCGTCCTTATTTAATCCTTGCCACGGATTCAGAATTTTCAAGGGATATGAGCGAGGATAGTTTTTCTCACTCAGCGAGATCGATTCTGAGGGTTGGTCAGACGCGTTTTTGAGAAAAGCGTGTGACGATCCCAGGATCAGTGGAGGAAAGGACGTGACCATGTCCCACCGTTGATCCTGGGGTCATCCCACAACTGAAAGAGGAACTGATCGGGAATTATTCGGCAGGACATCCTGCAAACTGATTCCGACGACCGCCAGTCCTTTTTCTGAGGATAGTAGAGAGGATCGAGCTCCGCATCGGACGGAGACTGGATGACGGATAGTCCGCGAGATCAATCGGAGAACAGGGTGAAGGACTGCCGCCTGGATCGACTGGTATGAGGGCTTGCACTTCATGCCAGAATGATCGCAGGGTGTCGCACCGGGATAGTATGCAAGTCCGTTCCTTGTGAATGACCGATTGACAATCCCTTTGAGCGCCATCGCAAGCGTGGGGACTATCTGGTGATGATGCTGCCAGAGACTTGGTGGGCGGGTCGGACTTGCACCCACAAAGGTTGGATCCACTTGTGCACGTTGCTCACGATCCTGAGGTCCCCGCACCACACCCATTCACGCATGAGCCTTGTCTGAGACGCCTTGTGTTGTGGTTTGCCGTCCTACTCCTTGCCACTCCTTGCCACGGCGGTTGACTGGTGCTATATTGTGGCTGATCTGCTCTATTTTGCCCTGTGGCAGTGTTTGCTGCCAGGATCACTTGCCCCCAGCGCGCTATCCGATTTAAAGCCGTTCGTTGTGTGCCCTCTCATCTCTATTGGCTCTACGACGTGATCGTGCTGATCGCGGTGCACTTGTGGTACTCGCAGTAGGAGGATTCGTCCCCGTGGCCCCACACAGTGGTTACCCCCCCGTCGCGCCCTCAAGTTGCTCTCGCCGGGCGGTCGCTCGTTCTGGTCTATGCGAGCTTCGTTGCTTTGAGAGTGGCATCGGTGGCGCATGAGAACTGCGGAATGAAGCGTCGCAGGCGTGGCCCTCGTGGATCTGCCTTCTTCAACTTCGCGGAGGGGAGCCTTCCGCACATGCAGTCGCGAGCTGCTGCTGGTGCCTCTGCTGCCAGCACCATTGAAGAGGGCCATCCAAGATCCCAACCTGCCGGGCAGAACTATCCCTCTACTACCAGCAGGCTGCACCCCGAGACTGCTGTTCATGATGATGACGAGGCCTCCATGGCATCAGGCTCTGACACCGATGAGATGCCGTCAGATGATACTGACTTCTCCAGTGACGAAGAAGTGTTAACTGGGGAGTTTGCGTCTCGTCGAGAGTTCCTTTGCTTTACATATCTCTTTGGGCGCGCGCGTGTCACCCTCAGGCAGTACGACATCATGCGAGAGGCGGAGAACTCTTTTGATCCGGAGACGAAGTGGCCGTCGCGGTGGCGACTGCAGCAGCTTCGCAATCACATGCTGAAGTTTGCCATTCCATTGAGACGGGAGACAACGACGCGCCAGCTGCCTGTTGGAAAAGGAAAAGCTCTCAGAAAGCTGTCTGACGCGACTGTGTCATACATTCCCTTCTCTGAGCACATCAAGAGGGACTTTGGGGATCCCGAGACAGCTGTCTTGTTTCACAGCAAAGGGGACGCACGCATGGGAACAGTCGAGCGACCCGCTGAGTTTTTTCAAACAGTGGCTGCCAGGGACCCTGCTCGCTTCAACTTCAAGAACGCTTTCGTGTTCAACCGATACCGCTACGGCATTGGATGCATCGCGAAAATCTCGCTGGATCGCTTGACAACCTTTGAGGCGCTGTTGAAGAGCACTGCCATCGCTACAGACGGAGATGTCACAACCTCAGCGGCGACGTATGCCCGTTCAGACGGGCTTCGAGTTGGTGATTTGTTAGCACACTTCCAGGTCCTTCCTGGGTTCCTTCTGCCCAACGTCTTGTCCTCATGCGTCTCAACTGAGCGCATATTAAGACTTAGGTTTAGCAGGTCTGGACGATTGTTTGTCGCGCGCGAGAAAGACTCATGGACGGCTCTGACTGCGCCGAACCCCCTTGAGTTGTGTCAAGTGGCTGCCCCGGCTGCCGATGACCTCCCCGAGAAGGACCCTTACACACTCTACCTATCACTCTACGGGGACGAATTCAGTGTGTACAAGCGAAGACGTGGGAGCTTGGAGGGCTACTACGGAGCGTACATGTCAATGTCTCTGTGTGACCGCGCGTTCTCTGTTCGCCCTCTCTTCTATTTGCCGCCCGGAGCAAACCCGGAAGCTTTGATGAGGCGAATCAAAGATGACGTACTGAAAGTGAGCACGGAAGGTGTGGTTGTTTACGATGCATTCAAGAAGGGAGAAGTTGTGGTACGAGCTTACTTGTGCCTCGGGGTCTTTGACTCCCCTATGGCTGCGAAGTTCTCCAATTCTATCGGCCCGAGTGGCACAGAGCATTGCACAAGCTGCGACATCGTCCATCCAAAGACTACCAGCGCCCGAAAGGAGCGCGCGATGAGCAGCACAGTGTCGTTTGATGTTCAGGATACGAGGTACGCCAGAGTACAGGAGCGCACGGCTGCCATCATGACAGCCGTGGAACACGCACTGGACTTGTCAGCAGATGGCGTGAAGGATGCTCTCCTCCTAAATGGAGTGACAGACAAGTTTGGTAGCCTGTTGATGCGGTTAACCGAGGCCCGGGGTCCCGGTAGCTTTGACATTCACGAGCACGTCATAGTTGCTCCTTCACACCTACTGTACTACAATATTGGGTCCCACCTCCTGATGGAGGTGTACGATGCACTCACTGTGCAGCAGCGCGATAGATTTACGAAGGAAATGAGAGCCAGTGCGAAGCATGTGCCGACGCATACAATCCTCTCGTCTTTTGAGCCGGAGAAAATGGGCGGAACAACCCTGTCTATGTCCGACTACGCAGTGCTACTTACGGTGAGTCCTACAGTGCTACAGTATCATGTACTCACGGAAGTGACTACCCCGCACGCTGTTGTGGCCCTCGAGGCTCTCAAAGCTCTACGAACGTTAGCTACCGCCATGTTCTATCGTCCGACTGTTTCCGTGGATGGAGAGCAAGCCATGATGGAAAGACCCACTGTAGATTTGATCCAACGCTTGGGTGAAAGTCTCATGATTCAAGTGCGGCGTCTGTTACCATTCGACGGAAAGTGGGAGCGGCCATCTGTTCATCGCTTGTTGGAGCTGCTTTACCGTACACTTCCACTCGCCCAGCTCGGGTCCGCAGTATGCGAGCTTATATTTGAGAAGTTCCATCAAAAGGCCAAGCGAGAAGTGGACCAGAGTAGCAAGTACAGCCCTGCAGAGTACGCCATGCAGAGGTGGAGGGACATAGAAACGTTGTCCAGGGCGCTGTCCATGCCTACAGATCACGGCATTCCTCAATCATGGCTTCTTGGGCAATCCGGAAAGCCATTGAAAGCCACCTTGTTCCACCAGCTGGCTCCCAACAGGCGCACCACGGCCACGACAGGCGACAGGTGGTATCCCAGGGCACAGCGTCACACTGTCTTGGAAACGACAGAGGAGTTCTGGAGAGGCCATGCGTCCAATGTGTCTGTCAAGTTTTGGCGAAAGGCGAAACACCCTCAACGATCGTTTACTATAAGAGAGGGGTCCACAGTGTCTGTAGCTCGCGGTGGGTTGACGTCTGCAGGAGATTCCGGTGCCGGATCTGTCGGGCTGGACGCAACGTTTTTCGTTCTTGTCAAAACGATCGGGACCATTGACGACACGGTGTATCTTGCATGTGTCACTTGGCAGGTTCCTGCCGCTGATTTGGCCCTTTTAGGTCAGCCTGCGCTCGTGAGCATAGATGCCGCGGCCGACATGGTTCTCGTGCGTGCCGATCGCGTAAGGCGTCTTGCATTCGTGCTACCTTGCGGGCAGTGCAACGTACTGTTCACTACGAAGTCAGGCTTTGACTTCAAGGGCGGCTGAGGGGCGGTGTATTGCCTTTCATAGCGTAGATAGCTCCTTGGAGGAGTGTGTAGGCAAAAAACAGCGGTTTCTCATGCTCATTCAGATCTCCGTAAGTGTGTTCACACAACTCGAGGAGTGTGTAGGTCGAGAAACCAGTTGTCTCCCACACTGAAGCATGGGTCAGCTCGAACTAAGTGCGATCAAATCGCCGACTGCAATTGCGCGTCTCTTCCTGTATGGCAGTCATTCTCAAAAAACTCCGCGCACTCCAAATGTTGCGAAAGTTCTCCGAATCGGCCTCTGCGGGGAAAAGCACGCCGAAATTGAGTAGTCGTGGCACGAATTGAGTGCAGGAAGTTTGAGAGAACGGCTGTATGTTCATGTCAAAATCTATGGAGTACATTCTGAATGCCAGGCGGCAGAGCAGCAAGAAACCACATTTACTGAGGTGGTACATCACACCAGGCATAAACACCAGTCAACGCGAACCTCCCGTGCAGTTGATACAAAAGGCGAGAGAGCATACATACCCACCAGAACGACCCACTCATGCGCTTCTCTCTCCTCCTCCAGAGACGTTCATGCGCTTCAACTCATCGATCAGGATGTTCGTACGGCCGATGGAAAGTCGCTGAACCACGAGAGGAGCGTGACATCCGTTAAGGCGCGACCCGTCGTCGTCGACGGATCCCGGACGGTAGTGGTTTTCGTCATACTTGGACGGCGCGCATCGCCAACAGCATATGGGCGCACTTGGTCCGGCCTCGTCACCTAACTGCTCAATGCATGCCGGGCACACGACCACTGAGAGCCAGATGACGATTCCACAGTGTGGGCAGGCAGCACCGTCTACCGAGTAGTCCGTAATGGTTCCGTCCTCCTCATCTGGGAGAGTCAAGGGCGGTCCCGATGGCTTTATGGCATTGTCCACAATGAATCGTTGCACTGCCTCGGGTGCCCGCTCCAGGTCCACGACGGTTGGCTTCATTCCTTTCCAGTCTGGATGAGATTCAGTCTTCATGAAGGCCAGCACAGAGTCGACGTACTCGTTCAGGTACGACACGATGACTCCAACGTCCCGTTGAAGCTCTGCCGGCTCGCTGGCTCCATAAGTGTACGCATCGCCGCACCACCACTTTCCATCAGCAAGCTTCAGGGCGCTGAGGACCAGAAGCTTTTCAAACGGGATGAGCATCCCTAGCTTTCCACTCCAGTGCTCGGCGTGCTCAATGGCGTGGGCAAACCAACCAGTGCATGCAAGATTCACGGCAGAGGCCACGTTGACTCCCGCATTGAAGCCGCTGTGCGGAACCCCGTACCCCGTCACCACGAAGTCTCCCACATCCATCTTGTGGAGCCCCACGCGGATTCCATGCGCGAGAAAAAACGACGCCGGCCACAAGCTTGCCTTGAGAGCAAGGACCTTCCAGACGTCCCCTCCTGCGGCTGCCAGAACGACAGGATCCATATGGGTTTGCAAAACCCGTACCATTTGGGGCACGTCGCTCTTGGGAATGAAGAACCAGGTCTTGCTCGACCCGGACTGCAAGTAAGAGACGGACTGGAGCAGGTGGTCCTCCACATGCCAGCTGAAATGAGAGCCAGTGGTACCCATGTACAGCAAGTTGGTGTTGATGCCTTCATATGTGGACGCGCTTGCAAGCATAGTGCGGTGGTTCAGCGTCCTCGGGCTCTCGAAGCGCTCCGTAGGCTGAGAGTGTCTCGCGACGGCGGTACAGGCGGGGTCGCTCAGACTTCTGCCGCACCCATCCTCGTTGGCCGGAGTCAGGTCTGAGACGTAGTACACGTCAACTGCCTTCAACTTTCCGGGTCCCATGAGTCTGGTCTCGTGACCGCGAGGGGTCACCCCTCTCACCCAAGTTACATTCGGGTCGTTGACACTCTTGAGGAACCGCGAGACACCAAAGTCCTGGTACTGGGCTCGAAGAGCGGCTTTGCTCTCCCGGATCTTCTTTTTAAGATCGGTGGTCAAAAGCCACGTCTCCCGCTCGGGCGGGAGCTGAGCCCGTAACTCGTCCCGTGTCACGCCTGCGTCAGCAGCAGGGCTGCCGCGGAATGCGTCGCTCACGATAGTAGGGTACTGTGGGAACGTTTGTACGCGTACCCTATGCCGCAGCCCGCCTTTTCCCTTCGGTGCCACACAGGGAACGGGGCGAATCTGGGACGGTTGGATTCGGAAGACGGGAGCCCCACAGGACCGGATCGACGCTGCGCAAGATCGAAATAGGCCAATAAGTCCAAACTTAGGAACGGTAGTAACTTGAGTGACAGGAATAGCATGAAAGTCCAGAGCTTCTGCCTCTTCGGGCGGGGATTCCATTCTTCGCACCTCGTGCGGCGGACGAGCCGACTTCGGCAGATGGTGCTCCTCTTGGGTTTCGTGAACGGCAGCACCGGTTCTGCCAGCTGCAACAGTGTTGTTACAGAGCTCACCATCCTCGCAGCCCGGAATCCGACCGGACACCAGTTCTCTATCAGCAGAACTCGGGACGACGGCATGCCGGCGATCGTGAGCTCGATCTGCACTTCCCGGTGGGCTGCCGAGAGAAGTGTGTGTACTGTTCGGTCTGGGGGACGAGGCTGGTGGCCGTATGCCGGCTGGGACGTTCATGTCATTAGAGTCCAAGCTGTTCCAGTCCTCACGTCCACGCGCCGCACGCCCAGGCCGTATAAACCCTGGGGCCGAGTCGAAACCTTCAGACGCACCAACGACAAGCTCATCATTGCGAATGCCGACGCGTCCTGATGGTTGGCCACTTCGACCGGGACGATCATGCCGTCCAGGCGCCGAAGCACAAGCATGAACGCCGTGGGCGCTATATTCTTCGGCTACGGTACAACCAAGACCAGCGCCACCGCCGCCGACACCACCAGCCACTTGTTCTGTGAGACCACCACGTAAATATCGGGCAGCAGCACCAAGAGCAGCGCCACCGCCGCCGACGCCATCAGCCACTTGATCTGGTCGGTCATCGCATGTCCGTCGGGCAGCAGCACCAAGAGCAGCGCCACCGCCGCCGACACCACCGGCCACTTGTTCTGTTTGACCACCACGTAAGTGTCTGGCAGCAGCACCAAGAGCAGCGCCACCGCCGCTGACACCACCGGCCACTTGGCCTGCTTGACCACCGCGTGTCCGTCGGGCAACAGCACCAAGAGCAGCGCCACCGCCGCCGACACCACCAGCCACTTGTTCTGTTCGACCACCACGTAAATGTCGGGCAGCAGCACCAACAGCAACAACACCGCCGCCGACGCCATCAGCCACTTGGTCTGGGCGGTCATCGCATGTGCGTCGCGCAGCGGCACCAAGAGCAGCGCCACCGCCGCCGACACCACCGGCCATTTGGCCTGTTCGACCACCACGTGTCCGTCGGGCAGCAGAACGAAGAGCAGCGCCACCGGTGCCGACACTACCAGCCACATGTTTTCTTCCAGCGTCACGTGCCTGTCGAACAGCAGCACCAAGAGCAGCGCCGGCGCCGCCGACGTCATCAGCCACTTGGTCTGGTCGATCATCACGTTCCCGTCGGTCTGCAGCACCAAAAGCAGCGCCACAGCCGCCGACACCACCAGCAGCTTGTTCTGTTCGACCACCACGTAAATGTCGGGCACCAGCACCAAGAGCAGCGCCACCGCCGCCGACGCCATCAGCCACTTGGCCTGGTCGATCATCGCGTGTCCGTCGGGCAGCAGCATCAAGAGCAGCGCCACCGCCGCCGACACCACCAGCGACTTGTTCTGTTTGACCACCACGTAAATTTCTGGCAGCAGCACCAACAGCAGCGCCACCGCCGCCGACACCATCAACCACTTGGTCTTTTAGAGCACCACGTGTCTGTCGGGCAGCAGCGGCACTCGCATCCCGTCCTTCACCGTCATCATTGCGCCCGGCTACGCCGCGTCGTGGGCCACCAACGGCGACGCCAGATAGTACTCGCGCGGCAATGTCACTACTGTGTCGCTGTGAACCGCGAACGATGGCCACGCAAGCAGCACCGCCGTCAGATGCATTGGACTCGTCGTGGTGCACGATGGCGTCACCCACGCCGACTCCAGCACCGAGTTGTTCTGGTTCGTGAGAACATCGACGCTCACAGGCACCAGCGTCCGCAGCGCCCTTGGCTGCGTCATCAGCATCTTGCCCAGGGTGGCGCCCAAGTGGATATCCACCTCCATCTCCACCGACGCCGAGTGCGAAGAGATCTCCTTGACCTCCATGTTCACGCCTGGCAGCGCCGCCAATGCCGACAGCCACTCGAGCTCGACGGTCACCACTGCCGAAGTCATTTCTGCTGCTTGAGCCACTGCCGCCCCCACGGCGATAATCGCTGCGGTCCGACCAACTGCGACCATTTGGGCTGCTTTCCCCGCTGCCGCCCGGATGGCCGCCGCCACGTTGGCCACCACCGCATCCGCCATCTTTGTTCTCATCGTCGTCCATGTCGCGAATCGCGTCGCAGGTGCCATCGCTCTCATCGTCAGACAGGTCCCGGCCGTTCATGAGCTCCTCAGCCATCTCCTCATCGTCGCAGTGGCTGTTGCTGGGGCGATGCGCCTCTATGATGCGCCGCACTAAGGCGCGGAGGCGGCGAGGACGGTGCGCCTTCTCCGATGAGCGTCCGTCACGATCGCGCAACAGGCGACGTGCGGCACTCGGTGTAGCCGACTCATAGAGGGCGAAGAAGGAGAGCAGGTTGTCGGCCGACTCACTGGTGACCCCGCTGCGCGTCGCAACCACGTCAATGGGCAGTAGCCCCCGAAGGTCCCGCTCAACTCTTGCGAGCATATCAGGGTTGTCGTGCTGTCGCAGGAACGACGCGCATATGGTCGTCGCCAGGGACAGGAATAGACCGTCTATGATCCGTACATCCCAGCCGCCGGGCCCGCTGCCGATCGACGATGTGTCAACGACCACAACAGCAGCGTCGGGGACGGGTCTGCCGACGCAGTCTGAGCCGTCTCGTCCAGCAACCACCACCAGCTGTACAACGCGTTCGAGACCTCGTACTACCATGCCCCACCACAGTTGGCCCGATAAAACTGGAACCAGCAAGGTGCCAGCGCTGACTACAAGCCGGTCCCGCAAGACCCGGCAAGCGCGGTCGATTTGGCGCTGGTCTCTGCCCACAGCTGCGGCCACGTCCGCGGCGTCCGCAGATGTCAGTGCCCGCAAGCCACCAAAGCGCCCTTCGCTACCGTCCCGGTGTAGCATCCAAAGAACCATGCCATCAACAATGGGCGAGGAGACGGAAGAATCGTCCACAAGTGAAGCCAAGTCATCGCCGAAGAGCTCCACGCGACGCGCTGCCGAGCTCGGAAACGGAAATCGAGGGCCGATGGGTGGGGGAGGCAGCTGCAATCTAGCATGGCCCCTCCGTGAACGCGCCCTTGACGCAGCTCCAGAGAGAACGACGCCTACGGCCGCTGTCGTCGAGGCCCGATGGTAACGGGAAGTTGGATATCCTCGGAAGCGCTTGTGTGGTGGGGAGGGAGAGCGTGAGACGCTCCGCGGAGGTAACAGTGTCGACGCTTCATCGTTGGCAGGGGACACAATGCGGGTTGGTGTCGCAACCGGAGACGGATCCTGGCGGGACCGCGATGTGCAGATGCCGCTGCAGGCATGCGCCTCCAGTGCTCCTTGGACAACGCGCGCGGCTATGTCGATCGCGTTGGCAACCTTGCCACTGCCACTTTGAAGTATCCTTACAGACGAGGCGAGCAGCGAATCAAAGGCCCTCGCGTCGCCGCAGCCTCCTGTGCAATTGCGCATGGCGTGCAATTGGAGCGGGCATGGGAGGAAGCTTGGGCCAGCAATTTCGAGAGCAGTCAACACCATCCGTCCTTGCGCTATTGAGAAACCACCTGTTTGGCCGACCAAAGAGCGCCGGGCATCATTGAGGATCGCCACCAGCGAGGCAGTGGCTGGTGCCGTCTCGCCGGACCCCGCTGGGCCCGTAGCACGGCCGAGCGCACCGCCAGTCGACGCCCGATCAGACACTGCCACGACCGCCTGCGTGTGGGCGAGGCCGGCGTCACCCCGCGGTGTAGCGCTTGCGGCGCCCGGAATCGTCGTGCCAAGTGGATGGCCTCGCAACGCTTGGCCCGTCCAGTGGCTGCCGCGAGCCAGGCCACCCGCGCTGGGATCAAGTTCGAGCTCAGACCGAGCGCGCGAAGCAGATCCAGGCGCTGTTCCCGGTCGAGATCCGCCGCCAGCCTCATTGTTAGCCCACGAGGATGACGCCTCGCCTGCGCTATCGATGTGGTGCCCGCTGGATTTGCCCCGGTCACGGCTGACGCCCATCTTCGCTCCCATTCGCAGTGGTGGGACATCGGGCGACGGTCCTTGACCGGAAACAGCGCGTCGGGTGAGGTCCTCGGCTCGTTGCGCGGCGCGGGCCGCCGCCAACATCTGAGCCGCGTGCCGAGTCGCGGCGGCGGCTTCGACCTGCAGGGTCTGAGCCGGTGTCAGAGCTCCATGCCGCGCCCTCATCGCGCGGCGCCGATCGCTCCGAAGACGGCTGTCACTTGGGCCTGGGCGCGCATCGCCAGATCCGCCACCGCAGCCGCCAACACGTCCAGGAGCCTTCCGCGCATCGTCCCCTCCCTCCATCGCAGGACCCCTGGCGCCACACAGCAACCCAACGCTGGCCAGCGAGAGGAAGACAGGAGGAGTACAACAAGAGTCTCAAACGCTCACGGCTTGGACCCTAGCCGCAATTGTGAACTGCCAGATAGAGCGGCGCCGCTACATAAAGCTGTCGATCAGGGGATCCTGGGCTGCCTTTTACCGACGGCCTCCTCGGGGGGATGGACCCGCAAGGCTTGCCGACCAGCGTCCGATGACAACTCTCAGGCCAGCGCCCGTGTGAGCACGACGCCCGCGTGTCGCAGTATCAGCCGTCAGGCGCCCCACCAAGGGGCGAGCACGGCTCGAATGCCTCCTAGGATCCGCCACGCGGGTGGGGTGAGTCCTAGAGTAGACGCGAGTTTGCCTCAGAGGGAGGCAGATGCAGTTATGTCAAAACCACAGATCCAACCGTCCAGTGCCGCTCGAAGGGGCGTGGACGACCAGACTGCTGTCTCGGGACCGCCACGCAAATGGGGCGGGCACGATGACACCTCTCAGGCCAGCGTCCGCGCGAGCACGACACCCGCGTGTCGCAGTATCAGCCGTAGCACGCCTCTACGAGGGGCGAGCACGGCTTGAATGCCTCCTCGGGCCCGCCACGCCGGTGGGATGGGTCTGAGAATAGACAGAGGTGGGTCTCAGCTGGATCCAGAGGGGTGAGCCCAAAAACGTGAACACACCCGTCGTCGTTCACAGCCCCGAGACACAACCACCAACAGCACCAATGTATGGCCTTCGTGTCTGAGCGTGCGATACAGACTCGGTCGTCCACCGCCACACAGTCGGGGCGAAGACGACCAGAAGACTTTCTTGGGACCGCCACGCCGCTAGGGCGGCCCGAAAGAGAGGCGCCGGCGGGAGCCTACGAGAGATGGGCACAACCACAGGCGTCGCCGCAGTCGGTCTTCCCTGTCGGGGTGTGTCGCATATCTGACCTGAGCCCACACAGAACCGGTGCAAGGAGGACCGTTCTGTGCCTCCGAGACCGCCACACCGGTGGGGCGGGCTCGAATAAAAGGAACGCACGCGGGTATCCACGACGACCAGACACACTGCACACAATAAACCGAACGCCCGCGGGTATCCGCGACGACCAGACACACTGACAGCGTCGCCAAAGTGCGGGCAGTCAATCTCAGCTCGCGTCGACCAGTCCGTCGTCACCCGCCACAAAAAAGGGCGAGGACGAGGAGACTACCTCCTCGGGCCCGCCACGCCGGTGGGGCGGGCCCGAGAAGAGCGCGTCAGCGAGAGTCCGCGGGAGCAAGGCACAGTTGTAGACGCTGCCACAGTATGGCCTTCCCTTGCGGGGTATGTCACAGAGCCGATACAGAGTCGCAGCGAGGCAGTCAAAGGTGCACAAAGAACGTCGCACGGAAAAATGTAAAGGGGGTGGGGATGACGGTGCTGGGTCCACACAAAAAGAGCGCAAGATGTCGGATGGTGCGGCACGGGTAACGCCAACACCGCGCGTGCGCGCCAGTGGGGGGGGTCGGCAAAGACGACGGAGCGAGCACTCACAAGGTGCGGCAGAAGAGACCACGCACTGCGTCGTCAACGTGCGTGCAGGTGCGTCGGACGTGGGTGAGTGCGGTGGGTGTGCTCAGCGCGCGCGCCGGCCCACTGCAGGACTCACAAGCGATAACGCCCCCCTGGTGTCTCCAGGGGAAGCACCGCCGTGATGGCCCCGTGCGGCGTGATCTGAACGAGTGGCCACAGCGAGGCACCTCGGCGTGGATCGTGGGACCCACAAGATTGAGATCACTCGTCGGCCACTGCCCAGTGAACCGGATACGAGAATTACACCATAGTTTTCTGACAATGATGTCTTAAATATTGGACTTACCGCAAGCTTGACGACAGGCTCGTAGTGCGACTGCGGCTGTGGTTCACCTCTGTGGTAATTACATGCGCCATGCGCCATCCGAGCGCTCACGCACCTATTTCGTGACTCGTCCTTATGCAAATGCCATCACCCAACGCGACGCTCAGCCACTCCATGCGTATTGGTCCGTTGGAGAAAGCAGGTTGCCGGAAATATAGTGAATCTGCGCGCTTTGATTCCCACAGCCTGTCTTTCGCATCATCTTCGGTAACCGTTTGAATCGGCGGCGCAGGTCCTCGAGCTGTCCGCAGAACTCAGGTGGCCCGCAGCCGGCGTCCGCGTTCACGGCGACACGGTGCCAGGTGTTGTGCGCACGATCCGTCCTATGCTGACGTTCGCTGTCGAGTGTGCTTGTGAAGGTCCTCCTCGACGACGGTTGCCCGTACACGCTGCGGCTTTCTCTACTGCTGCTCTGGGCGTTTTCCGACACCCCGAAGACTATTGCATGTACACCTGCCGCCTTTCTCTGTTGACCTGAGCACTGAAGACTCCACGCTGCCCGCACACTTTTGTGTTTCCTGTCCTGCTGCGCTGGATACTTGCTAGGACTACCATGCCCAGCAGTGATTTTGAGGACGCCGACGGCGCGCTGCCGGGCTCTTCGGGGCCGAGCTCTCCTGCTGTCGATGCTACTCTGTTTTTGAGCGTTTGGGGATCACACGGAGTATGATACTTGCATCATTTTTGCTTGGGGACGTGTGGATCTTGCAAGCGGTGTCCAAAGAAGGACGCGCACGGCTATGTGTATTGAACTTGTCGTGTTTGACAGCACTCTGACGCGTGAACGTCGCGTTCGCTGGTGGTGAACGGCATGATCTCCGGGTTCTGGCTCTGGTGCTTCTGTTGTGTCAGGACGAGGTTGTCGGTTACTTCACTAGATACGCTCAAGCCATGCTTAAGAAGATCAGCAACGGATCCGTGAGCCCTGGGACCAATGGGAGCGCCAATGACTCGCCCGATCACGACTGCCTGTCCTGGTTGACCCCACCTGGTCAACTAGAAGGTCCGAACAGAGACTGCACTCGGGCTCTCCGATGCGTCGTGAAGAAGGCCGTTGAAAAGTGTGCAGGGAATATTGACTATGTCGCGAAGGGCTGGACAAGCAAACGACGGGCTGTGAAAGCGGCGTTGAGAAAGGGACTTCGTACACGCTGTAACCGCAGGCGCACGTCTGCTCGACTGCTTGCTTATCGTACACTGGGAGTCTACATGGACAGCGATGTCAAGGAGGCCTCTATGGAGCGTGTGGTTCTCGACAGCGATGTGCGCAACGGTCCCGGAGCCCCGGCGTCAGCGGCATTGGCTGCGAGCGCGAACGTCAGGTACCGTCTGAAGTTGAAAGACGGCGACCGTGAGATGGAGAGAGCACTTGACCTGAGCGGTGTGGCGGCGTCTATCATTTCTGAGCTACTCTTGTTGGACATTGGTGAAGTGTGGACCTCTGTTCGCGCTGGCGGAGCAGCCTGCTTGCAGAAGTACGTGGACACTGCGGAGTTTCCTAAGTTCTTGCGTCCTGAGAGCGCTGAGGCCCGCAAGAGCGTCGTTCGCTGTATGCGCGACGAGTTGAAGGACCTACAGGCCGGTGATATTGATCTCTCCGACGAGGAAGCCGACTAGAGCACATCCCAAGTGACAGTGACGGGGACACTTTGCGTAGGCAGGACGTCTGGAGCGTGCAGCTGCTCACGTCGGGCAATTCTTGCTGGCTTCATGCCCTTCCAGGTTCTCTATTCGTGGTCCAGAGATGTTTCCTTTTCCATGTGAGAGCGGGTCGCCTTTTTATGGTGGCCTTTATTTCTTTTCTTTTTCTTTGGGGTGGTTGTTTTTTCTTTTTCTTTTCCTTACATGCGTTATATGTTCTCGTTCCGGAGGATTTAGTAACAACCAGTCCTGCACCGCATCTGGGCAGACTGCGACAGATTAATCTCCTTGTTCATCATCAGAGCAGAACATGTATCATTCGGCAGGTTTGCCTGGGACGCTGTTCCACAGTCGATCAGGAATGGATGCCCATGGGCCATACGATGAAAAGAGCCCCGGGCAGCTCCACGAACCAGGCAACGGATAGCTCCGTTGGCAGCTTCCCGACCATGCCAGAATCTCATGTGCTGTCTTGTTGCAGCAGTTGATTTCAGGATGGTCTCCTCGCCAACTTCGCCGTCTGGCTTCAGGATGGTCTCCTCGCCAACTTCGCCGTCTGGCTCCGGTGATGTTCCCGAAACTTGTGCTCGTGTCTGCTGGATTTCTTTCCACACCTCTATTCCTGTCGTACATCCAAGGCAAGAATGAAGAACGTGCAGTGGCTACTGCGGCGGCTCAATCGTACAGCATGGACTCTCAAATGATCCCGGTCCAGTCCAATTTGTGAGCGGATGGCTTTGTCAGCATTCAATCTGTAGGACAGTTCAGGGTCCGTGCTGCGGGATGCGTTGCAGGACTATCCCACGTACAATCCTGGGAACTGGTCTTGGATAGATCCCAGGTTCATCTGTCACTTGATCCCACATTAATCCGAGCACTAGCGTGGGATAAGTCCAGAACCACGCGGCCGGATTATCCTATCATACCAAAGATGATATAATCTGAGATGATCCCACATCGATCATGGAACTTGACTGAGGATAGTCCGTGGAGCAGCCATGAGTCGAATCCCAATTATAGCTCCTTATTTATAATGGAATGATAGATTTTGACAAAGACACGGATCTTCATTCCAACACACAGTGCACAAGCCCTGAGGTGCTCAAAAAACGGCCAAAAACGCTATTGCGTGACACAACCGTTTAGGGACTTCTGTGCAGATTCACTACGCCCTTCGGACAGCGGCAGTACAGCCCCAGGTCCACTGGTCCTCGCGGGGTGGGTCCAAGCCCGATCACTCAACCGTGAGGTTCATCCCGAGCACAAGCATCGTACCTTTCCGTTTCGCCGATTGCTTGACCCGTTGTACCGTGGAATCTTGGCCGGGAGGACGTTGACTGCCGCCAACGTATTGCTCCTGCTGGATGGCGAGGGGTGCCACCTCCCCATGGTCGAGCGAGCAATGGAGGTTTCGTCGGGGGTAGTCTTCTTGAGATATTACTTCGTTCACCCAGTGCCAGAGGTTCTCTCTGAAGCCCGGCTGACGTCGTTGGCGCGACAACTATGCAGTTGTTTCCTGGGCAACTGACGCGCTGCCTCTCTACTATATGAAGTTTGAGTGCGTCCACACCGGGCCCTCCACGTGGACTCCTTGCGAGGCGTGCGGTGTGCATCTTCATGGCGCGTACCACACTACGACGTTGGGAGTGCTGCAGGCGGATGCGGCAGAGTGCCTGCCAAGACAGATATCCTCCACGGTGAGGGTGTGCGCTGGCGGCGTGGGCCGTTGGCTCCTACTCACTAGCGAGCCGTGCAGAGGTGACTCAGAGAGCGCGGGCGCGGCAGCCGCGAGTGAGGGGGACCCAACTTTAGGCGCGACCGCCATGGCAGCGCCCTGGCCAGTGCTGCGTCCCCCGTCGGTACGTGCCATCGAAATAGGTAATGGGGGAAGGGGGGGCATCTTACTCTGCGGGTGATGCTGATCAGCAACAGGAGCGCCCGGCCGCACACACTGTGTGCAGCTGCAGGTGGTGTCTACCCTACATTTCTGCATTTCGGGGTGGTGGTGGCTCTGGATGATAATCAAAGGATTTCATCCATGGAGCCAAGCACAAAGAACTAATCTATGGATGCTTAACTCCTTCAGCTCAGGGGCCAAGTACAATTTGCCATTGGCTGAGACTTTCCGCCAGTAATCTTGCAAGCCAATCAACGTGTCTTGCAGGAGTCACGCAGAGCCATTGCAACCCACAATGAGATTTACTGAG
>ENA-ORXM01003145-ORXM01003145.1-marine-metagenome-genome-assembly--contig:-NODE-3145-length-17094-cov-3.908444_pt1 | contig 17094 bp, 10 predicted proteins | sample MGYA00237867_ERZ511480 | MGnify/ENA primary metagenome ERZ511480 (study PRJEB26309, sample SAMN06266103) | marine metagenome | isolation source: Algal blade | place: United Kingdom:Sidmouth, United...
ATTGGGAGCTTATTCTTCTCAAGCTGACTTCTCTGTATCTGTAGGTGGTTCTAGATTAAATGTAGTAGATGGTAAAGCTAAATACTCAGCTTCTGGATCTAGTGTAGGTGAGAAGAAGTATACGGCTACTATTTCTGTAAAAAATCCTCAAACAGGAGAAACAGAAACTTTTAAGAAAGAATTTTCTTACGAAGTAGGTCAACCTTCTGTTAACGTTGCTGCTGACAAAATGAATGTATTCTATGTTGGTGTTGACAATCCTGTAACAGTTGCTGCTGCTGGTATTACTACTTCAGCTATGAAGGTTACAATGTCTGGTGGTACTTTAAAATCTAAAGGCAAAACTAGTTATATTGCAACTGCTAAAAAGCCAGGTGAAGCTACTATTACTGTAACAGATACTAAAAATGGTAAGAAATTTCCATTTAAATTCCGTATTAAACGTATTCCAGATCCTATCGTAAAATTAGGTAAGAAAGTGGATGGTTTGATGGGTTCTGGTGAGTTCAAAGCTCAACCAGGTCTAGCAGCATGGTTAGAAAACTTTGATTTTGATGCTAGATGTAAAGTACAATCTTTTACAATGTACTACACACGTAAACGTCAAGATGCAGTAGAATTGAAAGGAAAAGGAGGACGTTTCTCTGGTCAAATTTCTTCAGCTGTTAAACAAGCAAAACCAGGTGATCAATATGCATTTACAGATGTAAAAGCTAGATGTCCAGGTGATAGTGCTGGTCGTCGTGTGAACGGTTTGACTTTCAAAATTAGATAATTTCAAATTTTTTTGAGATTGATAAAATACAAGTTGGTTGTTTTGCGTTATACTAACGTAAGCAACCAACTTTTTGTAATTTTATTATTCGGTAATACTCAAAACGATTAAACTAATGAATGTGAATCATAAATTTTTACGATTCTTTGTCTTAGGACTAGTTCTAACAGTAATAACGCCTACTTTTGTTTGGGCTCAACCTGACAACAATCCTAATGTAACAGAATCTGGTAACACAGATCAAGTTACCCCAAGAGACAATTTCTACGACAGATATTTGTATACAGAGAAGCAAGTTATTCCTTATGACTTCATCCATGAAAAAGATGTGTTTTGGGAAAGAAGAATTTGGCGTCTAATAGATATTCGTGAGAAAATGAATCATCCTTTTAAAAATGAAAAGGAACCGTTTATTAATATCCTTCTTGAACACGCTAAGGCTGGAGACATCACACTGTATCACACTTTTGATGATGAGTTCACTCAAGCAATGACACAAGAAGAAATGCAGAATCTTGGTAGTTCAGTAGATACAATTATCACGTTTGATCCTGAAACATTTGAAGAGATTGTTCAAGTAGTTGTAAATGACTTGAATCCAGAAGATATTAAGAAATATCGTATCAAAGAGGTATATTTCTTTGATGAAGAAACGTCAACTCTAGATGTACGTATTTTAGGATTGGCTCCTATTATTGACCGTGTTGATAATAATGGTAACTTCTTAAATTCAGGACCAATGTTCTGGTCTTATTACCCTGAGTTGCGTGATATTTTGGCTCGACATGAGGCATTTAACCCTCATAATGATGCTGCACGTATGAGCTGGGAAGATATTTTCGAAGCAAGATTATTTGCTTCTTATATTATTAAAGAATCTAATGTTTATGACCGAAGAATTAAAGATTATAAAACAAATCCAATGGATATGTTATTAGAATCTGATAAGCTTAAGGAACAAATTTTCCATTTTGAGCATGATCTTTGGTCTTATTAAAAACATAATGAATATGTTCTAAGGAGCGTATCTCTATGAAAATTGCCAATCTGTATAACAGGTTGGCAATTTTTTTTTGTCTAATTGTGAAATTATTTTTCTAGAACCTGTAACCTTTTGTTCTTATAGAGTTATGTTAACATGCAAGACTAGAAAAGGAATCCTTGAAAGGAACAAATTCATATTGGAACGCCCTACTGTTGTAATATAATTTATTCAAATAAAGAACGTCATTTTCTAGCTTGTAAAAAAAGCAATAGTACGCATCTACAAGAGGTAGGTGTAAGAAAGAATTGAAGCTGGATGTTTAACAGTCCTTCAATTCTATACAAAGAGAGATTTAGCTGTCAGAGGTCAATTTATTTATTACAAAAAAAATAAGACTATGTCAATACCTAAAGAACCGAGACAGTTAATGATTAACCTAATGTATTTGGTGTTAACTGCAATGCTAGCCTTGAATGTTTCTGCTGAAATTATTAATGCTTTTTTTGCTTTGGATAAAGGCAATCAGCATTCTATGAATATCGTTAATGATCAATTAGATGCAACGACTAGAGGTTTAGAAAAGTTGTTAGCAGATGAATCAAAACAGAACTTTAAACCCATTGTGCCTGCGGTAAAGGATATTCGAAGCACAACAAAAGCCCTTATCGCTTATATTGATGAAATCAGAAATGAATTAATTGATGAAGGAGGAAATATAAATGGACAAAAAGATGATGGAGATTTTATAGAGAGCCATGGTGAAATGGTTCCTAAAGGCAAAAAAAATAAAGACGTCACTACTCGAATTTTGGTAGATGGAGGAAAGGGAGATGAGTTGGAGCAGAAAATTACAACAACCAAACAGCATTTATTAGAGTTATACACTAAGTTATTAAGAGAAAATGGAAAAGCATTTGATCTGAAAGAGGAAGAAATTGAAACTAAAATCAAAGGTTTAGAAAAAAATATTACTTTGAATGTTGATGATGAATGGACACATAGTGATAAAAAAAGCTGGGCAGATTTTAAATTTAGACAAATGCCCTTGGCAGCAGTGTTGCCTTTGTTGAGCCAGATTCAGTCAAATGCAAGAAGTGCAGAAGCAACGATGGTCAATGATTTGACAGCTGTTGCAGGTGGAAGAACGATTGTAATTGATCAATTCTTTCCTGTGATTAATGCGGAGAAATCTTATGTTATTAAAGGAGAGCCTTTTAAAGCTGAAATTTCATTAGGCTCTTACAGTTCTCAGTTAGATCCTGCCAATATTCAGTTGACTGTCAATGGTGCTCCTTTGAGAATTGGAACAGATGGAAAAGCGATCTTAACGCAAAATACATCTTCTGCAGGTAGCAAAAAGTTAACTTTAGGTTGTAAAGTAACAAATCCTTTGACAGGAGAAGTAAAAACAGGAACAAGTGTTTTTGAATATGAAGTAGGAATGCGTTCTGCTACAGTAGCAGCAGATATGATGAATGTTTTTTATGTTGGAGTTGATAATCCAATCACTTTGTCGGCAGCAGGAGTGCCTTCGGCTCAACTAAAAGTAACAAGTAATGGAGTTACGATGACAGGCTCTGGTGCGAAACGTGTTGTTAGAGCTACACGAGCTGGAACGGCAACAATTAGCTTAACTGGTGGCGGTTTGGCAAAAACAGACTTTAAATTTAGAGTAAAGCGTATTCCTGATCCTGTTGTAAAATGTGCAGGAAGAATGGATGGAGCTATAAAATCAGGAACGTTTAGAGCTCAATTGGGTTTAATTCCTGAGCTAGAGAACTTTGATTTTGGAGCACGATGTAATATTCAAAGTTATACCTTGTATTATACTCCAAAAGGTAAAGATCCTTATGAAATAAGAGGTAAAGGAAATAAATTTTCTGGGCAAGTTCTTAACGTTGTTAAACAAGCTAAACCTAATGATACGTATATGTTTACAGAAGTGAAAGCAAAATGTCCAGGCGATACTGTTGCCCGTCGTGTAAATGGATTGTCTTTTAAAATTCGCTAAGGCATTTAATTATTCCAATAGGGTATGTCTCAACGAAGTATTGTATAGACTACCCGTCCTTTAAATAATGAATCGAGAGAAGGTCATGCTGTTTTTTAAACAGCATAGACCTCTTCTTGCCCAAAACAAAAAATTATGATGATTATAAAAAAAATAATATTACTATCCTTGGTAGTATTGAGTACAGTTTTGATGTCTAGCACAAGTTCGACTCATACTGCTCATCCAGATTATAACAAAACGGGTAATATTACAGCAGCAGAATTCAAAGCACAATTAGGTCTAATTGCTTGGTTAGATAATTTTGATTTTGATGCAAAATGTACAGTTGACTCTTATACCTTATATTATACTGCTAGAAGAAAAGATCCAGTAATGTTAAATGCTAAGGGAGGGAAATTCAAGGGGATGATGAATAAAGTGATTAAGCAGGCAGCTTCTGGTGACCAATATACCTTTACAAATGTAAAAGTGAAATGTCCAGGAGATGTAGTTGGACGCCCAGCGAATAGTTTGTATTTCAAAATTAGATAAAAACACGCTTAATTATGGATACCATAAAAACAATCAGCATTACTACCTTCTTTGTAGTCTTGTTGGCAAGTAATATAGGAGTTGTTATTGAAAGCCTTTTGGTTATTTTTCCACCCAGTTCGAGTTATAATTTTACTGGAAATACAACTAAAAAAACAGCTGACTTAGATATTGGAACATTGGCTGTAGCAGCAGATAAAATGAATGTATTTTACATTGGCGTAGATAATCCCATAACTATAGCTGCTTCTGGGATAGATAGTAAGAATTTGTCACTGGCGATAGAAGGGGGAACTGTTCAAGGCAATGGAGGGCGTTATGTTGTCTCTTGTAATAAACCTGGAAAAGTAGACTTGATAGTTACAAATAGAAGTACAGGAAAATCTAAAACGGTTAACTTTAGAGTAAAGAGAATACCAGACCCTATCATTCGATTAGGAAAAAAAATAGATGGTTTAATGGGGTCTGGTGAGTTTAGAGCACAGCCTGGCTTGACCGCAAATTTAGATAATTTTGATATGGATCTAAGTTGTAAAATACAATCTTATAAATTATATTATGTTTGTAATCGTTGCGACCCAATCGAATTAGAAGGATCAGGTGGACGGTTTACAGGGGCAACCTTAGATGCCATTCGTAGAGCAAAACCTGGTGATCAATATGCCTTTACAGATGTGAGAGTACGTTGTCCTGGAGATGTGGCAGGAAGAAAAGTGAATGGTTTGTCTTTTAAGATTAGATAATGATCTCTTGTTTTCTAATAAAGAAATGCATAACTTAAATCATTGATTTTTAAGTTTTGCATTTTTATATCTACCTCAAAGCTTTGAGAATTATTTATTGATTCCAAAGTTTACAATAAGCATTCTCTGGATCATATCGTTCTTGTTGAAGAGTAGGGTTAAAAACTTTATTTCTAGTATTATTACCAACACCAGCCACATACATCCAATTGCACCAGTTTAGCGAGATATTATAATCAATCAAGTGCTTTTCAAAAAAGGTAGCTCCCCAACGCCAATCTATCTTCAGATGATGAACGAGATAACTGGCTACATTCTGACGTCCACGATTGCTCATATAACCAGTAGCAACTAACTCTTTCATGTTGGCGTTGATAAATGGGTGTTCTGTATTTCCTGTACACCATTGCTCAAATTTTTGGATGCTATTGGTATAGTTTTTAGATCCATTATTTCGAATGCCTTGAGTGGCATAAACCTTTGTATGTGCTTGTAGGGCAACCAACATAAAGTATTCTCGCCAGAGTAATTCAAACAATAACCAATAGGTGCTATCATTTTTTTCGACTTGCGTTTCAAAGCTTTTGATAGCGTAATAGACTTGTACAGGAGATAGATTTCCTAAGGCTAAATAGGCAGAAAGCTTAGAAGAATAGTTTTCTCCAATTAGCTCGTTTCTAGTTTCTTTATAATCTAAAATGGCTTTAGATTCCCAAAGGTAATAGTTTAACCGTTCATGTGCAGCCGTTTCTCCACCTGTAAATGGATAAGCAGAATTTGCATGTTTGGCGTGTTTGATTCGTTCAAATGTATCTGTAAAACGATGTATATCCTTAAACTTTTTTAGCAAAGGTTTTTGAGTCAAATCCCGAACATCAAGGTTTGCTTCTACCTCTTTTCGAAAAGGAGTAAAGACTTTTGGCAATTCAGTAAATGGCAATTCGTCCATTGCTACTAAATTATCATCCTCGCAAGTGAAGACAGCCGTTAATTCACAGAGTGCTCCCAAGAGATTGCCTTCATAAACACCTCTAGGGTACGAAGTGACGGTATGTTCAATTTCGTAAGTTTTGCAAATTTCTTTAAGTTTAGGAATCAAGTTTTTATCATCCTTTAATAAAATCAAATCAATCTTTTCTTTTGCTAGGTTAGCTTTTAAATCCAAAGCTGCTTCTAGCAAAAATTGGCGCCTAAATTTGCCCATTTCTTGACCAATTTCATTTACATGTGTATTTGCTTTTCCTGGAATGACAAGTACAGGAACTACGTTCCAAAAATGGAAGTAGGCATAATACAAAGATGGATTATCTTGTATACGTAAGTTGTTTTGAAAGAGGTATAGACAAGTATTTAGATTACAGTTGTTCAATGTGATTCAAATATTTATAAGCTTGTTGTGATCAATACTTCGTTTATTATTAAAAAATAAAAAATTCATGAAGTATTATGTAATATAACATTTTGCTCTTTAGAGCTAAATTTTCCCCAGATGTGGTACACCATCCTCCTACTAGGAAATTCTGTATGTTGGTAAATAAAATTCAACTATAAGCTTTATCTACTTATGAGGAATTAATGCCCGATAATAGACAAAAGTTACCAGTAATCATCAATCATTAGTATCATGTGTCTAAGCACAATCCAGCGATTGTTGAATAGGTCTTTATAGACCATTTATTTATATTTTAATAAGCAGAGTATTACTCTCCAGTAAATTTTCTGTATAAATGCTTATTAGGCTATAATTTGATAGATAAAACCTTCTGTATGAGTAATATCGACCTGTTTTTATTTTTTGTAAATTTGTTCTACTGCTACTATAACCCCCTTTGGGCTAATAAGTTTAATATTTAACAAAAAAGATAGCCTACGAGGATATAAACTACAATATTCTTGATGCATAGCATCTTGATACAAATTAAAATAAGATGACATTTGCGCTAGAGTTGCCTAAAACTAGCTACAAGGTAGTGTAAGAAACCCTATTATTTGTTTATCGTTTAGATACTTTATTATTTGAAATAGATCGTTGACGAGTACATTTAAATCGCCCTTCTTCAAAATTTCTCTTATTACTGTGCTTAGTTTTTCTACCAGAGACCCGCTTGCGCCACATTCTAAAACTAGAAGGTTTCATCTGTTGCCGCATCAAGTCAATTACTTGACGTTCGGACAAACCAAATTGAAACTCAATTGCATCAAAGGTAGTTCGGTCTTCCCAAGCCATTTCAATAATTCTATCTATTTCTCGAACACTAAGTTCGACTAGTTTTTTTTCTTGGAATTGCATGTATTTTTAATATTCTTTTAGTTTCTTCTTTAACAATTGGATCTTTTCTCAAAGACCAAAATAAATCCCTAGCCCGTTTTCCTGTTTGAACAGTATCAACAATTGGTGCTGGATAATGCTTCCCAATTTCAAAGCCAATCCTCAAGGCTTCTAGAGGAGGTGTTGTCCAAGGGGTATGAATGTACTCTTTAGGTATTTGTTTTAATTCTGAAACCCACTGTTTTATAAAAAAACCTTTCTCGTCATGTTCCAACGATTGTTTTAAGGGGTTATAAACCCTAACGGTATTAATCCCTGTAATGCTTGCTTGCATTTGAATTTGTGGAAAATGAATGCCTGGTTCAAAGTCCAAAAATAAAGCACCTAGGTGTTCTGCGGCAATGCGCCAATCTTGCAATAGATGTTGCGTAAAAAAAGAAACTAACATTGCTCGCATTCTAAAATTAATATAACCTGTCTGGATTAAGCAACGCATACAAGCATCGACTAAAGGATAACCTGTCTGTCCTTCTTTCCAACGCTGAATATAAGAGGCATTGTCTACGGTTTTTAAAGAAATATAACCTTGATTCAAAGGCTGTACTTCCATACTCACTTCATCTTCAAATTTTTGAATAAAATGACTTCGCCAAGTTAAGCGATCTATAAAACCAGACAATAATTTACCTTTGGAATGCCTTTTTTGTGCTGCTTTTGTTTCTTGATAGACCTTTCGAAGACTCAAATGTCCCCAAGCCAAATAAGGAGATACACGGCTACAGCTTTTTCGGCTTTCTAATGGCTTTGAAATATGAAAGGGATAACGCTCATAGCGTCCCTCCAAAAAACTTTTTAATATTTTTAAACCAAGGCGTTCTCCTCCTATTTGAAACGTATTGTGTTTTGTTGAAGTAGTATATTGTTTCGTAAAATGGCTTGCATCAAATGCTTCCTTTAGAATATTGGGAATGGAAACAAAGCTTGCTTTTTTGTAATTTATCTTTGGAATAGCAGTGTGCATATATTCAAACCAATTGGCAAACCAATCTTTTCTATTAAAAACAGCACGGCGTATCCCTTCTGTAGAATATTCCCGCCAAAGGATTTGTTCCTTTTTTAAAAACTTTTGAACGGCTTTATCTCTATCAAAAGTCCATTGAATACCAGATTCTTGACTAGAATAAAGTCCCTTGATTATAAAATGATCTTGACAAGCTTTCAAAAAAGAAATGAAATTTCCTTGAACTACCTGTACATTTTGAGGATGCTCTGCTCTCAGTTGTAGATGCATATCCCTCAAGCCTTCAACAACAAATTTCCAATGCCGTTTACTGTAGACAGGCATATCCAATAAAGGTGGTTCAAAGCAATAAACCAATAGAATCGGACTTCCTTCTAATATTGCATTATGAAGGGGTAAATGATCGTGTAAACGAACATCTCTTTTTAACCATACTATGTTTATTGTCTTTTTCATTTGTACTTATTAAACTACAAAAAAAGAACAATGTTTAGAGAATAGATTTTTTTATAGAATTAAAAATCAATAGCTTCTGGTCGATTGATTGATTTTTTTTATTAAAAATCAAAAAATAATTTCTGAGTAACTGTAACCTTTTCTTCTACAATGATTATGATAGCAAAGAGTGCCAACGAGTTTCTTTGCCTTTTACTCCAACACTTTTGATTATTAAATAATTAAAATTGAAAAAATGACAACGAGAAAAATAATGTCTGCTTTTGTATGGAGCTTTTGCTTTTTGATGGGAACAACAGCTTTTGCTCAAGATAATAACAATGTAACAGAATCAGGAAATGTAGAAAAAGCAGCTCCAAGAGATGGTTTCTATAATCGCTACTTACACAAAGAAAAACAAGTCTTAGCTTATGATTATATTCATGAGAAAGATGTCTTTTGGGAAAAGAAAGTTTGGCGGTTAATTGATACCCGAGAGAAACGTAACCATATTTTTAGAGATGAACATCAAGTTGGGGAAGCAGCTTTTATTAATGTCTTAATCAATGCGGGTAGAGTTGGAGATATTACTTTGTATCACCATTCTTTTGTTGGAGGTGAGTTTTCAACTCCAATGACACAAGAAGAAGCACAGGTAGTAGGACAATCAACAGACACTATTATTACATTTGATCCAATTACATTTGAGGAGGTTATTAAAATAGTACAGAATGACTTAAACTGGGAAGATATTAATACTTATCGTCTTAAAGAGGTTTATTTCTTTGATGAAGAAACTTCCAAATTAGATGTTCGTATTTTGGGGATCGCACCAATTATAGATCGTATGGATGACAATGGGAATTCTATCAATTCTGGACCTTTGTTTTGGACTTATTACCCAGAACTAAGAGAAACATTGGCTCGTACAGAAGCGTTTAATCCAGATAATGATGCTGCACGTATGAGTTGGGAAGATGTTTTTGAAGCTCGTTTGTTCTCTAGTTATATTACAAAAGAGTCCAATGTTTATGATCGTAGAATTCAGGATTATAAAACAGAACCAATGGCAATGTTGCTAGAATCTGATAAAATTAAAGAAGGGATTTTTCACTTTGATCATGATCTTTGGACGTATTAAAAATAAATTAGCCTTTTTGCATAAAAATTAGCGTTTTTATATCGAAGTGAGTCAGCAAATTTTGTTGGCTCATTTTTTTTTGAAACACGAAATAATCTAAATGTATGTTTTACAAGCTTTTAGTTTGTGCAATGCTTTTTTGTAAACAAAAAAGTTCAAAAATATCTAAAATTGCATCTTTTTGTTGAAACAAAATGTTTTTAAAATCGTATACTATATTAACAACAAACGAATGAGAATAGGATCATTTGTTACGTGTGTAAAATCCTTTTTTATTACAAATAAAAATGTTGACAATGGAAAATCGTAAGATGGTTCAAAAAAGACTTTGGAAAGAAAAAGAATTTAGACTAGATGATGGTATTCTTCATTTTAGAGAAATGGGTTTGTTGAGTGGTTATGCTATAGAATTAAGATATGAGGATATTATTGGCGAACGACGAATAAAACGACAACCGAATTATATTTTATTTATAGCAGCCTCTATTTTGTTTTGGCTGTCTAGTCTAAATTTTATAGGGTATGGAACAGGCACTATTACAAATCTCTTAGCTCCAACATTGGGCGTATTTATGTCTAGCTTATTATTTTATGTGGTTTATAAAAATTCACAAGAAGTGTTGTATTTGGATACGGTGGAAAATGGTTCGATTGGATTTTTTAGAGATGAGAAGTATAAAGGACAAGCAGATAAATTTATAACAGAATTATTAGAGCAGCGAAAAATATTTTTGGTTGAAAAATACTGGGATTGTGTAGACTGCTACGACAAAAAAATGAATAATCTAGATTGGTTAAAGAACCAAAATATTGTGAACATAGATGAGTTTAAATACCTGAAGGACGAAATGTTTCAACAAGTTGAAACAGAAGTACTACCCATTGGATTTCACAATAAAAAGTGTTCTTAGTTATTAATAAAGGGAATAGGCGTAAAGGTTGTTGAGCAAGACTAATTTTTCGTGCTACTTTGGTACTTGCCGATAATTTTTAAACTTACTTTCTATGAAAATTATCTATTAACCCTGTTAAAACGGCGCAAGTTAAGGAGGCTTGCGCCTTTAACTATTGACTGAAATATGTTCAAAAATAAGCACTTGATTGGAGAATGAAAGAGGATTGTTTACCTTCATAGATGTTGTGCAATTAATGCTTCTCAAATGAATAGAGAAGGGTGATAATTTTTGGCAATTTAGGAAACATTCAACATGATTATACAATTTGGATTAGAAATAGAAGAGCGTACCTTTCCTGAGTACATTAAAATACCAGAAGAGGTGGATTTGTGTTGTAATAGCAATAGTTTGATTGCTTATTTGGAAAAACACTTAGGGATTAGTTATCCAGAACGACACGACTATTTAAGGTTTGAACAATATCGTCAAATTTTGACGGTACACCTTGTGTTACATCCTAACGCTTTTTACAAGGCTTCCTTTGAAGCGGACAACATGGCAACTGCGATTGCTTTGTTACAACGTAGAGATGAGTTATTGATTAATGGTTGGGATTTTACGTATGAAGCCAATATGCCAACTCGGCTAAAAACGTTGGCAGAAATAGAAAATCTAGTACAAAATGGAGAACCAACCCCTTTATTTGACGGTTTTGCAGAACGTTTTCGTCGGGTCTTACATTTTGTTAATTTATTACCATTACCCCTACAGAAAATATATCTAAATGAGCCTTTAAATTTACTACCACCACACTTACAAGAGTTGTTTGGAAATTTGCAAAATATAGGTATTGATTTAGTGGAATTGAAATATCCAATTGGAGCAAAAAGAGGTGACTTACAAACGTTCCAAAAAGCCTTACTAAAAGAACCGTATGATCGGCATCAAGTGAAGGCAGATGGTTCGCTAATTATTATTCAAGCAAAAAGAGAAACTTATGCCGCAGAATATTTGGCAAAAGTATTTGTAGAAAACCCAGACTATCGTCCAGTTTGTTTGATTCCAGATAAAAATCGAGCTTTGGATAATACTTTGGTAGAAGAAGGTTTGCCCAGTTTAGGAATTTTGTCTGCTTCTATTGCACGACCTACCTTGCAGATTCTGAAACTAGTGAGTACTTTTTTGTGGCGTCCCATTAATCCTTACAAAATCTTAGAGTTTGTTTCTCTTCCTAATACACCGATTCATCCAGCTTTGGCAAGAGGTATTGCAAGGATTATGGCACAAAAACCTGGTCTATTTAGTGGGGCTTGGAATGCAATGGTACGACAGTTTTTTGATTATTATGACGAAAAAATCAAAGAACAGCCAGAAAACAGAACAAGCCTAGAAGAAGAAAAGGACAAAGCACAAGAGGAGTATCGTTTTTGGTTTACAAGAAGACGATATGACACCGCCAAATCTGTTCCCAAATCGGAGGTAATCGAGTTATACCGTTATGTCTCTATTTGGGCAAGAAAACAGGAAGATGAACATAAAAAAACGATTGAAAATCTTCAAAAAAAGCTAGATAGCCCTAGTACACCACACAATAAATTACAGGAATTGGAAGGATATAGGGAAGATCTTCAGAATGGTTTGCCAGCCTTGGAGGGGTTGAAAATTCAGTCTAATAATATCGTTCAAGTTTTAGAGGCTTTGCCTGAGAATGACACGCATTTATCTAATCTTCGATTGGAGCGTTTGGTGCGAACGATCAATGAGCCAGCAGCCATTCGATTTCGTTCAGAAGAGGTAGGACATCTGCCTTATGTGTACAAAGGAAGTGCAATTGTACGACCTACGGAGGAAGTGTTTTGGTGGAATTTTGTGGACGTAGAGCGAGAAACAGGCTTTGCTCGGTGGTATACTAAAGAACGTGCTTATTTGGAACAGGCAGATGTTTCTATAGAAACGCCTTCAGAAGAAAATCTTCGTTTGCTTTGGCAACGGATGCAAGCAATTTTGAGAACCCAAAAACGCTTAGTACTAGTAATGCCACAATATATTGAAGGCAAAGAGCAACTACCACATCCGCTTTGGGGTGATTTGTGTGCAGCATTAGGAGAAGATGACTTGGATCGAATTATAGTGCATCTAGATACCCAAAAAAATATTCAGTTTTTGGAACAATATTATACCTTGCCTTCTTTTATTTCTTTGATGCCAAAAATATTGGGAAAGCCTAAACCTCATTTTTATGTTCCTAAAGAAAAGAATATTCAGCAAAGCGAAACGGAGTCTTTTTCTAGCTTAAATTCCTTATTATATTACCCTTATCAATGGGTGTTTCGTTATCAAGTAAAGTTCAAAAAGTCCTCCATGTTGAGTGTAGTAAAAGACCGTGTCTTGAAAGGAAATATTGCACACAATGTTTTTGAGGGTTTATTTAATGCTATCAAAGCCTCTACTGAAAAATGGGCAAAGGAACAAGTCTTAGATTGGGTAGGAGAACATATATCAGAGTTGTTTGAACGGGAAGGTGCTGTTTTGTTGATGTATGGACAAGAAGCAGAGCGTATTGGCTTGACCAATAAAATCAAACAAGCGGCTTGGGCTTTGGTCTTTGCCATTCAAGAAAATGGTTGGACGATTGTAGATACAGAATTGCCTATTAGCGGAAAAGTAGCCAAACAAGAATTAAAAGGAATTGTGGATTTGGTCTTGCAACGGAAAAAAGGCAAAGATTATGAAAAAGCAATTGTAGATCTAAAATGGGGAGGAGCAACGTATAGAAAAGATCAACTAAGAAACGGAGAAGATTTGCAATTGGTCATTTATTCTAAATTATTAGAGCAACACGAAAGCTGGGCGCATACAGCTTATTTTATTATTGAATCAGGAAAAATTATTGCTCGAAATAATTTGGCTTTTGACAGTGCTGAAGTCGTTGCTCCTGAGGCGGATTTTCGAGAAGTTCACCAAATGATTTGGAATCGAATTGAAAAAACGTATCAATGGAGAATGCATCAAATTAAAGAGGGGGAAATTGAAGTGCGAACAGAGTTAACACATGAAGATTTGGAAGAATTAATTAATCAAAATGCAATGGATCCTTCTGAATTTATGGATTTGCTAGAAATGAAGAGGGGGAATGCAAAATATGATGATTATCAAGTCTTGATTAATTTGGTGCGGTAATCCCTTTAATTAAGAGGATAGACCTTGTGATTAATGAGGCATTTGCCCCATTGTATGTTTATTTACAATCAATTATAATTGTGGTAGTTATTACTGTTCATTTGTTTAATAAACTACCATGAAAGAAATAAGATTCGTTTTTTTGCTATTTTTAGTTGATCTGATTTGCACAACTTCTCTTTTAGCACAAGGTGTTGGAATAGGAACCAATACACCCAATCATAAATTGGATGTTTTGGGAGGAAATACAAGTTTAGATAAATATGTCTTGATTAAAGACTTTGATGATCTCACTGAATTTACTCGATTGATTAGCCGAGACAATTCCTTGATGGGATGGCGAGGTGGCTGGGTCGTAGGGCAATATCCAAACGGAGGGATTCCTACTGGCTTTGGGTTAACAGGAACTTTGTTAAGCAAAGGACAATCAGCCTTTGCGGTTACTTCAGGAAATGTAGGGATTGGTGTTCTTACCCCAGAACAAAAGTTAGATGTACGAGGAAATGCCATTCAATGGGGGAATCGCTCCTTGTTGGGAACGGATCAAGGAGGAAGCCTTGAACTGGGAGGTAATGCTACTGTTGCAGGAACTGGATCTCCTTTTATTGATTTTCATTTTAATGGCCTAACTCAAGATTTTAATACTCGAATTATTAATAATGGAGATGGGATATTAACCTTTTTTGCTTCTGATAGAGCCATTTTTTCAAATGATATTCGAATGGCAGGCATTGGCTCTTCTATTACTAATACAACTGTAATCACACAAAATGGAACGGGAGATTTGGCACAACGTACACTACCTGTTAATGTATGGGATGGAGATGACAACACAACATATATCGCAGGGCTAGGAATGACGTTAACAGGAACAACATTTAGTAGTGATTTAGGAACAAGTATTGAAAGTGCTGAAATTACAAATGGAACTGTTGTTGCAGCTGATTTGAACTCAATGGGAGCGACTACCAACCAAGTTTTGACGTGGAATGGAAGTGCTTGGACACCAGTTACACCTGATAAAACAATTCTAAGTGACTTGGATGATGATACCAAGATTTATGTAGAGAAGAATCCAGATGAAGACATTATTCGTTTTGACTTGGAAGGAATTGAGCGCATGAGGTTAACGGAAACTACTGGAGGACAACCTCGTCTAGACTTTAATTTTAATGGGATTCGAATTGGTGCCTTAGCAGGAAATGCAGGCATCCAATCCACAGGAGTTATGGTTGGTATCCGAGCAGGGGAGAATAATATAGGACCGTTTAATAATTTCTTGGGTTACCATGCTGGTCGATTGAATACAACGGGACAGAGTAATGTATTTGTAGGAACCTATGCAGGAACTTCGAATACAACGGGAGGTTTAAATACTTTTGTAGGAAGTTACAATGGGCGATTTAATACATCTGGACAACGGAATGTATTTGTAGGAGCAAGTGCTGGTGAACGAAATACCTTTGCGAATGAAAATACCTTTGTAGGGACTTCGGCAGGACAAAACACGAATACTGGAGGCTTTAATACTTTTATTGGTTCAAGTGCTGGTCAAAATAACACCTCAGGGTCAGGTAATATTTTTATTGGTCGTCAAGCGGGGTTAAATAGCCAAAATACAATTCGAAATACCTTTGTAGGAATGCAGGTTGGTAGTTTAAATACAACAGGAAACTTTAATACATTTATAGGTGGAGAGGCTGGTTATGGGAATACGACAGGTTATCAAAACACCTTTGTAGGACAAGGATCGGGGGCAAATAGTACTACTGGTTATGAAAATGTAATGTTGGGGTATCAAGCAGGAAGTGCCAATGCTGGAAATGGAAATGTTTTTATTGGTAATCAAGCAGGACGCGCTGAAACAGGAAGTGAGAAATTATATATTGATAATAACTCAACAGCAACTCCTTTGATTTACGGTGACTTTGCTAACAATAGTTTAATATTTTATGGATCAGTTACTATTGGAGGAAATTATTTATTGCCTATCGCGGATGGCATTAATGGTCAAGTGATGACAACCGATGGCGCTGGAAATGCGACTTGGAGCACGACAAGTACTGTTTTTGAGCGAGATGCTGTTAATGGAGAAATTCAACCTAGTGGAGCGGTAACTATTGCTACAGATAATTTTGTCTTTGGTTCAACAGAGTTAAATAACTTGGCAGGAGGTCAAGATAATGCCCGTTTTTTCTTTGATAAATCTAAAGGTGCTTTTAGAGCTGGAACGGTTAGTGGAACCCAGTGGGATGCTGCTAATGTTGGTACAGGTTCTATTGGTCTAGGAAATGAGGTGTTGGCTTCAGGACTTTATACGGTCGCTGTGGGGAATAATATTACTTCAGTAGGGCAGTATGCTATTGGAGTAGGCTCTAATTTGACAATGAATGGTGTCTTTTCTATGAGTTTGGGGTATAATAATACAAACAGCTCTGATTACTCCATTACTTTTGGGCGTAATAACACAGCAATGCTACAATCTATGGCTGGAGGAACAGGGAATACAGCGAATGGAAATTATGCCTTGGCTTGGGGAGGAACTCAAAATGAGAGTATAGGTTTTGCAAATACAATAATAGGAGGTTATCAGAATAAAATTAGAAATACCCCTACCAATTTGAATACGGGGTATAATAGCATAACGGGGGGGCGAGACAATCAGATAGATTCAACTTCTTATAGTTTTATTGGAAATGGAGAATCGAATGTTATTGAGAATATGGGGAGTTTTCAAAATTCAAAATTTTATACTGCTATAGTAGGAGGTAAAAGCAATCGAGTTATCTACACGGCTAACAATAATTTTGAACCTTCTAACTTCATTGGAGCAGGACAACGGAATATTTTAAATGAATCAAATTACAGTTCGGTTGTTGGTGGTGTTTTGAATCGTATTGATAATAGCTCAACTTCAATTGTTGCTGGAGGGGAGGAAAACCGTATTGAAAGCACCAATCATGCAGGAATTTTAACAGGAGATCGCATTTTTGACCCAACATTCCAGCTAATTATTCCTGGTAAAAATGATGGAAAAGTATCGGTAGAACGAGCCAAAGTAGATGGTATGAAAGAGTTCAAAGTAGTGCCACACAGCCATACAT